>Ga0307479_10004034_pt1 | contig 13412 bp, 8 predicted proteins | sample atmos_gasesECM4C_FD_203743 | JGI IMG/M metagenome (GOLD analysis project Ga0307479, IMG submission 203743) | Hardwood forest soil microbial communities from Morgan-Monroe State Forest, Indiana, United States - atmos_gasesECM4C_515 | ecosystem: Environmental > Terrestrial > Soil > Temperate...
ATCTTTCCGTCCACGGCAACGACGTCGATCGCGCAGACGCCGCATTCGCCGCGTTGGCAGTCCGACATCACCTCGAAGCCGGCCTCGTTGAGCGCATCGAGCATCGATTTATTTTCGCCAACCACGATCTCCCGGCCGGAATGATCGATCCGGACCCGGAATGCGGTCGTGGGCAAGAGACCGCTCGAACCGAAAGTCTCGTAGCGCAGATCGGTCGGCAGGCGGCCGGCCTTCGCCCAGCCATGCCGGGCCGCTTCAAGCAGCCGCATCGGGCCGCAGATGATCGAAAGCGCGTCCGGCGGCAGACGGGCGAAAGTCTGGTCGAGCTCGATCCGCCCGCCTTCGTCGCCGGCGTGGACGATCAGGCGTTCGCCGAGCAGAACCGCGAGCTCTTCGAGAAACGCGGCATCGCGACGCGACCGCACGGCATAATGCAGCGTCACGTCGGCGCCCCTGCGCATCATTGCGTGCGCAATGCCGACGATCGGCGTGATACCGATGCCGCCCGCGATCAGGCAATACGATTGTCGCGACCAGTCGATCTCGAGCAGCGAAGCCGGGCTCGACACCTCGATGCGCGCGCCCGGCTGCAACGACCACATGTAGCGCGAGCCGCCGCGGCTGTCGGGCGCGCGCCGCACCGCGATCCGGTACCCATCGGGCCTGACGTCGCCGACCAGCGAGTAGGAGCGAGTCTCCGGCCGGCCATCGATCAAGACGCCGACATTGATGTGACTGCCGATCGCGTGGTTTTCGACACCCGATCCCTCAGGCCGCAGCACGAACTCGCGGATCGCAGGCGTGAGGTCGCGGATCGCGTGAACCGTGCAGGGTGTCCATTTCTGTGCAAATCGCATGAGGCTCTCCAGTTCTATTCCGTGACAGGAGAGCGGATCAGCGCCAACGCCGGCAACAGATCGAGATGGGTTCGGTTGCGTAACGCCAGCCGCAGGTTTCGCGCAGCGAGGCGGGCGTGCTCGCGCATCACGGCCTCCGCTCGCGCGCCTTCGCGGTTTTCGATCGCGTCGACGACAATGCGGTGATGGTCCTGTGCGACAATCAGGATCTGATGCGCTTCCGGCAGCACCGACTGCGCCATCACAAAGCCGCTGGGGGACGCGAACGGCAGGGCGGATGCACGGTCGATCTGCCGGATCAGGGGCGCGCTGCGCGACAATTCCGTCAGCAGGGCATGAAAGCGGGCATTCATCGTGACATAGGACGAAAAGGCCTCCTCCGAGATCGGATCCCGCGCGACCAGTTGATCCAGTTCCGAAAGGCTCTCCTTCAGCGGCTCGAGATCGCGCGCCGACACCCCGCGTTCGGCGGCAAACCTGGCCGCCATGCCTTCGAGCACCCCGCGCAGCTCGATCGAATCGAGGATGTCGCGTTCGCTGAACGCCTTCACCATGAATCCGCCGGAAGGAATGGCTTCCAGCAAGCCTTCCTCCTCGAGCCGGACCAGCGCCATGCGCACGGGGGTGCGCGATACGCCGGTGGTTTCGACGGCCTGGAGCTCCGAAATCCGCTCGCCGGGGCGCAAGCGGCCCGAAAGGATCTGGTCGCGCAGCGCGAGCTGGGCGCGCACCGTCTGGGATATCGAGCGATCGGGATCGCGTTCGCTCATCGCTTCACTCCGCGGCCTGCACCGTCGCCGCCGGGCTCTCGCGCGCGACCATGCGATCGATCATGCGCCGCGCCCACATCGCGCCGGCGTCGATGTTGAGATTGTAGAAGACGCGATCGGGATTCGCGTCGATCGCGCGCTGCTGGGCCTCGAGAATGATTTCGTCTTCGTGGAAAATGCCCGCGACACCTTCGCGGATTTCGGTGGTAAGCCGTTGTTCGGTGCGGCGATGGTTGCGCACGAAAGCCCAGAAGTAGTGACAGGTCGTCGCGGTTTCCGGCGTCATGGTATTGAGCACGTAGCCGTTGACCCCTTGCGAGCGGTCGCCTTCCGGCGCGCCGGACCCGGCGGGCGCGACGCCGACATCGATATTGACGGTGCCGGGCGCCTCGAAGCGAACGATCTGCCAGCGGTCGACCGGTCCCGGCTTCTGCAGTTGCGCAGCCCAGAACGGCGGCGCCTCGATGCCCTTCATCCAGCGCGTCACGGTCACGGTCTTGTCGCCATGGGTCACATCGAACGGAGCTTCGGCGACGGCGTCATTGCCGATGCTGCCGCCGTGGACGAAGGTCTCGTGCGTGAGGTCCATCAGATTGTCGACGACCAGCCGGTAGTCGCATTTGACGTGAATGGTCTTGCCGTCGCCGGCCCAGGCCGGATCATCGTTCCAGTGCATGTCCGGGACCAGCGTGGGGTCGGCCAGCGCCGGATCGCCCATCCATAACCAGACGAAGCGGTGGCGTTCGACCACCGGATAGGCGCGCACGCAGGCCGATGGATTGATGGTTTCCTGCGACGGCATGAAGGTGCAGCGGCCGGAGGAATTGTATTTCAGGCCGTGATAGCCGCACACCACGGTATCGCCGTCGAGCCGGCCTTTTGAGAGCGGCACCAGCCGGTGCCAGCAGGCGTCTTCGAGCGCCGTCACCTGTCCATTGGCCTGGCGATACAGGACGACATGCTTGCCGCAGATCGTGCGCGGAAACAGCGCGCGCTTGATGTCGACATCCCAGGCGGCGGCGTACCAGGCATTCATCGGGAAGGATGCGGACATGGGATCATCTCCGTGGGACTACTGCATCCTTACTGTATACAATATCTCTCGACATATGGCAATAACGTGGGAATAGAGGTGTTATTAGACCTTTATGTATACATACGTTGGAAAATATAGAAATTGTAGTCACAGCTCGTCATCATCCGCGAAGGCGGATGATCCAGTAATCACCGGCGCTTACTGGATACCCGCCTGCGCGCGTATGACGGCTTTGCGGAGGGAAGGGACGGCGGTTGAAGAAAGGCCGGCGGGCTTACATCAATGCCGGAAATGCCGGACGCCGGTGAAGACCATGGCGATGCCGTGTTCATCGGCGGCCTTGACCACTTCGTCGTCGCGCATCGAGCCGCCGGGCTGGATCACGGCGGTGGCGCCGGCCTCGACGCAGGCCAGCATGCCGTCGGCGAACGGGAAGTACGCGTCCGAAGCAACAACGGAGCCCTTGGTCAGCGGCTCGGCAAGCTTCTGTTCGGCGGCCGCATCCTGCGCCTTGCGCGCCGCGATGCGCGCGGAGTCGACCCGGCTCATTTGCCCCGCGCCGATACCGACGGTCGCAAGGTCCTTGGCATAAACGATGGTGTTGGATTTGACATGCTTGGCGACGCGGAACGCGAATTTCAAATCGCGCAGCTCGGCGTCGGTCGGCGCACGGCGGGTTGCAACCTTGAGTTCCATGTCCTCGACGACTGCATTGTCGCGGCTCTGCACCAGTAGTCCGCCGGCCACCGTCTTTGCCGTGAGGCCCGGCGCGCGCGGATCGGGCAGGCCGCCGGCGAGCAGCAGGCGCAGGTTGCGCCGGCCGGCGATGATGGCGATCGCTTCTTCGGTCGCATCGGGCGCGATGATCACCTCGGTGAAGATTCCGATGATGGCGCGCGCGGCCTCCGCATCGAGCGTGCGGTTGACGGCAATGATGCCGCCGTACGGCGATTGGCTATCGCAGGCGAAGGCCTTGCGATAGGCGGTGACGAGATCCGGGCCCTCGGCAACGCCGCAGGGGTTGGCGTGCTTGACGATGACGCAGGCAGCCGTGCGGTTGGGGTCGAACTCGGCGATGCACTCATAGGCGGCATCGGTGTCGTTGATGTTGTTGTAGGACAGTTCCTTGCCCTGCAACTGCCGGGCCGTGGAAATGCCGGGACGCTTGTCGGGCGTGCGATAGAAGGCCGCGGTCTGGTGCGGATTCTCGCCGTAACGTAGCGGCTGGATCAGCCGGCCGCCGAAGGCGCGGAAATCCGGCGCCTCGGTCTTCAGTTCATTGGCGAACCAGTTCGAAATCGCGGCATCGTAGGCGGCGGTGCGGGCATAGGCTTTGGCCGCGAGGCGGCGACGCAGCGCCAACGTGGTCGCGCCCTTGTTGGCGACGAGTTCGTCGAGCACCGCCTGATAGTCGGAAGCGTCGACCACGACCGCGACATCGTCGTGGTTCTTGGCCGCGGCCCGGATCATTGCCGGCCCGCCGATATCGATATTCTCGATGCACTCGGCGAAGTCAGCGCCTTTGTCGACGGTCGCCTCGAACGGATAGAGATTGACCACGAGCAGATCGATCGGCGCGATGCCGTGCGCCTTCATCGCCTGCGCGTGCTCGGCATTGTCGCGGATCGCGAGCAGTCCGCCATGCACCTTCGGGTGCAGGGTCTTGACCCGCCCGTCCATCATTTCCGGAAATCCGGTCAGTTCCGAGACATCCCTGACCTTCAGTCCGGCTGCCGCGATCGCCTTCGCGGTGCCACCGGTCGAGATCAGCTCGACATCGTGAGCGGCCAAGGCGCGGGCCAATTCGATCAGTCCGGTCTTGTCGGAAACGGACAAAAGAGCGCGGGTGACGCGGCGGGGCAGGTCGGTCATGTCGGAATCCTGTGCAAGGCCGCCGGGTAGCATGGTTTTGCCCGTGGCGAAACCGTAGCGGAACGGACCCCGCGCATGATCCGGAAAAGTGGATTGCCGGTTTTCCGAAAAGATCATGCGCAAACAATAGCCCAAAGCGCGATAGCGATTCCACCGCGAACAATCGCGCTTTAGGCGTTGGACACAATTTTACAGCGGCAGTTCCGGTTCGCGCCGCGCGTTTCGGCGGGCCGAGGTCGCAGCCGGCGACGTCGCCGAGCGAATAAAGCTCCAGCGGATCGAGGAGGCCTGGCGCAAGTCCTGGCGGATCACGATCTGGGCGGTGCGGCGGGGGCCGTCATTTCCGGCGAGGAACACACTGTCTTCCAGGTCGACCTTGTCGTCGAGCGCCTCGAAGGTCCAGACGTCGCGGTTCGGCAACACCAGCATCACGCCGCGCGCGTCGCTGAGCCGGCTCGCTTTCACCGAAGGGTGCAAGTGAAACCGCAGCGCATAGTCGGTCTGGTTGGCGCGGTTGCGCCCGCCCGGCGCCGGCGAAACCGTGTCCTCGCCGTCCAGCCTGGAGCCGTCAAGCGCCACCATCAGCACCCGGCGATGGATCATGCCGAACCGCGGCACATAACCGTCATGCGAGGTGGTCAACAGCTCGCCATTGGTAACCACCTCGCGATAATTCTCCACATTCAACGGCCCGCTGACGACCGGCGCGCCGTGCAGGAGCCGTTTCATCGCCGATAGCTCGACGAACTGGCAGAACGAGAGCTCGTGGCAGGTCAGGGTCGAATGCGCGACCGTGGAGCGCGCGAAGGCACGCCAATTGTCGCGCCCGGTGGAGGGCATGCCGCAATTGATGACGATGCGGCTCACGCCCGACGACAATTCGAACGACAGGCAGCCGGCATGGGCTTCGTGGCTGACGCTCGGCGGCGGCGGCGGGCCGGTATCCATGATCACGGTCGTGGTGCCGGCATCGAGCCGCTGAAAGCCCGAATGCGGCATGCTTGCCATCGGCGTGCCGCGGGTGTCGTCGTAGGCGAGCAGCGTCGCCAACAGATCGGACGGCGTGCCGCTCATGCCGTTGAACAGCGCGATCGTCCCATCGCCATGCCGGAAAAACCGCAGCATCGGCATCATGCGGTCGATGGCGTTCAACAGGGCCGGCGGCGGCGCGATGTTGCGGGCGGCAAACGTCTGCCGCAGCGGCAACAGGTCGATCAGCAATTCGATCAGGGCGCCCGGATTGCGCGAAATATGCCCGCCATCGGGCAGGATCTGGCGCAGCAATTCGTCCGACAGCTTGCGGGTTGCGCTGCGGATGTGCCGCGCCTGGTTGGCGAGGCAGAGCGAGGCGTAGCACAGCGCGATCAGGACCTGCAGCCGCGGCACGCCGTCGGGGATGTCGAGCATCGTGTAGCGCAGATAGCGGATCTCCCGCGCCAGCCCGCGCAAGTAGCGCCGGTAGAATTTGCCGTCGGTGTCGCTGAGCACCAGCGGCGCCTGCGACAACAGCGAGATCACGCGGCGCGACAGCACGTCGGCGCGGCGCGCCGCCGGCCGCCGGTGCGACGGGTTGGAGATCCAGTCGTCGACCAGCGCCCGCGCATTGGCGCGGGTCAGCGCGGTGTCGGCGGCGCGCAGATGGCGGAGCCAGCCGAAGCCGAGCAGCGCGACCTCCCAGTCTTCCGATGGCGGCTCCAGATCGAAAATCGAGCGGCCGTGGCAGGTCACGATCTTGCCGGCGAACACGAAGCGGCCGGCATAGATCTCGGCGGCGCGGGTGGCGTCGGCGGTACGCAGGTCGTGCGGGGCGATGATCAGCCGATCGGTCCGGCCAGGCCACAGTCGCGAAAGCGCCACCGATCCGCCGCTCGCGCGCGCCATCAGGCCGCGCGCGAAGCGGCCCATGATCAGCGTCGAGATGCGTCTGCGTTGAGCGACCGACACGCCTTACCTTTGATGGAGGGGAGAGGAATCCAAGCGCATCCTTTTAATCCGGAAACGCCGGCAAGACACCCACCTGAAAGCGGGCGAATCACCGCAACCGAGCGGAAATATGGTGCAAAATCAAGGAGATTTAACTAATCTGGCGGCGTAAAAGCCATCGAGCCCAGCAAGCCGGGGGTCCGCGTGCGGCAAATGGCAGGGCAGGGTGCGTAAATCGCCGTCGGCATTGAGGATTTCCGTGAGTCCCGCGACTTCGCCGGCCTCGATCGGAATCCGGCGGACGCCTGGTTCGTTTGCCAGCAGCGCCGCGACCACGGCTTCGCCCTCTTCCCGTTCCAGCGAACAGGTGCAATAGACCAGCGTCCCGCCGGGTTTCAGCAGGCTGACGGCTTTCTGCAACAGGCGCTTCTGCAAGGCGGTCAGCGCGGCGATATCGGCTTCCTGCCGAAGCCAGGCGACATCGGGGTGGCGGCGAATGGTGCCGGTCGAAGAGCAGGGCGCATCGACCAGGATGCCGTCGAAGCCGCCGTCGTTTCCGCCTTGCCATTCGTTGGCGTCAGCCAGGACAGCCTCCGCCTTCAGCCCGAGCCGGACCAGATTGTCGCTCAGCCGCGCCATCCGCACCGGCGAACGATCGAGCGCCGTGACGCGGGCGCCGGCATGCACGAGCTGCGCGGTCTTGCCGCCGGGGGCGGCGCAGAGATCGGCGATGCGCTTGCCGGCAACGTCGCCGAACAAACGCGCGGGCAGCGCCGCGGCCGCGTCCTGCACCCACCACTGGCCCTCGGCAAAACCCGGCAGCATCGTCACCGATCCCTGCAACAGCGTGCGCACCGACCCGGTCGGCAGCGCTTCGCCATGCAGGCGGGTTGCCCACTGCTCAGGGCCGGCTTTCACGGTGATATCGAGCGAGGGCTCGTGGGCGAGCGCGAGCGCCATCGCTTTCGCGGTGGCCTCGCCGTAATGCGCGCTCCAGCGCGCCAGCAGCCAGGCCGGAATATCCAGCGTCTGCGATTTCAATTCCTCGACCAGGCCCGCGCCTTCACGGGCGCAACGGCGCAGCACCGCGTTGACGAGACCGGCATATTTGGCGGCGCGCCGGTCCGACTGCACCAGCCGCACCGAGAGGTCGACCGCGGCATGATCGGGCACATCCATCCACAGGATTTGCGCGGCGCCGATCAGGAGCGCGCTCTGCGCCCGCGGCGCGTCCGTCGGGATGCCGCGGTCGAGCAACCGCGACAACACGTGGCCGAGCGTGCCCAATCGGCGCAGTATTGTCGCCACCAGCCGTCGCATCAGGGCGCGATCGCGATCGGCGAGCGCCTTCAGCCCGGGATGGGCGGCGGCGCCATCAAGCAGGTCGTCAAGCGTGCGGTGCTTGTGCAGGACGCCATCGACGATGTCCGCCGCGATCCGCCGTGCCGCAAGACCGGGCACTTCGGACGGAGTAGCGAATCGCTGAGGAGGCATGCTGGAACGTTACTCGGAAGGGTGGGCCGTTTGGCGAAGATTCGGCGCATCGCATTGAGGAGACAACACCTTTGCCATGCGGATATGCCAGATATAAGAAGCGCCTCTGGCTTTTTCACGCCGCCGCACGATCTATTGACCAGACGCGGCTCCCTGGACTTCGAATTATTGACGATGAGCGACGATGCATCACGGCCAACTGCGGCCACACCCTCAGCACGAAAGCCGCTGACGCCGGCGGCAGAGCGTGCGCTCGCCGAAGCCGAAGCGCGTCGGCAGGCCGCCGCGGCGAACGCCAAGCCTGCCCCTAAGGAATATCAGGGCCCGAAAGGGCCGGAACCGACGCGCTATGGCGACTGGGAGAACAAGGGTATCACGTCGGATTTCTGAGACAAGAAAGCCGCGCAAGAAACGCGGCGTGTCGCGTTCGTTCCTTCGCGGGCGACTAGCGCGTCACCACTACGGTCGTGCCGACGGAAACCCGCTGGTAGAGATCGGTGATGTCGGGGTTCAGCATGCGGATGCAGCCATACGAGACAAAACCGCCGACCGAGCCCGGCATGTTGGTGCCGTGGATGGCGTATTCGCCGCCGGCGAGCGTCATGGCGGCAACGCCCATCGGGTTGTGCGGCGAGCCGCCCGGAATCACGTCCGGCATGCTCGGCTTGTCACGCTTGACCTCGGCGGGCGGCGACCACGCCGGGTTGCGGTATTTGCCATCGATCTGGGTCGTGCCGGCCCATTGCTTGCCCGACTTGCCGACCCCGACCGGATAACGCATGGCGTGGTCCTGGTCGAGAATGAGATAGAGCCGGCGTTCGTTGGTCCTCACCACGATCGTCCCCGGCGAATACTGGTTGTGGACGCCGACCATTTCCGGCCTCGCCTCGGCCGTCGTGGTCACCAACATTGCCGCCCCGATGGTGGCAGCCAGCGTCATCGCAATCCTGATCGACATCAATTCCTCTCCGCTTGCGCATCAAGCGCCCCAGCCGGGGCCGTCAAATCTGTCAGAAGCCCTGCAACACACCGCTCGGGCTGACATTTTTACCCACGCGCGTTAACCAGATGGTGTCCACGCGGGCCGTCGGACTCGCTTCCGGTGCGGGGAGAAGAGAAAATGTTGGACACAAAGTAAATGACTTGAAAACAACACTCGCCGGAAAACCGCCGCACAATCGCCGCAGTCTCTGACGTTTGCGTGAAGCGGAAAACCGGCAGGAACGCCGCAGGCGCGCTGCCTCGCAACCCCGCTTGTACGAAGCAACGTCAAGTTCGCCTGCCCGGATGCCCTACGCCGACTTTTCCCGCTTGTTCTGCCGGTGCGCGACGAGATCGTCGACCACCGCAGGGTCGGCCAAGGTCGAGGTGTCGCCGAGGCTGCCCGGTTCATCCTCGGCGATCTTGCGCAGGATGCGGCGCATGATCTTGCCGGAACGCGTCTTGGGCAGCCCCGGCGCAAACTGGATCTGGTCGGGGGAGGCGATCGGACCGATATCCTTGCGCACCCACGCCACCAGTTCCTTGCGCAGCTCCTCGGTCGGCTCGACGCCGCTCATCAGCGTCACATAAGCGTAGATGCCCTGGCCCTTGATGTCGTGGGGATAGCCGACCACGGCTGCTTCCGAGACTTTTTCATGCGCCACCAGCGAACTCTCGACTTCGGCGGTGCCCATGCGGTGGCCGGAGACGTTGATCACGTCGTCGACGCGGCCGGTGATCCAGTAGTAACCGTCGGCATCGCGCCGGCAGCCGTCGCCCGTAAAATACTTGCCCTTGTAGGTCGAGAAATAGGTCTGCTCGAAACGGGCGTGATCGCCGTAGACCGTGCGCATCATCCCCGGCCAGGCTCTGGTGATGCAGAGATTGCCGGTGGCTTCGCCTTCCAGCACCTTGCCGTCGGCATCGACGATTTCCGGCACCACGCCGAAGAACGGCGTCGTCGCCGAACCGGGTTTCAGCCTGGTGGCGCCGGGCAGCGGCGTGATCAGGATGCCGCCGGTCTCGGTCTGCCACCAGGTGTCGACGATCGGGCAGCGGTCGTCGCCGACCACGCGGTGATACCACTCCCACGCTTCCGGATTGATCGGCTCACCGACCGAACCAAGCAGCCGCAGGCTCTTGCGCGAGGTCTTCTTCACCGGCTCGTCGCCGGACTGCATCAGCGCGCGGATCGCGGTCGGCGCGGTGTAGAAGGTGTTGACCTTGTGCTTGTCGACGACGCTCCAGAATCGCGAATTGTCGGGATAGTTCGGCACGCCCTCGAACATCAGCGTGGTCGCGCCGTTGGCGAGCGGCCCATAGAGAATGTAGCTGTGGCCGGTGACCCAGCCGACGTCGGCGGTGCACCAGTAGATATCGCCGTCGTGATAATCGAACACATATTGATGTGTCATCGCCGCGAACACGAGATAGCCGCCGGTGGTGTGCAGCACGCCTTTGGGCTGGCCCGTCGAGCCCGACGTATAGAGAATGAACAGCGGGTCCTCCGCGTGCATGTGCTCGCACTTGCATTCCGTCGTCACCATCCGCGCCGCGTCGTGGTACCAGAGATCGCGCGATGGATTCATCTCGACCTTGGCGCCGGTGCGCCTGACGACGACGACCCAGTCGACGCCGTCGGCCTTGGTGAGCGCCGCGTCGACATTGGCTTTCAGCGGCACCTTCTTGCCGCCGCGCAGGCCTTCATCGGCGGTGATGACCACCTTGGACTTGCAGTCGATGATGCGCTGGGCAAGGCTGTCGGGCGAGAAGCCCGCGAACACCACCGAATGGATGGCGCCGATCCGCGCGCAGGCGAGCATCGCGTAGGCGGCTTCGGGGATCATCGGCAGATAGATCGTGACCCGGTCGCCCTTCTTGACGTTGCGGGTGCGCAGGATGTTGGCCATCTTGCAGACTTCGTCATGCAACTGCCGATAGGTGATGTGCAGGGATTGCGAGGGATCGTCGCCCTCCCAGATGATCGCCGTCTGGTCGCCGCGGGTGTGCAGATGGCGGTCGATGCAGTTCCAGGCCGCGTTCAGCACGCCGTCCTCGAACCACTTGATCGAGATGTTGCCGGGCGCGAACGACCAATTCTCGATCTTGGTGGGGGCCTTCATCCAGTCGAGGCGCTTGGCCTGCTCGGCCCAGAAGCCGTTCGGGTCCGAGATCGAACGGGTGTACATCTCCTTGTACTTGGCCTGGTCGATCCAGGCCCGCTTCGTCCATTCGGCCGGCACGTCATAAATTTTATCGGACATTTTACCCTCCACCCAAGCGGCCAGTGAACGCGAGCACTGCAAACCGTCTTCGTTTATTAACGCAATTATGCGTCGGGCCGCCGGGCGCCGACAAGCGGAACAAATAAGACCTTGGGCGGGGACGCGACCATGCGATGGATCAAGGAACGGTGAGGGCGGGACTTTCTGGCCCGGCTCTCGGCGAATCAATTTCGGGTTTGAGGTCTGCGGTTTGAGGGTTTGCCGTGACCGGAAATCAACGTTAGCGCTCGAATGGCTCATATGAAGGGTATTTTGACACCGTCATCCTGGCTTTTCGGACTCGCAATGGACAAGGTTAGCCCCTAAATGGCCGTCCCAGGGCCGGTCGGCTGGTCCGGAACCAAAGCCTGAAAATTGGCATTGACCGACAGGATCAGGAGCAAGGCGTCTAAGGTCATGACGGATCAGCAGAATCTCGAGGCTGCGCGGCGTGCTTCCGCCGATCCTGCCGTGGCCCTGGCCAAGGCGCTCGGGCAATGGCCCCCGGCAAGGCCCAAAACGCCGCCGAAAACGACGCTGGCCCACAAGGCATCCTCGGTGGAATCGCTGGCCCGGGACCACGGCCTCAATCTCGGCGACCAGAATGAGCTGACCATCCGCCGCATCAAGCGCGGCAAGGGCTATTCCTTTGTCCGCGCCAACGGCTCGCATATCCGCGACGCCCGGATCATCCGCCGCCTGCATGCGATGGCGGTGCCGCCGGCCTACCGGCACGTGCGCTATTCGCCGGACCCCAATTCGCACCTGCAGGCGGTCGGCCGCGATGCCGCGGGCCGACTGCAGTACCGCTATCACGCCGATTGGGAAAACGTCCGCGAGCAGCGCAAGGCGCACCGGCTGGCCCAACTGGTTGGCGCGCTGCCGAAAATCCGCCGCAACGTCTCGATGCATCTTTCCGGCGACGAGCCCAGCCGTGAATTCGCGCTGGCCGCCGTGATCGAATTGATCGCGCGCACCGCGATCCGTCCCGGCAACGAATCCTATGCGCGGCTGAACGGCACCCGCGGCGCCACCACGCTCCTGAAATCCAATGTCACGCTGGAAGGCGACAGCGTCGTGCTCACCTTCAAGGCCAAGGGCGGCAAGGCGGTGCGCAAGGAATGCGACGCGGCAAAACTGGTGCGCGCGGTCGGCATTCTGCGCAGCATTCCCGGCAAGCGCATGTTCCAGTACCGCGATGGCTCCGGCACCGTGCGCGCGGTCTCGACCACGCAGGTGAACGCGTTCCTGCGCGAGATCGCCGGCATCAAGATCTCGCTGAAGGATTTCCGCACCCTGATGGCGTCCGCGGTGGTGCTGGAATCGTTGTCGCGGATTTCGCCGGCGGCAAGCGCCCGCGGCCGCAAGAAGCAGGTGCTGGAAGCCGTGCGCGCCGCCGCCGATGAACTCTCCAACACGCCGGCGATCTGCCGCAAGAGCTACGTCCACGACACCATCGTCACTGCGTTCGAGGACGGCATCCTCGAACGTTTTGCCGCGACCATGAAAGGCTACCGCTCGCAGTCGAAGCGCGAGCTGCTGTTGGCGCAGGTGGTGATGGCGGCGGCGGTGTAAGCCGGCGCGACGTCCGATTCGAATTTCAAAGAGCTTACTCCGACGTCGTCGCCCGGCTCGACCGGGCGATCCAGTGTTCCAGAGATGGTAAGTGCCTATACAAGACGTCACCGCGCTATCACTGCCGTCCCTGGAATACTGGATCGTCCGCGTTCGCGGACGATGACACCGAAGGTGTGGCGTTCGCGTACGTCAAATACGCTTCCGCGATCTCGCGGCACGATGCGTCCGAGTTTTGCTAAACAATGCCGCCCAATGAGATCAGAGGGCGCGGGGAATGCCGGGTGCCCAATGCACCCGCAGCCTCGTGTGCGCTTTGTAGTTGGAGTATGCACACGAGTATTCACAGCGGAGGCACCGGATACATCCGGCATTCCCCACGCAATGGTTTTACGGCTTATACGTGATCTCCCCGGGGACCGGGCTCTTTTGCCCCCGTCGTTCGCGGAAGACTCCGCGACCTTGACGCCAGCGTCGGGGCGTCAGGACCACACGACTTCGCCGTCCGCTTCAAGCGTCGTTCGTCAACGCGCCGCCAAAGCGTCCACCGCATCCCGCACCCAACGTCCGTGACGATCGCGATACGCCCCTCTTGGTGGGACGGGATACGCAGGATGTTCGTTGTGATTTGGGGTAAACG
>Ga0307479_10004036_pt1 | contig 13410 bp, 14 predicted proteins | sample atmos_gasesECM4C_FD_203743 | JGI IMG/M metagenome (GOLD analysis project Ga0307479, IMG submission 203743) | Hardwood forest soil microbial communities from Morgan-Monroe State Forest, Indiana, United States - atmos_gasesECM4C_515 | ecosystem: Environmental > Terrestrial > Soil > Temperate...
GAATGAAATTGTTCTGGAACTGGAGGACTTGGGGGACATTGCCGGTCGGGTTTCCGGTATTGGGATCGACGGTGACACCCATCAGATAGTAGCCGGCGGCGTTGACCAGGTTGCCGTTGGCGTTGACCTGAAAATCGCCGCGGCGGGTGTAGTCGGTGACGCCGTCGAAGGTCGGCTGGTTATCGACGATTGCCGTGGGCTTCTGCACCGAGAAGAAGCCGTCGCCGTTGATCGCCATGTTGGTGGCGACCGTCGATGAAGAAACCGTGCCCTGGGTGGTGATGGTCGCCTGGGCGAATGCCGTCACCCCGCCGGCCACCTGCTTGTTAGGGGTCGTGGCGTCCGGAATGAGATCCTCGAAGCTGGTACCGATGCCCTTGTAGCCGGTGGTCGAGGCGTTCGCGATGTTGCCGGAAATGTTCTGCAGCGCGAATGATTCGGCCGACAGCCCGCCTACCGCGGTCGTAAGTGCGTCGAAGATACCCATAACATTGTCTCCACGTTCGATTACTTCGGCTTGGCCCTTGGCCGTAGCCGCAATCCGCAGAGACTGTCGCAAGCGTCATGCCAAAGTGGAAAATTCCTTTATTTCAGGTACTTAGATAAAAATGCCCCGGTCGGATGACCGGGGCACAATTGCCGGGCGGGCAACAATTGCCGGGGCAGAACCGCTTCTCGAGCGACAGCCGGCGCGAAAGAAAGACCGTCAGCTCGCGGTCGGTGTCGCAGGATGGAACACCAGCGCGTAGCCGTCCATGCAATAGCGCAGGCCGGTCGGCTTCGGTCCATCGTCGAAGACGTGGCCGAGATGGCCGCCACAGCGGCGGCAATGCACCTCGGTCCGCAGCATGCCGAAAGTGCGATCGGAGGTGGTGCCGACTGCGTTTTCCAGCGGCTGATAGAAGCTCGGCCAGCCGGTCCCGCTTTCGAACTTGGTGTCCGAGGAGAACAGCGGCAGGTCGCAGCCGGCGCAGGCGAAGACGCCCTTGCGGTGTTCCTTCAGGAGCGGGCTGGAGCCCGGCCGCTCGGTGCCCTCCTTGCGGAGGATTTCATATTGCTGCGGGGTCAACTGCGCGCGCCATTCCGCATCAGTCTTTTCGACCTCGAACTTCTCGCCGGCCTTGGCCGGCGACACCCTCAGCCAGCGGAATGCGGCGAGGCCGAACAGGCCTGAAATGGAGGCAAGCAGAATGCGGCGGTCAAACATGGGAAATCTCCGTGCGAAGCGGAATTGAGCATCGTTCGCTGTCAAATACGGAATGCTGGCAGCGAAGTTACACCGGCCAGCGGCGAAATCTCTCACATTCATGCGAGCGTCTTTAGGCACGCGTCGAGAAAATGATAGTATTTTCAGACCGATAGGTGCGACTTTGGTACAAATCATAGCCTTTTATGTTGACATTTGCGATGTTTTGTACCATATTCTTGATGTGGAAACGCCCCTCAATCGTCAGGAAGATCGCGCAACGGCTCTCCTTCGAGAGCGCGGCATGGCACGCCTGAGCGAATTCATCGAACAGGGTATCACCGCGACGACTATTTCGCGCATGGAGCGGAAGGGGGCCATTACCCAACTGAGCCGCGGACTCTACCAGCTTCCTGATGCTCCGCTGGACGCAAATCACTCGCTCGCCGAGGCAGCGAAACTTGTGCCGAACGGCGTAATCTGTCTGGACTCGGCACTCGCGTTCCACGAACTGACCGATCGCATCCCGGCCTCTGTCTGGGTGGGCATCGGCGCAAGAGACTGGCGTCCGAAGATTGACCGCCCGCGAATCCAAATTGTCCGCTTTGGCCCGAAGGTGTTCGATAGGGGAATTGAAACACACATCATCGAGCGCGTTCCGGTCCGTATCTATTCGCCAGCCAAGACTATCGTCGATCTCTTCCGCTATGGTCGGCGGCAAAAGGTTGGGTACGGCTCCGCTACGGGGCTGACACAGGCGATGCTCGGCATGAAAGAAGCCCTGCGGCTTCGCAAGACCACGCCTGCCGAGATTGCTCAATACGCCACGGAAGCCGGAATTTGGGAGAAAGTTGTGCAGCCTCGCCTGGAGGCGCTAACCGTGGATGCGTAAGCCGCCGCAAAACATCGGCGCCTCCGTCAGGGCCCGCCTTCTGAATCTCGCGAAGGAACGCAATCAGCCATTCGACTTGCTGCTGATGCGCTACACGCTGGAACGGCTGCTTCATCGCCTGAGCACGAGCCAATATCGCGAGCGCTTCGTCCTGAAGGGCGCGATGCTCATGACGAGCTGGATGGACGATCCGCACCGCCCGACGCGCGACCTTGATCTTCTGGCATTCGGCGACTCCGAACCCGAAGCAATACTCAGCGTCTTTCGGGAGATTTGCGCCATCAAAGCCGACGACGCTGTCGTTTTCGATATCTCGGCGCTCACCGTCGATCGCGTCCGCGACGAATTGGAGTATGGCGGACTTCGGATCAAGACCAACGCCACTGTGGACGGTGCAAAGATTCGCGTGCTCATCGATATTGGATTTGGCGACGCCATTGAGCCGGGTCTTACCGAGATTGAACTTTCGGTCTTGCTCGATCAGCCCGCGCCGCGCCTGCGCGCCTATCCGTATGAGACGGTGATCGCCGAAAAGTTTCAAGCGATGGTGATGCTGGGGCGCGCCAACAGCCGCATGAAGGATTTCTACGACATCTGGATTTTAGCGCGATCCCATGAGTCCGATGGAGACAGGCTCGCACGGGCGATTGCCGCCACCTTCGCACGTCGTAAGACGAAAATTCCATCCGAACGACCCGATGCTCTAACGCCTGCCTTTGCCGAGGATCAAACAAAACAACGGCAGTGGACTGCCTTCCTTGTGGACGTTGCCATAACGCCGCCCGGCACGCTCGCTGAGGTCGTTGAAGACCTGGCGACCTTCCTCATGCCGCACGCAGATGAAGCGCGAAAGCGTTAGCCATGGAAATTAGAAAGCGACGGCAACACCACGTATGGCAGCACACTACGGCCCCTCGCCCGCCTGCGGCGGAGGATTGGGATAAGGGCCATCCGCCGCGTTTGCGCGTGGAGGCGGCTGGGGACGCGGCGGACGCGGACGACCAGGCTGCGGGCGGCGCGGAGCCGGACGGGTTCCGGCCTGGCGATTGGCCTCGGCCAGGCGCGCCTCGCGGATGTGCTCCTGCGCCCTCACCCGCTCCCGGTGACGGGCGAGCGCGCCGGCGGCCGCCGAACTGCCCCGCCCCCACATTCCTACAATATACCCGGCGAGGCGGCCGGTCGGACCGCCCGCCCAGACCAGTTCGAACGGCGAGAACAGCCGCCAGCGTTCGTCGCCCCACAAGATGCCGCGCGCGATCAACTGCCCGGCCATCGCCGAGGTATTCAAGCCCTGCCGGCCAAAGCCGCTAGCGACCCACAATCCCCGCCGCAATTGTCCGATCTGCGGCATGCCGTGCACGGTCTGTCCGATGACGCCGCCGAAGACTTCGGCGATTTCCACCTGGCCCAATCTTGGAAAGATGGTGCGGATCCTGCGGGCAATGGCAGGCGCAAAGCGCTGCGGCCGCGCCGCCCAGGTGGTTTCCGGGCTAGCCCACATCAAGCGGTCACGATCCACGATCCGGAAATGATCGATGCCGTCGGTATCGGCCACCGATCCCTTGAACGCGATGACCTCGGAAAGCTGGGTGCCGAGCGGCGCCGTGACGCCGGCGTAACACCACACCGGCAACAGCGTTTCCGACAACCGTCGCAGCGGCGCGCCGAGATGGATATTGCCGGCGAGCACGATATGCGAGGCGCGCAGCCGCGCCGACGGCGTGACGATGCGCTTGCGGATTCCCGAGGAATCGATGCTGACGACCGGCGTGTCCTCGAAAATCCGCGCCCCTGCGCGTCGCGCCAGCGCGGCAAGGCCGTGAACATATCTGCGGCCGTCGATCTGGAACGCCTTCGGATAGTACACGCCGTGGAAATAGCGATCGGTCCTGAGCTGCTCGCGCACGCGATCGACCTGCCAGCCTTCCACTTCCGTCTCGAAATCCTCGCCGAGCATTTGCAGCCGGCTGATCAGCTGCTCGCCGACATCGACATTGGAGACCTCGAGCGCGCCCTCGCTGAAACCGATGCCCGGCATCAGTTCCTCGGTGGCGTTGGCCCGCACGTACTCGGCGCCTTCCCTGGACAACGACCACAACTCGCGGGTGTCTTCGAAGCCGATGCGTTCGATCAATTCGCCGATCGGCAGGCTGAAGCCCGGCATCACCGTGCCGAGCTGGTGGCCCGAGGCATTCCAGCCGACATGCCGGCCTTCGAGCACCGCGACGCTGGCGCCCATCCGGGCGGCCTCGAGTGCAACCGTCAGGCCGGCAAGGCCGGCGCCGACCACGCAGATGTCGACATCCAGATCGAATGTCAGCCGCGCGCGCTCACGCGGCAGTATGGTATCGGGCCCGTTGATCGCGCTTGTGGAGGTCTCACTCATGTCGTTTTCTTACGAACCCTTGGGCACCTTGTCACCTTGTCCCGGCTGAGGACCTGTACATTAATCGGACCGAAAACGAATCGAGATTCCGCTCATGCGCCGTTTGATGCTGCTGCGTCACGCCAAGACCGAGACCGACGCGCCGTCGGGCCGCGACCGCGATCGCCGCCTCGATGACCGTGGCCGCAACGATGCCGCCGACATCGGCGGCTGGATCGGCCGGCATCCGCCTTTCCCGGATGCCGTGCTGGTCTCGCCGGCGCAGCGGACGAAACAGACCTGGGAAATCGCCTGGCAGGCGATGAAGGACCAAATGCCGGCCCCCCAGCTCGAATTCCCACCGGAACTCTACGGCGCCGACCCCGCGCATCTGCTGCGAACCATTCGCCTCGCCTCCGCGACCGAGGCCAAGCGGCTGATGGTGGTCGGACACAATCCGGGGATGCACGAACTGGCGCTTGCGCTCACCGGCAGCGGCGACGCCGCGGCGCACAAGGCGCTGGTGCACAATCTGCCGACATCAGGGCTTGCGGTATTGGAGTTCGCGAGCGACGACTGGAACGACGTGGCGTTCCGCCGCGGGCGGCTGGTGCTCTTTGTCAGCCCAAAACTGTTGAGGCTAGCGTCGGGCGACTGAGGCAGTCGCGAAATTCGTGTTAGAGCATGATCCGGAAAAGTGGGTACCGGTTTTCCGAAAAGATCATGCTCAAATAGTAAGCTAAAGCGCGATAGCATCTTGAGCTATCGCGCTTTAGCTTGATCGCAGACAGGGAGGCTGAGATGTTCAATTCCATCCTCGTGCCGATCGATCTCGCCGACACCGAGCTGGCCAAACCCGCGATCGCAACCGCGGCGACGCTGTCGCAGACCTGGCACGGCACCGTGCGCCTTCTCAACGTGCTGCCGATGACGCCGGTGATGCTGGCCGAATATGTCCCCGCGGATTTCGATGCCCAGCAGCGCCAGGCCTCGGAGGAGGCGCTCGTCATCGTCGCGCGCGAATCCGGCATCGAGCCGGCGCGCATTTCGAGCGTGGTGCGGCAGGGCGGGATCTATCACGAGATCCTCGAAGAGGCCGCCGCGATCAGGGCCGACCTGATCGTCATGACCTCGCACCGGCCGGCGATGCGAACCTATTTCCTGGGCTCCAACGCCGGCCACGTGGTGCGCTACGCCAAGTGCTCGGTGCTGGTGGTGCGGCATTAACCCGGCGGCTCAGTGTGAAAACAGTGGCGCCGGGTGTTGCGTAAAAACTGAACCAACCGATCCACACCCTCTCACCAGACCCGCGTAATGTCCGGCTTGGCGAAACGACGAGTCGCTTTTTCGACCTCGCAGCGCGAGAGCCCGATATCGCGGAGCGCGCGATCGTCCAATTTCCTAAGCTCCTTGATCGCGGCCCTGCGATCCAAATAGACCGCGAGCGCATGCGCCCAGCGCATCATCCAGCGGGCGGCTCTGCTCAACGCTCCCGAGGTTACGGATTGGACTGTGATCGAGGACATCGCGGTCTCCTGCTTATGCCCCACGAGGCGATCTCCAGGCCGTTCGCATTGGCGCAGGCGCCGGGCGACAGCGCTTGCACCTCGAACGAGGTTGGATTGCTTGCGCGCTCCTCGGCGCAATCAGGGGCTTGATGCGATCAAATTGATCCTGTAGGTGTCTCGGTGCAAGCGATACATTGTTCTCGGTGCAATAATGTCAAAATTCGAGTATCTGAAGCTTGCCGACACCATTGCCGCCGAGATCGCGTCCGGCGCGCTCAAACCGGGTGACCGGCTGCCGCCGCAGCGAAGCTTCGCCTATGAGCGCAAGATCGCCGTCTCGACGGCGAGCCGGGTCTATACCGAACTGTTACGGCGCGGGCTCGTGGTCGGCGAAGTCGGACGTGGCACCTTCATTTCCAGCGACGCGCGCCGCGGCAATGCTGCGCCGTCGCAGCCGCACGGCGCGCACATCAACCTGGAATTCAACTACCCCATGCTGCCGAACCAGTCGGCGATGATTGCGAAGAGCCTGGAGGGATTGGATCGGCCGGAGGCGCTCGAGGTCGCGCTCAAGCAGGCGACCAGCACCGGGACACTCGCCGCCAGAAATGTTTGCGCGGCGTTTCTCGCGCGGAAGGACTGGTCGCCGAAGGCGGAGCAGATCGTGTTTACGGCCAACGGCAGGCAGAGCATCGCCGCCGCGCTCGCGGCAGTGGTGCCTCCCGGCGGACGCTGCGGCGTCGAGGCTCTCACCTATCCGTTCCTCAAGGGCATCGCCGCCCGGCTCGGCGTGGTGCTGGTGCCGCTGGCGATGGACGAGCATGGCGTGCGGCCCGATGCCGTGCAGAAGGCGCACCGCGAGGCGCATCTGTCCGCGATCTACGTTCAGCCGATCGTTCACAATCCGCTCGGCATGACGATGCCGCCGGCGCGGCGCGCCGAACTCGTGAGCGTCGTCGAGAAACTCGGCCTCACCGTCATCGAAGACATCGTCTACGGCTTTCTCGACGACGAAATGCCGCTCGCCGCGCTCGCGCCGGACAGATGTATCACGATCGACAGCCTCTCCAAGCGAGTAGCGCCGGGGCTGGCGCTCGGCTTCATCGTCGCGCCACGGCGCCTGCACGAAAGCATCATCGCCTCCGTACGATCGGGCGGATGGACCGTCGCCGGATTTGCATTCGCAGCCGCGCAACGGTTGATGGCGGACGGCACCGCCGCGGAGCTTTCGCGCCTGAAGCGGCTCGACGCGATCCGGCGCCAGCAGATGGCCGCCCAATGCCTGTCCGGTCATGAAATCCAGGCCAACGGCAAATCCTATCATCTATGGTTGACGTTGCCGCCACATTGGCGGTCGCAAACCTTCGTCGCCGCCGCAGCCAGGCGTGAAATCGCCTTGACGCCATCGACGACGTTTGCGGCCATCCCGGGACATGCGCCGAACGCCGTTCGGCTGGCGCTGGCCGCACCTGCGTTGGAGCAGCTCGAATCCGCCCTGCGGACGCTTGCCGGAATATTGGGTGCGGCGGAGGAGGATTTCGATTCGACCGAATAGACCGGTATCCGCCGCTGCCTTCACGTCGGCCACGCCGCGATGAACCCTTTCGCCTTGTACGGTTCGATCTTGTCCCACTCGGCAACGACGCGGCGGCTGAACTCCGGATCGGTATGCCAGAGCGTGCGTGGGGTTGCAAAGCTGTCGACGGTGACCAGCATCTTGGCAACCTCCGGCCAGTGCCGGTGCAGCGTCATCGGATAGCGCCGCGCGGTCCAGGTGTTGCCGAGGCAGATCACGCTGCGGATGTTTTTCAGCCCGAGCGCCGCGTCGATCACCGGCAACGAGAACATCACGTTCTCGCCGGTATTGGTGGCGCGATCCTCCTCGAGGATGCGATCGGGCGGGATGCCGCCCTGCACCATCGCGGTCTTGATCTCGGCGCATTCCGACAGCGGCGATCCGCCCGTCATACCGCCGCTGACGATCGACCAGCGAAAATAGCCCTCGCGCCAGAGCCGGCAAGCTTCGGCCGCGCGCAAGCCGACATCTTCCCTCGTGCCGAACACGAACAGGAGATCGGCAGGCACGAGTTGTGTCGTGATCAGATGTTCGGCATTGATCGCGGCGATCTCAGTGGCGCTCGGCGATCGGCAGCATCGATGCTCCACGGCGGCAATCCTTGAATCGGAAAGGGCATCGACACGATGCCGCGCGACCATGGCTTGGCGAAGTCACGTTTCATTGCGCTCGATGTCGTTTGCCCCAACACGCGCAGGAACAGAAAACTACGGCAGCAGCGCTTGCGGCAGGCGGCCGAACGAATAGAGCAGCGGCCGGTTGCGCCTGACGAAGCCACCGACCTGCCAGCCGAACAGCGCGGCGAAGCCTAGAAGAAACAACACGCCGGCGTATTCGCCGACCGCAATGGCGCGAAGCAACAGTCCGGCCATCGCCAGGATGACCAGCCCGAGGAGCGCGAGGCACGCCACATAGGTCTTCGGACCGAGCCCGCCGGTCAAGACGGCTCCGCTTCCAGCGTCTGCCATGCGCGCGTGCAACGCTGTGATGAAGGCGCGATATTGGTCGTCCTGCGGCGCCATTAGCGCCGCGGTCTGCCACGAGGTCGAAACGATCGGCATGCGTCCGCCACCGGCACGATAGATGTCGGCGCGAAATCGGCGGGCCTGCATCGACACCGGCCGATAGGACAGACGGATCGCGGAAATGTCGGCGTAGGGCCATACCCCCGACCGGCCGGCCAGGCGCCAGCACAATCCGTCATCGGTCAATTCGAATTGATGCGCGGCGCCGATCAGCGACGCCTTATAGGTGTAGCGGATCGCGGGCGCGCCTGACGCTGTTGTCGTCGCCTGTTCCGGCAATCCCTGGGGTCCCCCGATGTCGCCGACCGCGCCGGCTTGCGGTGCCGACCGGCTTTATCCTACAAGCCCCACATGGCAGAGACGACATATTTTCCGCGCCGCCTGATTCTGGGAGGCGCGATGGTTTCGGGGGTGCTGCTGGCGCTCGCCGTGCACATGCTGGGCGCGCGCTTTGGCCTCGACCTCGGCGGACTGTGGCGATCGGATACCGGTCAATTCATGCCCGCAGGCGCAGCCGTTGCATGGTGGCTGATCGCAACCGTCGGCTTCTCCGGCGGCTATTTCACGGCCAATCTGATGCACAGCGCGGTCTCCGGCCAGATCCCGCAACGGATGCGGCAGTTCCTGATCGCGGTCGGCGTGCTGGTGTTTGCCGGCGCGGGCCAGGCGGCCTCCGCGCCGAGCTCGATATCGACGATCTCCGGCGTGCTCGCCGGGCTTGCTGCCATCTGCCTCGGCGCGGTGATGGCCTTTTGCGGGGCGTATTTCGCACTGCGCAAGGCGTAAGGACCTCGCGGCCTCGCGAGGCCCCGAGCGCGACCTTGCAAAGTTCTTTCACATCGCTCGCCCGCGCTACCGAGTGGTGAACGGGTTTCCGTTTTTGCATCGACACTTCGTTATCGGTCGAATCTTTCCTGCATTAAGACGCGCTATTGTTCGGCCCTGAAGTCCGGTCTGCGTTGCTCTCGCACCGCCTCAGGCTCGGAACTCAGCGGAAGACTTCGAATTTTACACTACCTCTATTCCTGGCCGGACGCGCAATGACGCCAAACAGTCTTTCCCGCTCCATCCAATCCGCCACGCACATGGAACTTGGCGGCACTTCGGCAATATGCGCCATCGGTGCGATGATCGGCGTGCTGTTCGCCGGCAGCACCGTGGTGACGCCGCTGTACGTGATCTACAAGCAGGAATTCGGCTTCTCTCAAATCTCGCTCACCCTGATTTATGCCGTCTACGTCATCGGAAACCTGACCGCGCTGTTGCTGTTCGGGCGGTTGTCCGACCAGATCGGCCGCCGGCGGGCGGCGGCGATAGCCATGGCCATCGCGATCGTCGGCGCGCTCGTGTTCCTGTTCGCGCGAGGCATCGCTTCGCTCTATCTGGGGAGGGTGCTGAGCGGAGTAGCCATTGGCATCGGCGCCGGAACCGGAACTGCGTGGCTTGCAGAACTGATCGCCGACGATGAAAAGACGCGCGCGACCGTGATTGCGACCAGCGCAAATTTCGCCGGACTAGGCATCGGCGCGCTGATCGCAGGGATGCTGGCCGAATATTCGCCATGGCCGCTGCAGTTACCGTTCGCCGTGTATCTGTTCGCACTTTTCCTCATGGCGGCGCTGGCGTTGTGGACCCGTGAGACCGTTTCGCAGCCGCTGCCCAGCATCGCGCAGGTACCGATGCGCCCGCGGATCGGGGTGCCCACCGACATCCGCGCCCAATTCATCGCACCGGCCGTGACCGGTTTTGGCGCCATGGCGCTGGTCGGTTTCTATGCCGCACTCGCCCCCACCATGCTTGCGGATCAACTGCACGAGACAAGTCATGCGGTGGCGGGCGCCATCTTCCTCGAAATTGCCACCGTCGTGGCCGTGGGCATTGTGGCAACCCAGTCTCTCTCGAGCCGCGCGGCCATGCTGTGGGCGCTCGCGCTGATGCTGCCGAGCGTTGCCCTGCTGGTGGCAGCGCAGCTTGAAGGTTCGATAATCATCCTGATCATCGCGACCTCGGCATGCGGCCTCGCCGCGGGTCTTGGCTATCGCGGCAGCCTGCAGGTGGTGAACCAGATTGCCCCGGCGGACCGGCGTGCCGAAGTGGTCTCGGCCTATCTCGTCTGCGTTTTTTCGGGAAACGCCCTCCCGGTGATCGGCGTCGGCGTCATTTCGACGCTCGCAAGCCCGACCTCGGCCAGCCTGGTATTCGCGGCGACGATCGCGGCCTTTGCGTTCATCGCACTGGTTTTCGGCTCCAGATACGCGCCGGAATAGATCCGGATACGAAAAACGCCGCGCGGGCGGCCCTCGCGACGTTTTGTCTCAATCCCGATTTGCGCTTCAAGGAACGGCTCGCGGCGCGGGAGGATCGGCTCGCGGCGCGGACAAGGCGCGGCGACCTCGCCCTCCGCCTTGCGCTGATGTCCGGGTGTCGTTCTGGCGCTGACCGGGCAGCCCCAAGGTTGTTCCTGGATGCGACAAATACCGGCGATGGAACATCGGAAGAACGAACCGGCGACACACGCGTCGCTACGCCGCACCTGGCTACCCGAGAACCTGTCGAGCCGAGAACAGCTCGAGACTCGCATCCCTCGCGCGCGGACATATCTGGGGGGCAGCCACGCGGCCGAAGCGCGAACCCGCCGTTGTCAAGGACTGCACAAGGCGGTGTTTTTGTCCTAAGGAACTCCAGATATTGATTGGTAGCCGCGGCTTTGATGGTTGGTTTCGACAGGCTTTCAGTTTGTTGCCGCCCCGCCGGGAGGACGAATGCAAGGACTGCTGACCGCGCTCGGGCGCGGCTTCAAGAAGTGGATTGGCTGGAAACGATTAGGGATTGCAGCCAGTCTCCTTATCATTTCCTTTGCGATCACCACGCTGGTCCGCACGCTGAAGGGCGTCGACGCCGGCGTGATCTTGACCGCGCTGACCGAAATCCCGCCCGGCAATATCGCGCTCGCAGCGCTCTGCGTGGTCGCCGCGTTCTGCACGCTGACCTTCTATGACTTCTTCGCGCTGCGAACGATCGGCATCAGGCACGTGCCCTACCGGATCGCGGCGCTGTCGAGCTTCACCAGCTATTCGATCGGGCACAATATCGGCGCCACCGTCTTCACCGGCGGCGCGATCCGCTTCCGGATCTATTCGGACTACGGGCTGAACGCGATCGACGTCGCCAAGATCTGCTTCCTTTCCGGATTGACGTTCTGGCTCGGCAACACCTTCGTGCTCGGCATCGGCATGGCCTGGCACCCCGAGGCGGCGTCGGCGATGGACCAGTTGCCGGCCGCGATCAACCGGCTGATCGCGTGCGCCGGCATCCTTGCGATCGTCTCCTATCTCGGCTGGTTGTCGCTCGGCGAGAACCGGCGCGAACTCGGGCAGAACGGCTGGAAAGTGACGCTGCCTTCGGCACGGCTGACCTTGGTGCAGATCCTGATCGGCGTGGTCGATCTCGGATTTTGCGCACTTGCGATGTATCTGTTGGTGCCGGCGCAGCCGCACATCGATTTCATGTCGCTGGCGGTGGTGTTCATTCTGGCAACCCTGGTCGGCTTTGCCAGCCACGCGCCCGGCTCGATCGGCGTGTTCGACGCCGCGATGCTGGTGGCGCTGCCGCAATTCGGCCGGGAGCAGCTCCTGGCGACGCTGCTGGTGTTCCGCGTGTTGTATTTCGTGATTCCGTTCGGCATCGCCATTTCCATCATGGGCACGCGCGAGCTCTGGCTCAACGTGGTGGTGCCGTGGCAGCAACGCCGCAGGCCCAACGGGAACTATCCGCGTTCCACTTCCGCCTCAACCCCGGCGCCTGCCACCCTGCCCTCGAGAGTGCAACGGCTGAAGAAATCGCAAGGCTAGCATTCAAGCCTGAGATTCGAGGCCGAGAGTCACGTTATTTTGGCTTTGCGCCAATTCTGTTGTTTCCTATTTACAGCCGAACTGTAACGTCAAGCGCGTCATGATCCGAATGTGTCTCCGTTTGTTCGTTGGTGCGGCGCTGCTTGCCGGAACGCTGGTGGAATTGCCGGTCAGGCCGGCGATCGCGCAAGCCGATGCCGACGCGCCCATGCAGATTTCCTGGGAAGTGCGCAACCGCTTTCGCCTGTTCCGCGAGGAGCGCGATTTCCAGCTCCATGTCGATGCCGCGAAGGCCGGCAGCATTCTCGCCTCCGAGCAGGCGCTGGAGCTGCAGAGCGACGGCCGCGGCTGGGCGCGCAATATGGTCAACCGGCTCTGCATCGATCTGCAGGGCCGCGTCAGCGAGCCCTGCACCCGCGACATCGTGAAGGAAAACTATCTGACGCCGGCAGACCACGCGATCACGGTGCGCCTTGGCGGTGCGGTTCCAGTCGGCGCCACCTGCGCCTGGTCGTTCGATGACGGGGGCGGCGCGCAACAATCGACGCTCGATTGCGCCGAGCCGGTCAATCTGCGCGTCCGCTACGGCCGCCAGACCGTTGCCACTGTCGACGTCTCCGCAGGTCCCGACGCGTCGCAGCATCTGTCCACCGAAATCATGGTACGCGACATCCTGATTGCCGGCCTCGGCGACAGCATCGCCTCCGGCGAAGGCAATCCGGACCGTCCGATCGGGCTCGACGACGAAGGCTTCTGCTTCCGCTATTATCTGGGAACGGCGGCCGCGCAATATTACCGGCCGAGCCGCGCCGGCTACAAGGGCGGCCGCGCCTGCGAGGCGCCGGATTCGCTGCAGGTCTGGCAGCACAACAGCGCGCTGTGGTTCAATTCCGCCTGCCATCGCTCGCTCTACAGCTATCAGACCCGCACCGCGCTCGCGCTCGCCGTGCACTATCCGCACATCGCGGTGACCTACCTGCCGCTCGCTTGCACCGGCGCGACCATCG
>Ga0307479_10004037_pt1 | contig 13408 bp, 13 predicted proteins | sample atmos_gasesECM4C_FD_203743 | JGI IMG/M metagenome (GOLD analysis project Ga0307479, IMG submission 203743) | Hardwood forest soil microbial communities from Morgan-Monroe State Forest, Indiana, United States - atmos_gasesECM4C_515 | ecosystem: Environmental > Terrestrial > Soil > Temperate...
ACGGTCTTCGGGCAAAACCCGACCGGGCGGCCGCGTCCTCGCCCGGGAGATACCTCAGATGACAGCTCCAATCCGGATGCTGGCCCCCGGGCCGCGGCGGCGAATAAGGCGATGCTCGAACAACGGCAAAAAGACATCAAGAAGGAAGTGGAAAGACTCTATAAGCTGGCCTCCGAGCTGAAGGATGAAGTAGAAAAGACGGATGCCACAACGGTGTTGTCTTTGCCCTTGGTAAAAAAGGCGGAGGAAATCGAGAGGCTGGCCAAGCAAATCAAAGATAATGCCAGGGGGTAGAGCGGAGAGTCGAGCGTTTGACCGCCTTAGTTCTGGGTTGGCGCTACGTAGTAGCGCTCTATGGTGAATCAGGGATAGAATCATTGAGAACACAGCGCGCCTGTAGCTCAGTGGATTAGAGCATTAGCCTCCGGAGCTAAGGGTCGGGGGTTCAAGTCCCTCCAGGCGCGCCACCTTTCAAAGGGTCCGGCCCGGAGACATGGGTGACACAACGTACCTAAGACATGGGTAACACTCTTGGGCCGAACGGATTTTCGAGTGGTTCGAGCACCCGAGTCTCCAGATCGAAGTATCCCAAATCATAATCCATAAAGCTGACCAGCCAGATGTCGTCGTGTACTTCCTTGATGCCCACGGCCTGTCCGGCAAAGACCTGGCTGAAATTGATTTTTTTCTTGCCCAAGCAGATGCGGCCGCAACGGGTGACCACGATGGTTTTGTCGTGCAGTGGATAGTCGAGATCCGGCAATCCCTTGTAGGGCCGCGGAGAAGGTTGGTAGACCTCCACTGGGCATTTCATGTCCAGAGCTTCGTGGGGCCGCTCGTTGTTGAAGACCTCGATAAACTTGTCGAAGCGGACCTGCTGTTGCAGAAAATTGGCGGCCGCCGGTTTGGTGGCTTCTTTCTTCAAGGTGAGATGCATGCGTTCGTGACGGCCGTTCTGCTGCGGATGGCCGGGCTGGATGCGTTCGATGCCAATGCCGAGGCGCAGCCACCAGACCGCGAGCTTGCTCAGGTTGAACAAAGCGTGCGCGGAAGCGAAGGGCACGCCGTTGTCGCTGCGGATGTTGGCGGGCAGGCCGCGTTCTTTAAAAAGCCGCTCAAATACAGTGAAAGCGTACTCTTCCCGGGTAGAAGAAAGCGCCTCGCAGGTGAGCAGAAAACGGCTGGCGTGGTCGGTGACGGTGAGCGGATAGCAGTATTGGTGATTGCCCAACAAAAACTCGCCTTTGTAATCGGTGCACCACAGCTCATTGGCACGCTGCCCCAAAGACAACGGAGTGCCCTGCGCACGGCGACGCACGCGACCGCGCCGCTCCACCAGCCCGTGGCGATCGAGCACGGCGTGGATGGTGCTTTTGGCCGGGACGGGAATGCCAGAGAACCTGCGGATCAAGCGGTCACGAATTTTACGAGCACCCCAGCTGGGGTGCTCGCCTTTCACGTTAAGGATGAAGTTCTCGACCTGAAACGGAAGTTGGTTGGCGTAACGGTACGGGCGTCGGCTTCGGTCAGTGAGCCCGTGAATGCCGCATTGCTGATAGCGATCGAAGATTTTGTAGCCGGTCTTGCGCGAAATCCCAAACTCCCTGCAGAGTTCCACCATCGGCTCGCCGGCGAGCCACAAACTGCACCCTTTCATCCATGACCGAACACTCCTTCCAAGGCATCGCTCCCTCCCCATTGAGGGGAGAAAGTGTTACCTATGTGTCCGGTACAATGTGTCACCTATGTCTCAGGCCGCTCAAAGTTTGCGCCCTCGCACGCCGTGTGTCTCCAGCTGGTCCTTATTTCTCTCGTCAAAATCGAACTGCGCGTCACGAATGGGAAGGTGCGATAATGCGAAATCCACCTATTTGAGCGAGTTGGTCGACTATTCAGGAGGCGCAATTAGAACCAGGGGGAATCATGTTTAAGAGTTTCCGGCTGCTTATCGCTTTCTTCGCCGTTTTGCCGCTAGCCGGGGTGGCGGGTAACGCTCAGATGCCCCAGTCGCCGCAAATGGCATCGCGCACGGTAAAGATTGAGGAAGCGGATGACGGCAGAATGCACTGGCTGCAGCCAAAGGTAAACCAAGAAGTCATTGAAGCCTTTTCGGCTCGCGTCGCGGCCAGCACACGGTACACGGTGACCCAAGCCCCGGCGGAAATTCTCGTGATTATCGTCTGCCAGGATGGCCGCAAAAACAATGCCACCGGAGGATTCTGTACCTATAAATTTGAATATAGTCCGAAGTCGATCCCCGAGTTCAACATGCCCTTGGGGACGCCGAATATCGTCGCCCATGCCGTCGCTTCGGAAATTGCAGAGGACATTTTTGAGGATTTCGTCAAAGAGACCACCGAGACCCGTTTATCTGTGGCGGAGTTAGAAGTGAACCTTCGCGTGGCAAATTTCTGCTCCAAGCCTGCCAACCAATTGCCGTGCAGCGGCAAGCTGCAATGAGGCAGATCCGTCAAGCGGTTTTGATTGGCCCGGCAATACTCGGTGAGAATCGCGGCTGATCTCAACAACACAGAAACCCATCATCCCTCGGTACACGAAGGCTGCTGATCTGCCGGCGAAGGATACAGCGCGTCTCGCCAAAGAACAAACTTCCAAGCGAGGCGCACGCCAGTAGGCTTACTCTTCTCCGCCAATCGCGCCGCGCACCTTCTCCAATTGAAGTTCGTCCTTCGCCGGCGTGGCTCCCGTTTCACTGGCGACCCACGCCCCCATGCGGTTCGCCGCCTCATTCATTGTGGAAACCGAAGCGTGCCGCAAATAGTGGTACACGAGCGCCGCGGTAAACGCATCTCCCGCTCCTACCGTGTCCGCCACGTAAACGCGGTAGCCGGAATGCTCGCTGGTTTCGTCCTCACCGACCAGGAGGCTCCCTTTCGCCCCGCGTGTCATGCACACCAGCTTCGTACCGAACGTATCTCGAAGCCATTGCGCCGCGCGCCTTTCGTCATAAATGAAAGGAATGCCAAGCAGTTTTGCAACAACCGGAAGTTCCTCGTGGTTTACTTTGATAATGTCCGCGAGCGCTGCGGATTTAGAGAGAATTTCGACGGAATAAAAGTCTTGCCGAAGGTTCACGTCGAAAACGCGGGTCGCGCCTGGCCTCATGGCTGCAAGGAAGGCCCCGATCGTTTCGCGCGATTCGGGGCAGCGCTGCGCCAGGGAGCCAAAACACACCGCATCGGCTTGCTTCGCCAGCGCACGCCATTTCGGGGTCCACTCGAAAGCGTCCCATGCCACCGATGTCTCGATTTTGAAGGTCGGCTGCCCGGCCGGATCGACATTCACCTTCACAGTTCCGGTGGGACACCGCGCATCCACCTGAACAAACGACGTCTGCAGCCCCAATGCCTGCAGCCTCTGTTTCGCTTCGCTGCCAAGGGCGTCCACGCCCACACGGCTAGCGACGATGCCCGTATCCCCAAGCAGGCTGGTCATATAGGCGAAATTTGCCGGCGCGCCACCGAGTTGCCTGCCCTCGGGAAAAACATCCCACAGCAATTCGCCCAGACCTACGACGGTGTAGCCTTTGCTCATCGCAATCGCGGAGCTGCATCTTTGCGTGACCATGGGCTGCCGGTCAAGCGCGCTCTACCTTTAGTAGTGGATGTGACGATGAAACTAGTAGTGGATGTGACGATGAAACTAGTAGTGGATGTGACGATGAAACTTGACGCACCGTCTTGCTTCACGGTTGCGTCACACGCGGTATCGCCTTGGCCATATCCAAAATCTTCTGCGGGAACGACGGCGAACCTTGCGGCGGCTGACCCCGCGTAATCGCCCAGTGGTCGATCCAGTTCGTCCCTTCCTCTCCCACATAACTGTCCGGCAGGCTGTACGCTGCGTCGTTCAACGCATCCTCCAGCGTAATGAATCGATAGCCGCGCTTGCGAATCATGTCCAGCAACTCGCCAAGATGTTCCGCCTCCAAAAAATTCGCGTGCAGCAGCAAAATTTGCTTCGGTTCGTACCCCATCAACTCTTTCGATAATTTCTCGTAATATTCAAACACCTCCGCGTGATACGCCAGGTACGCACTGACTACCTCCTGCTGCGCTGCCGCGTCGCCGCGCCTCTTCGCATCGTCGTAAACGCCCGCGGACATCCAGTCCCAAGCATCCAGGGTTACCGGAGCGATGAGATATCCGCGGTTCATAAGGAACGCGTCGGCTTCGCGCCGTGTCTGCAGATCGCGGCCGACATCCAGGTAGGGGTGCCGAAAATAGCGCAACCTCATGTTGTGCTGCGTCAACAGCAGCTTCGTCACCAACTCGCCTTGGATCACCGATTCTTCAAAGTCCTTCAATCCCGCCCGGTTCAAAGAGGTATGCGCATACGTGTGATTTCCCAACTCGAACCCTGCGTCCAGCCACATATTCAGCGCTTTGATACGTTCGTCCACCTCTCCCCACTTGTAGTAAAGCTTCCGCTCATTCACGAAGCCCACCGCCGGCACCTGCCGCTGCTTGAGCGTCGCCAGCAACCTCGTGGTCATGTCCATGATCGCTGCAGCAGACATGTTTTGTGCCGCGCCCGCCGGCAAATCATCAATCGTGATGGCGATCTGCCGATCAGGCTGCACCGGCGTATCGCCAGCAGAGCCCAACGTCAGGCAACTCGCAACCACGACCGCCAACAATAACGAGGTTGATTTCATCAGGCACTCCCGCGTTTATACGGCTTGCCGCGGCAGGAATGATAGCTCGAACTCCGCCCGAGGGGGATGCATCCCCCGTTACGCTGGGCGGAGTTGCGCAGCCCTGCGGTTTTTCTTCTCTTTAACCCGAGAAGCTTCGGCGCCCCTGTTCTAAGGCTGCCTACACACAAAACCCTATGCCGCGCCCGTACACTACCGTGTACTGTACCCACTCGAAAGAAGAACCCGGCAGTGCCGAAGCAAATTCTTATCGCGGATGACGGCAACACTGTCCGCCAGTTGATTCGCAATTTTCTCGAGGCCAAGACGCCCTTCAGAGTTTGCGGGGAAGCCGTGGACGGCCTCGACGCCATCGAAAAAGCCAAAGCCCTGAAGCCCGACCTGATCCTCCTCGATCTCGCCATGCCGCGCATGAATGGCGCGGAAGCCGCATCCGCTCTGCGCGACCTCATGCCCGATGTCCCCATCGTCCTCTTCACCATGTATGACGAAAGCGTCGGCGCGACCCTCATCTCTACCCTCGGCGTCAAGGCCGTCCTCTCCAAACCCGACGGAATGGGCAATCTCGTCTCCTGCGTCGAAAATCTCCTCCGCTCCTAGCGGCACGGCGAGGCGCAACCCCCGCGACCCTTCTCTTAGCAACTTTTTCCCGCTTTGTGCGCCGCGCTTTCAAGGACGACATAACACCAACCTTCCACGACAACATCCCTTCTCTCTGGACACCCCCAATTCCGCCGCGTATCCTTGCCTTATGACCCTCTCCGCTCGAAACCGTCTCCAAGGAAAAATTGTAGAACTCCAACTCGGCGGCGTAATGGCCCACGTTGTTGTCCGCGTTGGCGAGAACCTCATCGAAAGCGTCATCACCAGGCGCAGCGCGGAAGAAATGAAACTCAAAAAGGGTGACGTCGTTTCCGCCATAATCAAATCAACCGAAGTCATGCTGGAAAAAGACTGACAGTTGCTTCGCGCCGCGATAAAAAAAAGGATCAATCGTGCATCCCAGCATCCGTCACTCTCGAGCCATTCTGACCGCCGCTCTGGCCACGTTTGTGTTGCCCGCGATCCGTGCGCAAGTTCCCGCAACCCCCGTGGAACTCCGCATCAGCGGTGCCGTTTCGACCCCTCTCGTTCTGACCGTTAGCGATCTGAAGAAGATGCCTCGGAAAACCCTCTCGGTAGTGAATCCTCACGAAAAGAAACAGGAAACCTACGAGGGAGTTCTTCTGGAAGAAATTCTCCGCCGCGCCGGAGTTCCGCAAGGCGAACAACTTCGGGGTTCCACGATGGCCACCTATGTTTTGGCCGAAGCGCAAGACTCCTATCGGGTGGTCTTCTCCTTACCCGAACTGGATTCGGCCATTCTCGATTCCGACGTGATTGTCGCCGATACCATGGACGGCGCTCCTCTTGCCCCCAAGCAGGGCCCTTTCAAGCTTGTGGCCCCGCACGACAAACGGCCGGCACGCTGGGTCCGAATGCTCAAGTCCATCACCGTCGTCCGCGCTCCGGCCCAATAAGTCACAATATTCTGCGGCGGCGGTGCCCATCCCGCCCTGTCTCAATCTCGCACCTAGGGGAATCCGGCAAGAACTTCCTCAAACGGGCAAAAGCCGCGCGCGTCAAGGAACCATGCTTAGGCTTTGCCAGGCTAGATTCAGCAGCCGCAACCTACACCTCTAGAAGGAGAAACGATGAAAAAACGCATACTTGGAAAAAGCAACTTGGAAGTTTCGGCTATCGGGCTCGGTTGCATGGGACTCAGTTTCGGCCTCGGTCCCCCCGTGGACAAAAAAGAAGGGATCTCACTGATTCGCGCGGCCGTCGAACGCGGCATCACCTTCTTCGATACCGCGGAAGTGTACGGCCCGTTCACAAACGAAGAACTCGTGGGTGAAGCCCTCGCTCCCTTCCGCGACCACGTGGTGATCGCCACCAAGTTCGGGTTCAAAATTGATCCGAACACTGGCCAGCAAGCTGGGCTGGACAGTCGGCCTGCGCACATCAAGGAAGTCGCCGAGGCCTCACTCAAGCGCCTCAAGACCAATGTCATCGATTTGTTCTATCAGCACCGCGTTGACCCCAACGTGCCGATCGAAGACGTCGCGGGAGCGGTGAAAGAGCTGATTCATCAAGGCAAGGTGAAGCATTTCGGACTTTCTGAACCAGGCGTCCAGACCATCCGTCGCGCGCATGGCGTTCAACCTGTGACTGCGCTCCAAAGCGAATACTCGTTGTGGTGGAGAGAACCCGAAAAGGAAGTAATGCCAACGCTGGAGGAACTCGGCATCGGATTCGTTCCATTTAGCCCTCTGGGTAAGGGCTTCCTCACCGGAAAGATCGACGAAAACACTACCTTCGACAGCTCCGACTTCCGCAACATCGTTCCTCGCTTTACACCGGAGGCTCGCAAAGCGAATCAGGCCGTGGTTGATCTGCTTCGCAACATCGCGGAACGCAAGAAGGCCACACCTGCTCAGATCGCCCTTGCTTGGCTGCTCGCTCAAAAGCCCTGGATTGTTCCCATCCCTGGCACAACCAAGCAGAATCGCCTGGAAGAAAACATCAGAGCGGTTGACATCCAACTTACACCCGACGATCTCCGTGAAATCGAGGACGCCGCCTCGAAGATCACCGTGCAAGGCGCGCGCTACCCGGAGAATCTACAAAAAATGGTGGGCCGCTGAACCAACGCAGGTGTTCATAATGATTGCTAAAGGGAAACGCCTGTTCGGACATCTCCCTGATCCCGCGCTATAATCGGATCACTCGACACTCTTGTCGACATCGGCGTTCCCGCCGAGAAGGAGGTGATCCAGTGAGGTACGGTTTACGTTGACGCAGTAGAGGAGGCGCTTGTGACGTTACCGAGCGCCTCTCTCCTTTTGACCCGCCTGCCCGAATGCCCCTTGATTTGACAAATGCTTCAGCGGCTTACGCCCATCCGCGCCTCATAAATGCGCTCGACTTTGGTCCGTGGTTGCGCATGTCGCTGGTCTCAGCGAACATAAGCATCAGCCTTAACTTCACAGAACCCCAATGAATGATGATTTGAGCTAGATTTATACAAAAATGACTAAAACTTATTTTTCCGTCCTGTTCGCACTATTGCTTTTACCCTTGGTTTTGGCTGTGGCAGAAACCGTCACATTTCCAAGCGGAGAGATCATTCTGCACGGAGTGCTCTATAAACCCGAAGGAACTGGACCCTTTCCCGCAATTATTTATAACCACGGAAGCGCACCGGGCATGATGAGTAAGGAAGCGTTCGCCGCGCTCGGTCCCGTGTTCGCAAACCATGGATGGGTATTCTTTGGACCTTATCGGCGGGGGCAGGGATTGAGTGTCTCCGCAGGTCCGTATATCGGCGACCAGATCGCAGCTGCCGAGAAAGCCGGAGGCGTCTCTGCGGCTGCCGCAACGATGGTGCGGTTACTGGAGACGGATCATTTGGACGATCAATTAGCGGGCCTAGGGTGGTTGCGAAAACAGAGTTTCGTTCAACCCAATCGCATCGCTGTGGCGGGAAACTCGTTTGGTGGTATCGAAACTGTGCTGGGAGTGGAACGAGGAGGATATTGTGCGGGGATCGATTCAGCGGGGGGCGCTCAGAGTTGGTCGCAGGCTCCCGCGTTACAGTCGCTCATGACTCGCGCAGTTCGAAATGCGAAAGCACCAATCTTCTTTTTTCAGGCCGCTAACGACTTTGACCTGTCGCCAAGCAAGACACTCTCAGCAGAGATGAACGAGGTGAGCAAGACATACAAACTGAAGATTTATCCCCCCTACGGCGACTCCCCTGGAGACGGCCACACCTTTGGCTACTTTGGATCCGATGTCTGGGCCGATGACGTTTTCGGATTTCTGAACCAGTATTGCACCAAGTAAAGACCGCGGCGATTGTTGCCGGCGAATCCAGCGAAACTGAGGAAATTCCAAAGTCCTGATTAACCGCTTACCGGAGAAGTGGTCTGCTCCTAGGTCTTGGCAAAAAACCATATCGCGGAGAACATCCGCATTTAGCGCTTGACTCTCACGTAACGTCAGACTTTATCTTGCATCTCACTAGCAACTTGGGAGGGCGCGATGCTTTTAATCAGCGAGTTTGCGCGAGCAGGAAATGTCACCATTCGGGCACTTCGATTCTATGATGAAGTTGGGTTGCTTTCGCCTGCGCACGTTGGTCCGGAGAACGGTTACCGGCGGTATTCCCCGTCACAATTCGCCCAGTTGAATCAGATTCAGGCCTTCAAGGACATGGGCGTTTCGCTTCAGGAGATTCGTGAGCTCCTGCAACGGCGTCTCGCCCCTCAGGAATTACGCGCAGTCCTGGAGGAGCGCAGGGAAGTTCTCAGGAAGCGCGTACGCGACGATGCCGGCCGGCTCGAAAGAATTGAGGCTCGCTTGAATAGCATTTCCGCGGGCGGTCCACAATCGCATCCTACGATCATGTTGCGGAGGACGCTAGGGCAATCGGTGGTTTCGCTTCGTGAAAAACTGCAAAACTACGATCAGGTGGATGAGCTATTCAAAATACTGGAACGGCGCGTGGATCCGCGGGTGCTTTACGATCAACGTGGAGCTATCTTTCACCGTTGCCTTGAAGGAAACGGCGAGATCGATTGCGAAGCCTTTCGATTTCTCAAACATACCGTTGCCGCGATTCCAGGCTTGAAGGTCTATGAGTCCCAGCCCACTCGCGTCGCTTTTACCTACTACTACGGTTCTGAAGATTCCATCTGCACAACCTACCAATCGATGACCGGTTGGATTGCAGCCCAAGGCTATCGACTTTCCGCGGCAAAACGGGAAATTTACTGGCCGGCGCCGGAAAAAAGCGAAACTAGCTCGCTAACCGAAATTCAATTCCCGATTACCCGATTGCGTGGCCTGGCACGAAGCGCGCGGCAGAAGGCATCCGCTTGAGCTGAGGTCTGTAGCCCCGGTAGCCAGCGTTCGTACGACGCAGAATTGTCCAAGGAGGCTTCTCGTGAAAACCTTGTCAGCCGTACTGTGTTTTGCGTTGGTTGCAGCCATGCCCACAACATTGAAATTCAATCAGCAAACGGAGAATCAGAAGATGAACCGCGCCGAAACAGTTGTGGAATTCGTCAAATCCGATTCGTTGCCGAACTCCGTTGGCTATTCGCAGGCAGCGACGGTTAGGGGCGGGCGGCTGGTCTACGTTGCCGGGCAAGTGGCCATGGATCCCTCCGGCAAACTCGTAGGGCCCGGAGATTTCCGCGCTCAGGCGCAGCAGACCTTCGAAAATTTGAAGGCGGCACTCGCGGCAAGCGGGGCCAGTTTCGACAACGTCGTGAAGCTGAACAGCTATTTCGTCGACATCAAGCAAGCGCCCGTCTTTCGCGAGGTCCGCGACAAGTACATCAACGTAACCCATCCTCCCGTGAGCACCGCGGTGGAGGTGCGCCGCCTGGTCCGCGAAGAGTGGTTGCTTGAAGTCGAAGCCGTTGCAGTCGTGCCGGAATAGTTGCCTGTGCACAAGGTCGCTGATCTTGTAAGCTGATTAGGTGACGGTCGGCTCCTTCGACCGAGTAGACTTGGCAGCTGTTCGACGATAAACCTTCGGGTGCGGCTCTTTCCGGCGTTTGCAGAGGGTGCTCGTTCCGCGAAAATTCATTCCCATTTCGGAACTCTTAATCGTTCTATTGACAATATACCGGACTTGTGTATACTGGGTGTCGCCTTGCCGCGAGGCACTCTGGAGGGGAACCGTGCCCGCGCATCGCGCATCGCGCAGCAACAGCCGCCACTAAGCTCTCGCTTTTCAAAAGCTTCCACCTTACCGTCAGCCTCAGCGAACCTCGCAAATCGATCGGCGCCAGCAGCAGAAAGACCTAGACCGCTTTCGCCGGGATTACAATGAAGTGCGTCCATACGAAGCTCTGCAGATGCGCACACCGCCGGAGGTCTATCAGCCCTCGCCGCGCAAGTTTCCGGCACGCGTGCCCGAACCGGAATATCCTTCAGCCATGCTGTTACGCAGTGTGCGACCGCATGGCCATTTTCGTTGGAAGCAGCACGATATATTTTTGAGCGAAGTCCTGTGGGGCGAGCGTGTGGGCCTATTGCCGGAAGATGATCGCTGGTTCACCATCTACTTTGCGCAGTACCCGCTGGCCCGCTTTGATAACCAGCAGCTGCGGGTGACGCCGTTACCGAAAACCGCCAGCCGCATCAACGTCACTGTAGGGGAAGGGGACGCGTCCCCTTCCCCTACAGTTCATCCCCTCCCTCAGGAGGATCAAATAGTGTCGGGCATCTGCCCGGTCTAAAATGTCAGGAATGCGCCCGTCCGTACAGAAGGCTTCATCCCCGTCACGGTGGGTCCGCATCGAACTTGGCGAAGCCGGCCTCGGTATAGGATACGAAGCGTTCTCCGCGTCCTCGGTTAGGAGGTGCCATCATGGTCAACAGAAAATCCAACGTGCAGGTGACGTGTTTCACGGGACTGCTCCTGCTCGCCGGGATGTTGATCGCGCCCGCCAAGGCGCAGCAGGCCCCCGCGCCCGCGTCTCACGATATGGATCACATGCAGCACGAGCACGGCGGCTTCATGAGTGAAGGCATGCATCACGCCGTGGCCACAGGCGCGAAGCTCAACCAGCAAGTCGACGCCGCTTCACACACCATTACGCTGCGCCTAGGGCCGCTGACTTTGCCGGCGTACACCGACCATATGAAAATGCCGCAACCTCCCGACGTGTTCTGGTCGATCCCCATCGATGGCTGGCTGCTGGCATACACGCCGCAGCTTTTGGACGCCGGCGGCAACTCTGTTCCCGGACGCGTGCTACACCATACCGCGTTCTGGAACACCAGCCGCTCCGATTTTCTCTGCCCCAATAAGGAAGAGCACATCTTTGGCGCAGGCGGCGAACTCACCAACTGGGCGGAGATTCCCGGCTATGGCTATCGCGTGCAAAAGGCCGACAAGATCCGTATCGAGACGATGGTTCATAACCCCACGCCCACCTCGTATAACCACGTTTTCTTGGAAGTGAAGATTCCCTATGCGGAGGCTAGCAACACGAACGAGAAGCCCCCGGTCAAGAGCGTATACCCCGCGTGGATGGACGTGCAGTCCTGCGGCGGCTCGGGTTATGACCTGAAAGCCGGACCCAACGAAAATACCGGGACGGTCACGGTGCAGTACGACGGCATCCTGCTCGGCGTTGGCGGGCACATGCACGATTATGCGAAGCAAATCGTGCTGCAGGACGCCACGCGCAACGACACGGTAGTCACTCTGGACGCGAAGACGGATGACAAGGGGCAACTCATCAGCGTGCCTGTGGTGACCTTCTTCGATCGCGGCGGCTACAAATTCGCGGCCGGCGATCAGCTTCGCATTACAGCAACCTACGACAACACCACCGGCCGAGCGTTGCGCCAAGGCGCGATGGGCATTGTAGTCGGCTATTTTGTGCCCGCGAACGATTCGGCGATGTCTGCCCTGCGGCGCAGGCCCAAGGCCGGCGCGGCAGCGCGGCAAGTCGCGGCAGTTTCGCGCCACCAGTGAGCCGGGAATCGCCATCGGACACCTCCGTGCGCTGCCAGTCTGCCGGCACTTTCGAGTCGCACAGGGACGCCTGAAAATAGGCAGCCCGCCCGGGGTAACCCTCCAGAAAGGGAAAAAGTCCCACCAGGGACTACTGAATGACCGCAACGCCTAAGTCTCCGGCGCTGCCGGCGCGAGCGCTACACCGATACATTGCCGGGCATTACCGTTATTTTCTCAATTCTACGTGCCGAAGATATTCGTGTTCAGGAATTGATTGCGAAATTTTCCGTGCGCGTCGTACTTGGTACTGAGCTCAATGAACTCGGGCATTTTGGTGTAGAGGGTTCTCAGCCGCGCGGGAGACGTAGTGAAGAGTTTTCCCCAGTGCGGGCGGGCGTTGAAGGGAGCCAATTCCTTTTCTATCACGGGCAGGAGTTTTTGGACCGCCGGCCAGTCCTGCTTCCAGGTGAAGTGGATTGTGACGCAAGGCTGTTGATAGCAGGGACTAAGCCACAACTCGTCGGCGGCGATCGCGCGGATCTCGGAAATCAATAGGTGCGGCGTGATCTGGTCGCGTAGCCGCTCAATTGCCAGGATGGCCTCGACGGCATGCTGGCGCGGCACGAAGTATTCGGACTGCAGCTCTTTGCCGGCGCTCGGCGTAAATCCCATACGGAAGTGCGGCAGGCGTTCATACCAGGGGCCCGGCACACCCAGCTGCTCGGTGCAGTTCTCAGCAGAGAGTTCGGCGATGGGGTGGAGATTTTTGGTGGCGCGCTTCGCCCCGAAGAATTCTGGAGGCGCGAACGATGGGCCTCCTTCATCGCGGACTTTCAGCCACACTTCGTTGATGCGGCGATTCTGCCAGTCAGTAAATAAGCTGACGCTGTAAGCGCTGCCTTCGATGTCATCGAAATGCTCCATTACCGCGGCGAGTGGCAAATTTTCGTAGACGTATTGCCGCATCACGAAGGTCGGCTGAATGTCGAGAGTGACTTTGGTGATGACACCGAGAGCACCCAGGCCGACGACCGCTCCCCGAAACGTTTCACCGTCGTTTTGGCGCGACAGAGTGACCACGTCTCCCGAGGCCGTAACCATCTCGAGCGCCGCAACTGCTGTCGACAGATTGCCATTTTTCTCGCCCGAGCCATGCGTTGCGGTAGTGCAGGCACCGGCGACGGAAATGTGCGGCAAGGAAGCCA
>Ga0307479_10004038_pt1 | contig 13407 bp, 9 predicted proteins | sample atmos_gasesECM4C_FD_203743 | JGI IMG/M metagenome (GOLD analysis project Ga0307479, IMG submission 203743) | Hardwood forest soil microbial communities from Morgan-Monroe State Forest, Indiana, United States - atmos_gasesECM4C_515 | ecosystem: Environmental > Terrestrial > Soil > Temperate...
GTACTGCTCGCCGAGGCGGCGGTTCAAGGCGTTCAGCTCGGCGGTCGCCTGCCCGCGGCCGACTCCCGGGCGCAGGCGGGCGACGACCGAAAGCCAGATGGCGCTGCGGTCGGCGCGCCTTTCGGCCTCCAGCGCGAGCGGCATCCAGAGCTCCGGCCCCCGGTCCGGGAAGGCGAAGGAGGCGGGCATCACGCCGATCACCACGCAGGGCCGGGCGTTCAATTGCAGGCGGCGGCCGAGGACCGCCGGGTCGGCGCCGAAGCGGCGCACCCAGAGGTCGTGGCCGAGCACCACGACGCGGTCGTTGCCGGGGACGTCCTCGCCCGCGACGAAGGTGCGGCCGAGCGCGGCGTGGACCCCCAGCACCGAGAACAGGTTGGCGCTGGCGGCCAGGCCCCGCAGCTGCTCGGGCTCGTCGCCGCCGCCCGCAAGGATGAACGACTGGCTCTCGAAGGCGGCGGCGCCGGCCAGCGAGCCGGCCAGGCGCCGGGTGTCGGCAAAGCGCGGGTAGGACATCTCGTCGCGCGGGAAGCCGTGCTCGTGGTCGTCCAGCCACACCATCACCAGGTGCTCGGGAGCGGCGAACGGCGGCTGGCGCAGCAGCACCGCCTCGACGACGCTGAACACCGCGGTGCTGGCGCCCACGCCGAGCCCCAGGGTCAGCACCGCGACGGCGGTGAAGCCGGGATTGCGGCGCAGCATGCGGGCGGCGAAGCGGGCATCCTGCAGGGTCGCGGCAACCAGCTCGAACGGGCGCATGGCCACTCCTTCCGGCATCTCGTCGATGCTCGTCCGTCTTCCTGCCTATCGCCTCGGCCGCGCCGGAGTTACCCCCAGCCTTCCCTCCACGGCGGACACGGCTGGCCCGGGTCGTGAGGGGCCCCGTGGTCTCGATTCGATCATGAGCTCTAAGATTGACTCATCAGTATGAGTCACTTAGGCTATACCCATGAGTAAGCGCCTGCAGGTGTTGCTGGGAGAGGACGAGTTGCTGGAGATCCAGCGCGCCGCGCGGCAGGAGCGCTTGACGGTCGCCGAGTGGGTGCGGCAAGCGCTGCGGGAGGTCCGGCGAAGGCGGCCGCAGTCGAGCCTCGAGCGCCAGCTGGAGGCGATCCGCAGGGCTTCCCATTACGCGGCGCCAACGGCCGACATCGACCAGATGCTGGCCGAGATCGAGCGCGGCTACCGCAGCGGGCCCGACGAGTGATCTTCATCGACTCCAACATTCCCATGTACCTCATCGGCCGCGCTCACCCCCACAAGGACGGAGCGCAACGGCTCCTCGAGGGCGCGGCGATCGCCGGCGAGCGGCTGGTCACGGATGCCGAGGTGCTGCAGGAGATTCTTCACCGTTACGATGCCTTGCGCCAGCGGCAATGGATTCAGCCCGCGTTCGATGCGCTGCTCGGCGTCGTCAGCGAGGTCCTCCCGGTGGAGCTCGCCGATCTCGAGCGGGCCAAGAACCTCCTGCTTCCCAGCCGGCGCCTCTCGGCCCGCGACGCGCTCCACCTCGCGGTCATGCAGCGCCACGGCATCGCCGCGATCATGAGCTACGACACGGGTTTCGACGGCCTCGCCGGCGTGCGGCGCCTCACCGCCTGGACGAGTTCCCCCTGACGAACGGGTGGGAGCGGCGGGGCGCGGCTCAGGGGTGCGGGGGCGGTGCGGGCTCCGGCGGCGGCTTGGGCTCGAGCACGATGGGGACGAAGCGGGGCTCGGAGATCCTGCCCTTCTCGAAGGTGCGGAGGACCAGGCCGGAGCCCGTGGCGGTGGCGGCGCAGCCGGAGAGCAGGATCCAGGCGTCGCCGCGCGGCAGGAGCACCTGGGTGACCGGCAGGTGCTCGCCGCTGCGGGTGGTGACGTCGACCGGGGCTGCGGCGAGTTCGCTCCAGCTGCCGCCGGCGCCGAGGCGGCTGAGCACCACCCTCTCGGTTGCGGGGCTGCGGCGGTCGAACCAGACCAGCCGCAACTCGCCGCGGTGGTCGCCGAACGGCAGGTCGATGCCGTAGTCGGTGCCCTGGCGCCAGATGCCGGTGGTGTCGCCGCCGCCCCAGGGCGTCCAGGTCGAGCGCCGCCAGGACTTGCCGGCGTCCGAGGAGAGGTAGGCGACGCCGTCGGCGGCGAGGTAGGCGGCATCGGTGCCGCTCAGCGCCAGCAGCTGGCCGCGGCGGTGGGGGGCGACGCCGGGGAGGCCCTCGACCCAGGTGCTCGGAGGGCCGCTGGCCGAGAACAGGCCGGTGCCGCTGAGCACTCCATCGCGGCGCTGGGGGGCCGGCGCGACCTGCGGCTGGCCGAGCGCGGTCACCTCGAGGCCGCCGTGGCTCTTCCAGGCGTGCCCCTCGTAGCGGAAGGAGAAGGCCTTGGTCAGGGTTTTCTCGGCGGTGGCGGTGTGCGCCATCAGCCACGGCGCGCCCGTCGCGTCGTAGGTGGCGGCGACGGTGCTGGCGCTGGGCAGGTGGAGGGCGTCGCCGAGCGGCTGCCAGGCGCCGTGGTCGAAGCGCACCGGTTGCAGGCAGTCGGGCCCGCAAGGCTCGACGGCCAGCACTGGGCCCGGGCCGACCGAGCCGCCGAAGTGGGCGCCGGAGCGTTCCGGGTAGGCGTGGGCCTCGCGCGCGGCGCCGCCCTCGCCGGCGGCGGCGCCTGCCAGCGCCACGATCCAGGTGCCGGCCTCGCCGCCCTTGCCGGCGACCGCGAACAGCACCAGGCCCGAGTCGGTGTCCATGCCGATCGCGGTGAGCGTGGTCGTCGAGTCGCAGATGGCGGTGGCCGGGTCCGGCCCGGGCGCGTCGCCCGGCGGCGGCGCGGCGGCCTGGAGCGCGAGGCCGGCAAGCGTCAGGGGCATCAGGATGCCGGCGGCGCGGGCGAGGCCGGCGCCGGGCGGGACGCGGCCGAGGGCGCGCGGGCGAGACGGCCAGGCGGTGCGGCGGTCCATCCTTCGGTCCCTCCTCATCCCGCGGTGGGCGGAGCGGTCGCGGCGTCGCCGGCCGCGCGCAAGGGGCGCGCCGGCACCCCGGCCACGATGGCGCCGGCGGGCACGTCGGCGAGCACCACCGCGCCGGCGGCGATGGTCGCGCCGTCGCCGACGGTGACGCCGCCGAGCACCAGCGCGCCGGCGCCGATGGTGACGCGGTCGCCGACCCGCGGATAGTCGAGCTCGTCGAAGCGGGCCTCGCCCAAGGTCACGCCCTGGAGCAGCGTGCAGTCCTCGCCGATCACCGTGTAACCGCCGACGACCAGGCCGACGCCGTGCGCGATGATGCAGCCGCCGCCGATCTCGGCGCGCGGCAGGATGTCGACGCCGCAGGCGCCGATCGCCCAGCGCCGGCAGACGGCAGGCAGCACCGGCACGCGCCAGCTTAGCAGCGTGTGGCCGAGGCGGTAGGCGGCCAGCGCCTGGAAGCCGGAGTCGAAGAGCAGCGCGTCGAGCAGCGCCGGCCAGAAGCCGCGGCCCTTGACCTGCCGCAGGCGGCGGAAGTCCCGCGAAAGAAGCGGCCAGAGCGGCGCGCGGGCCGGCGGCGGCGGGGGCGTCGTGGTGCCTCGCCGCGACGGGCCGGCGCCGGGGGTCGCGGTGGCGTGCTCCGCCCCGGCGCTCATCGGTTGGTGCCTCGTGCGCCGCCCGCCGCGCCGGCGGTCGCCCCGCCGCTCATCGGCTGGTGCCCCGCGCGCCGCCTGCCGCGCCGGGGGGCGCCGCCGGCACGCGGGCGCCGCGGCGGCGCAGCGCGCGCAGCAGGCCGAACCGGGGCAGGCGGCTCCAGAAGGGGTAGGCGCCGCTCGCCTTGAGCAGCAGCTCGAAGCGGCTGTCGCCGGGGTTGACGGCCAGCCGCGGCAGCGCCAGGGGATCGCCGCGGCGGGCGGCGGCGGCGCCGTGGATCGCGGCGGCGGCGGTGTAACCGGCGGCGGCGACGGCGGCGCGGACGCGCTCGTCGAGGCGGCCGTAGGGGTAACAGAAGGTCTCGACCGGCGCCCCGATCGCCGCCGCCAGCTCCTCGCGCGACCCCGCCACCTCGTCCGCCAGGGCGGCCGCGTCGCAGGCGGTGAGGTCGCGGTGGCGGCGCCCGTGCGAGCCCACCTCGACCCCGGTGGCGGCCAGCGCGCGCAGCGCCGCGGCGCCGAGCAGCTCCTCGCGGCGCTCGCCGGGCGCCCCCGGCGGCCGGTCCCAGAGGTTCGAGCCGCCGAGCTCACCGCTGACCGCGAAGAGGGTCGCGCTCATGCCGCGCGCCGCCAGCTCGGGCAGGGCGTGGTCGCGGAAGCACCGGCAGCCGTCGTCGAAGGTGAGCACGACGCTGCGGCGCGGCAGCCGCCGGCCGGCGCGGCGCCGGCTCGCGGCCTCGGCCAGCGTCAAGGTGCCGCAGCCGTAGAAGATCAGCGCGTCGAGGACGGCGGCGAGCTCGCGGCGCGAGAGATAGCTGTCCGCATGGAGCGGCGGCGGCTCGAGGTCTCGCGCCGGCACCGCCTCCACGTGATGGAACATCAGCACCGGGACGCGCAGCCGCATCATGGTCCGAGGTTTCCGTCGGCGAGCGAGGCCAGCATCTCGGCGTAGGCGGTCACGGTGGCGGCGATCGGGAAGCGCTCGGCGCGGCGCCGCGGCGCGCCGCCCCAGTCGCGGGCCAGGGCCGCGGCCAGCGCTCCGGCGTAGGCGCCGGCGTCGGTCACGTCGCAGAACAGGCCGGCGTCGCCGATCACCTCGCGCCGCACCGCGTCGTCCGGAGCCACGGCCGGCACGCCGCAGGCCAGCGCCTCGAGGTACACCAGGCCGAAGGACTCGGTGCGCGACGGTAGCGTAAAGCAATCGGCCGCCGCGTACCAGGCCGGCATCTCGTCGCGCGGCACCACCCGCCTCTGGTAGCGGCCGGCGCCGAGCCGCTCGGCCGCCAGCCGGTCGAGGGCCGCCGCCTCCGGCCCGTCGCCGAGCACCGTCAGGCTGCCGCCCGCGGGCAGCCGGGCGACCGCCTCGACCGCGAGGTGCAGGCGCTTGTGGGCGTCGACCGCGCCGACCGAGAGCACCCGCGGCCGCGGCCCCGGCAGCAGCGGCGGCTGGGGCCCCGGCGGCAGCTGCGGCCGCGCCCCTGGCGGCAGTGCTGGTTGCGCCCCCGGCAGCGCGCCGCCCTCGCCTGCCTGGGGGGCGCCGGGCCTGAAGCGCGCGAGGTCGACGCCGTGCGGAATCACCACGATCCGCGCTCCCGGGGCGCGGGCGCCGACCATCGCAGCGGCGGCGGCGGTGAAGGTCACCACCCGGTCGGGCCGCTGGCGGGCGAAGGCCCCCTCCCACTTCGGGTCGACGCCGTGGGCGACGTCGACGAACGGCACGCCGCGCCGCCAGCGCAGCAGCCGGCAGAGCCAGGCGCCGACCAGGCCGCCCTCCATCACCACGGCGTCGAAGCCGCCGCGCCACAGGTGCGGCAGGGCCGACAGCGCGCCGGTGGCCCACTCGAGGCTCAGCGGATCGAGGTACAGGGTGTCGAGCGCCTTGCGGCCGAGGCGCGTCGCGCCGTAGATCCGGGCGACGAGCGGCTGATCGCGCGGCAGGGCGCGGATGCGCGTGTGTGGCACCGGCGCCGGACCGCGGCAGAAGAGGCGCACCTCGAAGCCCGGCAGCGCCGCGAGCCCCTGGCACAGCTCGACCACGAAGGCCTCGGCGCCGCGCGGCACCACTCCCACGCCGGTCATGACGAAGGCGACGCGCATCAGGGTTCGGCGAGCGGCGCGGCGGGATCGCCGGGCAGCGGCGCCGCGGGGCCGGCGAGGCTGGCCGCGACCGCTTCCGGCGCGGGTTCGGGGGCGGCGGCGAAGAAGGCGCGGAACGGGCCGCGGAAGCGCGCCAGGTAGAGCGCGAAGGCGGCGGCGGCGGCCGGGATGGAGGCGCCCAGGCGCCACCAGCTGGGCGCCGGCAGCCACCAGGCGACCAGCGCGAAGAGGGGCAGCGGCACGAGATAGAGGTACAGCAGGTCGCGCGCCAGGCGGCCGAGCTCGGCGCCGCCGCAGATGCGGTAGACGCGCCAGGTCATCAGCAGGCTGCCGAGCAGCAGGTAGTTGGCCCAGGCCATGCCGGCGGCGCCCAGCCGCTGGGTGAGCAGGACGCCGAACAGCGCCAGCGAGGCGAGGTTGAGGGCGACGACCGCGAACCAGGCGCGGTCCTGCCCTTCGCTCTTGAGCAGCTCGCCGCCCAGCGGCGAGAAGGGGTCGGCGAGGGGCGCGAAGCAGAGCACCCGCACCAGCGGCACCGCCGGCAGCCAGCGCGGGCCGATGAGGATGCGCACCAGCACCACCTCGGCGTTCCAGGCCAGGAAGTAGGCGCCCAGCGTCTGCAGGCCGAGCAGGGTCACCGTGCCCAGGCGGTAGGCGGCGAGGAAGCGCTGGCGGTCGCCGTGCCGGCGGTAGTCGATCAGCGCCGGGTAGAGCACCCGCGCCACCGCCGGCATCACCAGCTCCTGCAGGCGGAACCCCCACTCGCGCGCCTTGTTGAACTGCGCCGTCCAGAAGGCGCCGGCGGCCACCCCGAGACCCGAGCCGACGATCAGCTTGCTCACCTGCGGCACCGGCAGCGCGGCGAGCGCGATGAGGAAGAGGAAGTAGCTGCGGCCGATCATCGACGGCAGCGCCGCCAGGCCGGCGCGGTTCAGGCGCAGCGGGATGCGCCCCCAGACGCGGCGCCACAGGAGGACGGCGAAGAGCGCGGCGCCGGCCAGCTGCCCGGCCACCAGCGCCCAGACCCCGGCGCCGGCCGCGGCCAGGGCGATGGAGACGCCGGCGACCGCCGCGCCGCGGGCGATCTCCGGCGCCACCAGGCGGCCCACCTGCAGCTCGCACTCGTAGTAGACCCGCGGCACGACCGCCAGGCCGTCGAGCAGCACCCACCAGGCGTAGACCGCGAGCACCGCCGGCAGGCGCGGATCGAGGCCGGCGGTGGCGGGCGCCGCCAGCGCCAGCATCGCGCTCGCCGCCAGGCCCGCCCCCGCCTCCCAGGCCAGCACCGCGCCGTAGGGGCGCTCGGGGTGGCGCACCAGCTCGTACGGCAGGCCGAGGTCGCGGACGATGGCGGCGATGACCGCGAAGGCGAGGGCGAGGTCGTAGAGGCCGATCGCCTCGGGCAGGATGATGCGCGCCAGCGCCAGGTCGCTCGCGGCGCGGATCAGCACCCGGCCGAGCTGGCTGCCGTAGGCCGCCAGGGTGGAGTGCAGGAACCGCCGCTCGGACGAGCGCATGCGGCGGATTCTGTCACCTCTTCCTCGGGCTCCTGGATAGACGGGCGTGCGCCAGCGCACCATGAGATACTAGGGGGAGTCTCTCTTGATCGGGAGGGGTCCCATCATGCCGCGTGCGCGCAACGCTCTGCGCGGAAGCCTTTTCCTCGTGGCCTTCGCCGCGACGTCGCCGGCCTGGGGGCGGGCCAGCTCCACGCTCGGCGCCGGGCAGCCACCCGAGCCGGCGGGGGGAGGAGCCATTTCTCGCGCCGCCGGCGAGGGCGAAGGGTGCCTGACGCCTGAACAGCGAGCCTGGATCGAACGCCGCATCGAGAGCAGCGTGCGCGCGCTGCTGGCGAGCGGCCGCCTCGGGGCCGAGGACGCCGCCGCGCGTGTCCTCTTCGCGTCACCGATCGGCGCCGCCGGGCTTACCGCCAGCGACTTCGACGTGCACGGCATCTCCAACTTCGTCGATCACAACTCGCCAGTCGCACCCGTGCTGGACTTCGAGTGCGGCACCCGCACCTACGCCATCCCGGGCTACAGCCATTCGGGTACCGACTTCTTCTCGTGGCCTTTCGCCTGGTATCGGATGGATCATGACCAGGTCATCGCGGTCGCCGCCGCACCGGGAACGATCGTCCTGCGCGACGACGGCAACTACGACCGCAGCTGCCCCGGCGCCAGTCCGAGCACACCGTGGAACGCGGTGTACGTGCGCCATGCGGACGGTTCCGTGGCCTGGTACGGACACCTCAAGAACGGCTCGCTCACCTCGAAACAGTTGGGGGACTCCGTGGCGCTGGGCGAGTTTCTCGGCGTGGTCGGGAGCTCTGGATACTCGACCGGGCCGCACGTCCACTTCGAGGTCCACGAGCCCGACAAGACCCTGATCGATCCGTGGGAGGGGCCGTGCAACCCTGGCGTCTCGAGCTGGTGGGTGAGCCAGCGGCCCTACTACGACCCGGCAATCAACAAGCTGGCCACCCATTCGGCCCCGCCGATCCTGCCGGCGTGTCCGCAACCCGAGACCCCCAACCTGCAAGACGCCTTCGCCGCCGGCGACACCGTGTACTTCGCCGCCTACTACCACGATCAGCGTGCTGGCGAGGTGACCCGGTACAGCATTCGCAGGCCGGACGGCTCGGACTATGCGACCTGGATGCATGCGAGCCCCGCGCCCTATTACGCAGCCTCGTACTGGTACTGGTCCTACACTCTGCCGGCCAGCGAGCCGCAGGGTCGCTGGATCTTCGCCGCCGATTACCAGGGCCAGCACTACGAGCACCCGTTCACTGTCGGCACGAGCTCCGGAGCGTGCGCGAGCGACGCCCGGACCCTGTGCCTGCTCGGCGATCGCTTCCAGGTGGAGGTGAGCTGGCAGAACCAGTTCAACGGCTCCTCGGGGAGCGGCGTCGCCATTCCGGCCACGGACAGCACCGGATTCTTCTATTTCACCGACCCCTCGAACTACGAGCTGATCGTAAAGGCCCTCGACATCGGCGGCGTCATCAAGCTGTTCTACGCCGAGCTCACCGATCTGATCTTCACCATCACGGTCACCGACACCCGGACCCAGGCGGTCAGGACCTACAGGAACACTCCCGGCGACTGCGGCGCCATCGACGAGAACGCCTTCGCGGCGGTACCTCCCGAGCCGCGTGCCGAGAGGGGACGGCTCGGCACCTTCGCGGGAGGGCGCGGCGCGGCAGGCGGCAAGCGCGGCACGTGCGTGCCGGCGAGCCAGACGCTGTGCCTGCTCGACGGGCGCTTCAGGGTCGCCGTCGACTGGACGAACCAGTTCAACGGCGCCTCCGGGGTGGGGAGCTCGCGGAGCCTGAGCGACCAATCGGGCCTCTTCAGCTTCGCCGATCCCACCGACGTCGAGTTGGTGCTGAAGGCGGTCGAGTTCCCCGACCGGGTAGCCGTCTTCTACGGCGCGCTCTCCGACTTCGCCTATGACATCACCGTCACCGACACCGTGGGCGGCGGCGCCAAGACCTACCACAACCCGGCCGGACACTACTGCGGCGGTCTCGACAACGACGCGTTTCCACCGTAGCTGCCGCCTGCCCGGAGAATTCGAGGAACCAAGCCGGGTCCGGGCCCCCCGGACCGCACGCCTGGCCCGTGACCCTCGGACGCGCCAGCTGCGATATCGTGGTGCCAGGATCCGAGCATGGTCACCGACCCCTCGGCGGCGCCGGCGCCGCGCGCGCGGTGGGAAGAGCTCTTCGACGAGCTGGTCGAGCTGCGGCAGCCCGACCGGGTACGGCGGCTCCGCGAGCTGCGCGCCGAGGACGCCGAGCTCGCCCGCCGGCTCGAGCGCCTGCTCGCCGCCGACGCCGCCTCCACCGACCTGCTGGACGGAGGGGCGCCGGAGCTGCTGGAAGCCGAGGCGGACGCGGCGGAGGGCGGGGCGGGCGACGCGGCGCCGCTGCTGCCGCCGGGCGCGGCGGTCGGTCCCTGGCGCGTCATCAGCCTGCTGGGGCGGGGCGGCATGGGCGAGGTCTACCTCGCCGAGCGCAGCGACGCGGGCTTCGAGCAGCGCGCGGCGCTGAAGGTCATCAGGGGCGGGCTGGATTCGGCGACGATCGTGCGCCGCTTCCTGCGCGAGCGCCAGATCCTGGCGCGCCTGGACCATCCCAACCTGGCCCACCTGCTCGACGGCGGCAGCGGCCCCGACGGGCGTCCCTACTTCGCCCTGGAATGGGTCGACGGCGAACCGATCACCGTGTACTGCGAGCGGTACGGGCTCGATCTCGAGCAGCGCCTGCGCCTGATGCAGACCATCTGCCAGGCGGTGGACTCCGCGCACCGGCGCCTGGTGGTGCACCGCGACCTCAAGCCGGCCAACATCCTGGTGACGCCCGACGGCACCGCGAAGCTGCTCGACTTCGGCATCGCCAAGCTGCTGGCGCGCGAGGCGCCGGCGGACGCCACGCTCACCCAGGCCTGGGCGCCCGTCTTGACGCCCGCCTACGCGGCGCCGGAGCAGATCCTGGGCGAGCCGGTGTCCACGGCGACCGACACCTACGCGCTCGGCGTGCTGCTCTACGAGCTGATAACCGGCGCCCTGCCGCACCGGCGCGAGCAGCGCGCCCTGGGCGCGCTGGCCAGCGCCGTCGAGCAGGAGACGATCGAGCGGCCGAGCGCGGTGCTGCGGCGGCCGGGCACGAGCGCCGAGCCGGGCCGGACCGGCGCGGGCGCCGGCGGGGCCGAGGCAGGGCGGACCGGCGCGCCTGGCGGTGCGGGCGTGGCCGGAGGCGCGGGTACGGGTGACGGCGCAAGCGTTTCCGGCGGCGCGGGCGTTTCCGGCGGCGCAGGCGTTTCCGGCGGCGCGGGCGCGGCGGCCGCGGCGAGGCGGCGGGCCGGCGCCAGCGCGAAGGCGGTGGCGCGTCGGGTGGCCGGCGACCTGGACCTCATCGTGCTCACGGCGTTGCACCGCGACCCGGCGCGCCGCTACCCGTCGGCCCAGGCGCTGGCCGACGACCTCGGCCGTTTCCTCGCCGGGCGTCCGATCCGCGCCCGCCGAGACGAGGTCGGGTACCGGATGCGGAAGTTTCTCGGCCGGCATCGCATCTCGGCGGCGGCGGTGGCGGTCGCCCTGGCGGCGCTGGTGGCCGGCCTGGGGGCGTCGCTCTGGCAGGCGCACACGGCGCGCGTGGCCGCTCGGCGCGCAGATGCCGAGGCCGCGCGCGCGGCGCGGGTGAAATCGCTGCTGGTCGCGATGTTCGGCCAATCGGACCCCCTGGCCGGGGCCGGGTCGAAGCTCACCCCGCGCGAGGTGCTCGAGCGCGGCGCGGCGGGCATCGACACCGGGCTCGCCGGGGAGCCGGAGGTGCAGGCCGACCTGCTGGACGCCGTGGCGCGAATCGAGAAGAACCTGGGCCTGCTCGAGCCGGCGCTAGTCCACGCGCGGCGGGCGCTGTCTCTGCGAAAGGCGCTGCTGCCGCCGGCGGATGGGCGGATCGCGCTGGCACGGGTGACCGTGGGCGACGTGCTCGACGCGCGGGGAGACCCCGTGGCGGCGAGTCGGTCCTTCGAGGTGGCGCTGCCGGCGCTCGTCTCGGCTTATGGCGCCGGCAGCGTCGAGGTCGCCGCCGCGCGGCGCGGCCTGGCGAGCACCCTGGAGGAGCCGGCAGACCGCACGCGGCGCGCGGAGCTCCTGCGCCAGGCCTTGGCCACATTCGTCAGGCGGCTCGGCGAGGACCACGTAGAGAGCGCCGAGACGCTCCACGAGCTGGGCCGTGCCTTGGAGCAGCTCGAACGCTACGGTGAGGCCGAGGCGGCCTACCGCCGGGCGGAGGTGCTGCTGGCGCGGCTCTTCGGGCCGCGCAGCGCGAACGTCGCACTGGTCCAGGGCGACCTCGCGGGCCTGCTGGACCGCCTGGGCAGGGAGGCGGAAGCGCGGCCGCTGTTCGAGCGGGCCATCGCCGGGCAGCGGGAGGCGTTCGGTACGCGCGATGGTCGCGTCGCCGACACGTTGTACTCGTACGCCATCCTGCTCATTGGCGAGAACGACTATGGCGCGGCGGAGAAGGCGCTCGGCGAGGCCATGGCCATCTACGGTCCGGACCGCTTCGAGTCGGGCCACTGCCTGCGCTACCTGGGCGTCGCGGCAATGCGGCAGGAGCGGTACGCGGAGGCTGCCGATCTCTTTGCCCGGGCCGCCAGGGTCTTCCGCGGCAGAGGCGAGGACAACGAGGAGCGCTGGCGCGCCCTGGCCAACCTGGGGTGGGCGCACCTGCGGATGGGCCGAGCGGCCGAGGCGCGCCGCGAGCTCGAGGCGGCGGTGGCGACGCTCGAAAGGGTGGCGGGCCGCGACAGCTACGAGCTGATGCAGCCGCTCGAGCAGCTGGGCGAGGCGCAGACGGCGGCAGGCGATGCGAGGAGCGGGGTGCGCACGTTAGGGCGCGCCATCGGCCTCGGCGGGAAGCTCGGGCTGGAACGCGAGGTGGCGGTCTCTCAGATCTTCCTCGCCCGCGCGCTGCTGGCGCGGGGTACCGGCGGCGATCGGCGCGAGGCGCGCCGGGTGCTCGACCTGGCAATGGGGATCCTCGCGCGCGTGCATCCGCGGGGCGACGCCTATGCCGAGTCGCTGCTCGACAGCGGGCGCCTCGCCCTGGCCGAAGGCGACCGCGCGCGCGCCCGCCGCGACCTCGCCGCCGCCGCACCGCTGCTGGCGGTGCGCAAGGGCGCCGCCCACCCTCAGACGAAGGAGGCGCGCCGCCTGCTCGCGGCGATGGGAGGCGGCGCGAGCGAGGGCTAGCCGCATCGGCCTCGACGGCGGTGAACGCTTGCTGCATCTCGCCTGCGAGTGCGTGCTCGCCGGCCCGTCGGCTCAGGCGCCGGATTCAGGCGGCGGCCAGGCGTCGAGGATGGCCTGGTACCAGGCGCGGCGGAAGGCGGCCACGGCGGGGAGGGCGCGCCAGCAGGGCAGGAGCGCCGGGTGGCGGAGGAAGATGGCGACGGCGGAGGTCCAGGCCTTGAGCGGCGCGGCGAGGCGCAGGCGGCGGCGGGTGGCCCAGGTAGGGCCGGTGGCGAAGGCGTCCGGATGGCGGGCGAGGAACTGCCGGAAGTGGGCGCCGTACCAGGCGGCGTGGGCCTCGAGGTCGCGGCGGCTGGCGCGCACCGCGGCGTGCTCGACCAGGGCGTCGGGCACGAAGGCGGTGGCGAGGCCGGCGGCGCGGGCGCGCAGCACCCAATCGTGGTCCTCGCTGGTCGGCAGCCGCTCGTCGAACGGCCCGACGCGCTCCCAGGCGGCGCGCCGCACGGCGAGGTTGAGGCTGCCGAGCGGGCGCCGGGTGTCGGCCTCGGCCGGGCGGTCGGCGAGCAGGGGGTGGAAGGAGGCGATGTTGTCGGCCAGCGCCCAGACGCCGGCCGGGCCGCGCGCCGCGCGGTCGCGCGGGAAGGTCACGGCGCCGCCGGCCACCGGCGCCGCGTCGAGGGCCGCGGCCAGCAGGCGCACCCAGCCGGCGGCGGGCCGGCAGTCGGCGTCGGTGAAGAGCAGCCGTAGGCCGCGCGCGGCGGCGGCACCGCGGTTGCGCGCCGCCGCCGGGTTCAGGCGCTCGGAGCTCGGGAGGAAGCGCACCGAGCCGTCCCGCGGCACCTGCCCCGGGGCGTCGCTCCCCACCACCAGCACCTCCACGCCGGGTCCCGGCGCCCCCTGCTCGCGCAGCGCCGCCAGCGTCTCGCCGGCGAGCGGTGAATCGAGGTCCGG
>Ga0307479_10004040_pt1 | contig 13402 bp, 15 predicted proteins | sample atmos_gasesECM4C_FD_203743 | JGI IMG/M metagenome (GOLD analysis project Ga0307479, IMG submission 203743) | Hardwood forest soil microbial communities from Morgan-Monroe State Forest, Indiana, United States - atmos_gasesECM4C_515 | ecosystem: Environmental > Terrestrial > Soil > Temperate...
ATCAGACATGATTTTGCGTTCGATTTTTCCGGCTACCGCCGCCGCTCGAGGTTGTGCCTGAGAGTTGGGCCGCGCCGGTACCCGTGGGTTGGGTCCCGAACAGAACCGGTTTCAGTGGGAACGCTTGGTTCGCAAACGCCGCCCGCCGTCGCGGTGCAGGTCAAGTCACGGGGATTGCGTGTTTGCGCATGGGCGACGCTTGAGCCTCCGTTACGAGCTTCGGCGCCGACCTCTCGGCCGGCGCCGAAGCCGCGTCGTCACGACTTCAGGAAGGCCAGCAGGTCAGCGTTGATGGTCTCGGCTTCGGTCGTAGGCATACCGTGGGGAAATCCCTTGTAGGTTTTCAATGTGCCGTTCTTCAGTAACTTTGCCGACAGCGGTCCCGAATCGGGATAAGGCACGATCTGATCGTCGTCGCCGTGCATCACCAGGACCGGCACGGTGATCTTCTTCAGGTCCTCGGTAAAGTCCGTCTGGGAGAAGGCGACGATGCCGTCATAGTGCGCCTTGGCACCCCCCATCATTCCCTGGCGCCACCAATTCCAGATCACCGCCTGAGAGGGTTTTGCACCGGGCCGGTTGTAACCGTAGAAGGGTCCCGCCGGCAGATCGTAATAGAACTGGGATCGGCTGGCGGCGAGTTGCGCCTGAAGCCCGTCAAAGACCTCCTTGGGCAGTCCGCCGGGATTTTTCGCCGTCTTTAGCATCAGCGGCGGCACCGCGCTGAGAATTGCCGCTTTTGACACCCGGCTTTCCCCGTGGCGCGCCAGGTAGTGCACCACTTCGCCGCCACCGGTTGAGTGGCCGACGTGCACAGCACGCTTGAGATCGAGATGTGCGGTCAGCGCCGCTACATCGTCGGCGTAATGATCCATGTCATGGCCAACGCCAATCTGGGTGGAGCGGCCATGGCCGCGTCGGTCGTGCGCTATGACCCGATAGCCGTGATTGAGGAAGAACAGCATCTGAGCGTCCCAGTCGTCGGCACTCAAAGGCCACCCGTGGTGAAAGACGATCGGCTGGGCGTCCTTCGACCCCCAATCCTTGTAGAAAATCTCTACGCCGTCTTTGGTCGTGATGGTGTTCATTTGGGATTCTGTCTCTTTCGTCGGAGGTTGAAGGGGGGATCATACGGGTGCGACGAGGGGATGCGATTGAACGGACTGGCGACTCGTTGCACGCCCGTGCGCTTATCTTCCTCCTGTCACGGATATTTGTTTTCGACCACGTGGCGCACCGGTTGTGTGTCGTACACGAGCACGATCGATTCGATACGCCCGGTATTCGGATCGAAGTTGAATACGTCGGCGCAGTCGAAAGCAACGTGCGAGCCGTCCTTCAGTGACCAGTCGTACTGATAGTAAGCGACCGCCCGCAGATGCCCTTCCGCGCTTACGAGAACGTCGTAAACAGTCAACTTCGCGTGGCTGGACGCGCTCGCGACCTTCGTGACGTAGTCGCGTACGGGCAGGCGCCCCAAAAACGGGGACTGGACCCAGCCATCATGAACGAACAGGGAGGCCGCTTTCTCAGCATCGCCCGCCTCCAGCGCCGACAGGTATTTATGCACTGCTTGCTGCATGGGACTTCTCCGCGAGTTGATTGGAAAAACGGCCTGCGGGCTAGGCGCCCCGCCGTTTTGGACATTACTCCGTGGATCGCCGGCAGTCCTTATTCAGCTGAAATTGCCTTTGGCAATTTCAGCGGCGCGGTTTTTGCCAGCTGCGCCGGCGGAAGTCCGACGGCTGCCGGGCGATCTGAGTCTAGACCCGATAGAGCACCCGTCACAACTGCACCCCCTCAGTGACGTGCAGGCTTGCGTTTGCGGACCATCCGGGCTTTGCCCTTTTCCGGCCGGGAGGTGCGACGCGCAGCCTCGAACTTGCCCCACAGCGGCTTGCTGATATTCTCGGTGAAGTCGGAGAACATGATATTGAAGCTGATACTGATCCTCTCCGCTGCGCTACCATTCGCGTCAACGGAGTGCTGGAGGTAGGCTGGGAAGACCAGCAGCGTCCCATTGCGCACTCGTACGACCACCTGATCGGTATTGTTAGCCGTCAGACCGACCACCGGCGGCCGGATGACTCCGCTCTGGCTGCGCGGGTCGTGGAAGTTGATGCTGTCCGCACCCGGATGGGTCCGGAGATAGTAGACGGCGCTCAGATAGTTGTTGGGATGTTGGTGCACTCTATGCGCAGCCCCCGTGGCCAGAATCGTCGCCCAACAGGCGCTGATCTCGAACGCCTCGCAACCAACTTTGAGGAAGCGAAGAATCCCACTCACCACGCGGCTCACGCAGGACACGAGATCCTGGAACTCCCCGAGCGTGTGCAGGGTCTGGATCGACTGCCACCCGCGACCGGGTGCAAGTGGCGGCAAGGGTCCTCTCATGCGCGCCAGGAGGGGTAACACGCGCGCAGCGATGTCCCTTTGCAGCTGTGCCTCGAGCTCGGCCCTCCAGACCAGCGTCGGGAACATCGGAATCACATCCGAGCTTGAAACCCACCGAGCGCTCTCCTTGGACATGGGGTGCCTCGGCCTTGCGGCTTGGTCGGGACGCGCTTGTAAACTAAGCAAATGGTCCCGCCGAGCTCCGGGGTACGTCAACTGCGACTTCGAGCGTGCGGTTCGAAGAGCCGCACGTCAATCCCCGGCGAACTTCGACGACGGCTCCGTGCTCATGAGCGCCTTCGGCACACTCAGGCGCTCGGAAATCTGTTCCAACGACACGCCTCACCTCATCCGAGGTGCTTGAGTGCGTCGAGCATCGCAGTGGCACCCATGGTGAGCGCGACGTTTCCCAGCATGACGAGAAACACCCAACGGACTAGCTCAGCCTTGATACTTTCCATTTTTGTTTCGAGGCCCACCACCGAGATGCGCAGCTCCTGCAGACGCGCGTCGAGAATGGGAACGGTCACGAGTTGCGCATTCATTATCGATGCCTCAATTGCCTCGGCCATGCCGAGGGCCACTTTGGGGTCGAACCGACCTTTCTCGATAAGTATCTCAACAGCTGTCGCCATGATCTTCGTCCGCAACACAACTGCGAACGATCCTACCGGTGACCTTTCCGGTAGGATACGCAGATTGGTTGCGTGTTTGCACAGATATTCATGGGCATGTTGGATGGCACGCCGTGGAGATCGCCACGCTCAAACGCACGCGCCCCACAACGCGAGTACTGACGTACTACTGACACGGCGAGGCAGCCACGTCAGCAGGCACGGTCGCGCGCAATCCCCTTCCTTTTGCCCCGCGGAATCGCCGGCGGCACTACGGCCGCCTAGATCCAGCTGAAGCACCGGGCTGCCCCACCCGGTCGCTCCGCGCTGGAGAAACTTCGAATTCGGGGTGACAATGCCTCGTCAGGCGTAGACGGAGAGTCGTGATGGCCATCCCAGCATCCGTACACGATTATCTTGACCAGGAGGGCGTCCAATACGACGTGATTGCACATGCAGTCACGCGGGACGCCGCCCACACGGCGCAGGCCGCCCGCGTCCCGGGAGACCGGCTTGCAAAGAGCGTCGTACTCGAAGATGACAGCGGCTACGTGATGGCAATCATCCCCGCAAGCCACAGGCTGGATCTTCAGGCGATCGGTCGGGAGCTCAGCCGGGATCTCGTGCTCGCGAGCGAGCGCGAATTGGCGCATTTGTTCGAGGACTGCGAGCCGGGAGCCGTTCCCCCTCTAGGTCAGGCGTATGGAATTGACGTGGTGGTGGACCGGAACCTGGCGGAAACTCCGGACGTCTACTTTGAGGCCGGCGATCACCTGTCGTTGATCCATGTCAGTGGCCGGGACTTCAGGCGCTTGATGGCGGACTCGCTCCAGCGCAACATCAGTCACCACCTTTGATTGCCGGCAACGCGCCGGCAATCAGTTTCCGCTTACGAGCGTGTTGCCGTTACGCTCGCATTCGCAGTCACGCGAGGCTTTTTTTCCCCTGCTTCTGCCTGTACATCAGCGCATCGGCTTCCGCGACCAGATCCTCGAGCGTGAGCCACCTGTCAGGCTCAGCCTTCACGACACCGACACTGAAGGCGAGCCCGTAGCGCCGTCCCGGCAGCGCGTTGCTGGCGTCGAGTTGCTCCTGCAACCGTTGCCGGATACTGATCTCACAATCTTTTTCGGCCGTGGTGAGGAGCAGCACGAACTCGTCGCCACCAAAGCGGGCGACTATGTCGGATTGACGGACACACCTGCTTAACAGGCTGGCCGCTTCGACGAGCGCGCGATCACCTTCGACATGCCCCAGCGAATCGTTGATGTGCTTCATCCCGTCCAGATCGATGAACACCAGCGCAAATGGCCGTTGCGTGTGCTCTGCCGACTTGATATGACTGCCCGCCAGGGCCATGAACCCCCTGCGGTTGTGCAGCTTGGTGAGCTCGTCGGTCAAAGACTCGCTTTGCAACGCCACCTGCATCCGATGGCGCTCAATCGCGTAGCGCAGCGCACGGGCGAGCAGTCGTGGGTCCAACTCACCTTTTATCAGATAGTCCTGCGCGCCCTCGTGTAAGGCCTGCAGACCCAGTGCCTCATCTATGCGGCTGGTCAGAACGACAACCGGGACCGCTGGCGCTCCCATACGGGTACGCCGGACGACATCGATGCCAAAGGCGTCAGGCAGTCCCAAATCAACCACGATGACATCAGGCTGGGCTGATGGCAGCCGCTCGAGTGCGTGTGCAAGGCAGGTGCAGTGAAGCAGGGCAAAATTCGCAGCGTACGCCTCGTTGAGCGCCTCCTTGAAGAGGCGGGCGTCTCCTGGATTGTCCTCCACCAGCAGTATGTTGAGGCACTCAGCCGACACTGCCGGCTCCGTTCGGCGGCAGCCTCACCAGGGTGAGCCAGAAGTTCTCGATCGACTGGACGACGCGCAGGAATTGCTCCAGGTCCACCGGTTTCGTGATGTAACAGTTCGCATGTTGACTGTAGGCGCGCGCAATATCCTGTTCGTCCTCCGAAGTCGTGAGAACCACGACCGGAATGGTCTTCAGCCGCTCATCCGCTTTGATCTGCGTGAGCACTTCGCGGCCGCTCATGCGGGGAAGATTCAGATCGAGCAAAATCAGATCCGGCAGCTTCGCGGTGGCGTAGGGCCCCTGGCGCCGCAGGTACGTCAGGGCCTGCACTCCATCTTGCATGACGGTGAGATGGTTGAGGACCCTCCCCTCCTTGAACGCCTCCAATGTCAGGCGCGCATCCCCGGCATTGTCTTCGACCAGCAGGATCTCGATCGTATTCGAATTCATTCTGCCTCCGGGGCAACCATGCGTTTCACTCAGGCCCGCGGAATCGCGAAGAGGAATGTCGATCCCCGCCCCGGAGCCGACTCGACCCAGATCCTGCCGCCGTGGCGCTCCACGATCCTGCGGCAGATGGCGAGCCCGATCCCGGTGCCCGAGTACTTCTCGCGTGTGTGCAAGCGTTGGAACATCTGAAATATGCGCTCGAAGTATTGCGGCTCGATGCCGATGCCATTGTCCTCGACTGAGAACAACCAACTCTTCTCACCCGGCTTTGCGTCCACGTGGATCCTGGGGGCGTGCTCGTTTCGATACTTGACCGCGTTGCCGAGGAGGTTCTGGAACAACTGAGTCATTTGCGTCGGATCCGCCTGAATGACCGGCAAAGCTCCGACGCTCACGATCACACCGGATTCCTCGATTGCCTTGTGCAAGTTCTCGCGGGCAGCATCAAACGCACGCCGGGTATCCACCGGCTGCAGGGAGCGTCCTTGCGTCATTACGCGCGAATACGACAGCAAGTCGCGGATCAGTGTCTGCATTCGCGTCGCGCCGTCGACCGCAAATCCAATGAAATCGTCGGCATCGCGATCCAGCTTGCCCTGGTAGCGGCGCGCCAGCAGTTGCGTGTAGCTGGCCACCATTCGCAGGGGCTCCTGAAGATCGTGGGATGCTACGTAGGCGAACTGTTCGAGCTCGGCATTCGAGCGCGCGAGCTCCTCGCTCTTGCACTGCAGCGCGTGCTTGGCGAGCTCGAGCTGACTGATCCCCTGCTGGATGTTGGCGAGGGCGGGCCTCAGAACGAGGATGCCCTGAACGAGGAGCACACCCAGGACGGACAACAATAGTGCCATCTGCAGCCGGCTCCCGGTCGCGCCCCCTTGATGCTCAACCAGCAGCATACTCAGAATGGCGAGCACGCTGATCAGGCCGAGGGAGAGAAAATACCTGGCGATGAGCTGTCGAGCCGTGGGTAGCGAGTCAAACCGCAGGTTTGACAGAAGGACGGCTCCCAGAACCACAAACGTTGCAAGCCCAATGGACGTGACGCCCAGCGACGACACGCTGATCGCGTGCGACAGGTCCTCATCCATCATCGCAGACGGTGTAAAGGTCACCGCCGCCATGCCGGTGTAGTGCATGACGGGTATTGCCAATCCCATCACCACCGCACTGGTCGATTTTCTCCAGCTCCACACTGCGGCATCCCTGCGAAAGTGAAACGTGAGCCACAGGGCCACAAGTGAAATGATGATGGCCAGAAACACCGACAAGCCGACGAGCCCAGGTGAGTAGCTGCACATCGCCGGCATCCGCATTGCTTCCATGCCGGTGTAGTGCATGGTGGCAATACCACCACCCATGAGAACGCTCCCCAGCAGCGCTCGCTTCAGGTCCATCTTGGGCCTGCTCACCACCACGAGTGCAACGGCAGAGGCAACGATGGCTGCGATCAATGACAACACCACCGTCGGCCAGTCATATTGCACCGGGATCGGCAGCCGGAAAGCCAACATACCCATGTAGTGCATCGACCAGATACCGAATCCCATGGCAATGGCTCCGCCCGTCAGCCACAGCAGACGCGACCAGCCGCGCGCGAAAGTTACCCGCCGGGCGAGGTCGAGTGCCGCGTGGGCCGCCATGATGGCGATGACAACGGAGAGTGCGACGAGGACGTCGTCGTAAGAGCCAACCAGGGGCGGATTCGTCAGCAACGTACCGTCTTCCTTACGGCGATGGAATTCGCCTGTCCAGCTTCAGCGCTGCATTGTCAGCATATATGGACAGGCGTTCCGGTGCACAGCCCACAGTTCGAGAACCTGACTTGCGCAGATGTGTGCCACTGTGTTTCGGTCACATCATGCAATGCAACATGTTAGGAGTACGGCCTTCGCCAACTGGCCGCCCGCCTCGAGCACATATTCAAACACACCGTTCCAGGCGGCATTGCCGTCAGACTGGGCTGGTACGGCGCTCATATCGGGGCCGGGTGGTAGCGGGGGTGTCTGCGCGCGGCGGCAGTATTGAACCGCAGCAAGGATGGTGGCATGCTGCGTGGCACAATAAAGCGAATCAGGGAAACCCGCCTTCAGCAATGTGGCTATCCGTCCAGTAGCCGGTGCCTTGGCGGTGCCCTGAGATTACCTGCCGGGTGGTTTTAGGCGGCCTTCGCACGGGGTTGCCCAGGCGTGCATTTGCCATCGTGACCATCGCTGGAGCCCGCTAACCGTGGATTCAATTGATCATCGGATGCAGTCCTTTGTGGAGTGGCGGGGCGAGGTCCCACTCAGTGCAAAACGCCTCGAGGATTTCGACGCACGCCAGCACGCTGCAACCTGGATAAGGCACAACCTTGGGAAGGGTGTTGCCGGGGCTTACGTCATTGGTTATGCAGTGGAAGCGAGGTGGTGGTCCTACTTCTTCGAGCGCGTCGAGAAATGCGCGCCCGAGGGAGCCGAGGTTTGGAGCATCGAGGCCTACAACCACGAAGGCAAGAGCTGGCTGGGCAGGTTTTATTACTGTCCGGATTTGATTCGCTGGCGCCACGTGCCGCTTGCGGATGGCTGGAAAAACGGCAACCGACACAAGACGGCGTAGCACAGCGGGCGAGCGACAGGCCCGGCACCGATCCTCCTTGGCCTAAGGTCGGCTCCAAAGCGTGATCTGAAGCAGTACCGCGCTCCGGGAACAAATCCAATCCACGGACGCTTAAACTCTTGCACGGCACAGGAGCGACGCCTCATGCCGGACTACGGACGTGCCCGCGAACGGATGGTGGACAATCAAATCGCCCGCCGTGGGATCCGCGATGCTCGTGTCCTGGAGGCCATTCGGCAGATTCCCCGCGAGGAGTTCGTCGATCCCGGCTTCGAGGGGCTTGCCTACGACGACGGCCCGCTGCCGATTGGCGCCAACCAGACAATCTCACAACCTTACATGGTCGCACTGATGATCGAGGCCGGCGAGTTGCGGCCCGGCGATCGAGTGTTGGAGGTGGGTGCGGGCTCAGGCTACGCGGCAGCGGTGATGAGCCGGATCGCGGCCCGCGTCTATGCAATCGAGCGCCATGGGGAGCTCGTGGAGGCAGCGAAGCGGCGGCTGCGGAAACTCGGCTATGAAAACGTTGAGCTGCGTGTTGGTGATGGCACACGCGGTTGGCCGGAAGCGGCTCCGTTTGATGCCATCCTGGTGGCTGCGGGGGGACCCGAAGTGCCTGCGACGCTCAAAGAGGAGCTCGCCATCGGTGGCCGTCTGATCATTCCCGTCGGCCTGCGGCAATTCCACCAGAGCCTTCGCAAGGTAACCCGGCTGAGCGAGACTGAGTACCCGGAGGAGGATCTCGGCGGTGTCGCGTTTGTTCCGCTCATCGGCGAGCAGGGTTGGACGGGCCGCTGAACGCTACTAGCGGATCATGTATTACGGCGGTAGCCGATGGCCAAGGGGTAGTACGTTTGAACCGTGGCGAGTGCCTCGGAGCGCTCTACCATGATCTATCGCCTGGCCGCGGACCTGTTGCTGATTGCCCATGTGGCATTTGTCGTGTTCGTTCTGTTTGGCGCGCTCCTCGTCCTGCGGTGGCCCAAGCTCTTGGGCTTGCACATGGCCGCGGTACTTTGGGGAGTGCTGGTCGAGCTCACCGGCAGCATCTGTCCCCTGACGCCGCTCGAAGTGAGGCTTCGGGAGCTGGGTGGGGAGATCGGCTATCAGGGCGACTTTATCGGTCATTACCTCACGGCGATGCTGTATCCCGCTGGACTCACGAGAAAGCTGCAGATCGGCCTCGGCTTCGCGGCACTAGTGCCAAATGCTCTCGCTTACGGCTATCTTGTGGCGCGAAAGAAGCGCATCGCGCAGCAGCGCGGCGTGTCAAAGGACAGGTGATGTGGAAATCGATCGTCGCGATCTGCGTAGGTGCCAGCCTCGGTGCCCTGTTTCGGTGGTGGCTGGGCGCGCGGCTGAACAGCTTCTTCCCCGCAATCCCGCCCGGCACTCTGGCCGCAAATCTCATTGGCGGTTACATCATCGGCCTGGCTGTCGCCTTTTTTGCCGCCTTTCCCGCGTTGGCGCCGGAGTGGCGGCTGTTGATAATCACGGGATTCTGCGGCGGCCTGACGACCTTCTCGACATTCTCCGCTGAGGTGGTCACGTTGCTGCAGGAGGGACGCGGGCTGTCAATGTGCGGCGCGATTGCCGCGCACCTGGTTGGCTCGGTTGCGATGACGTTGGCGGGCATTGGTACCGTGACGTTGATGAGGAGCTAGGTACGATGGACGGGTCATTCTTGAGATTTTATGTGCACGAGGACCAGCGCCATCACGGCCACCTGGTCTGGGAATGGCTGCTGGAGCAGGCGAACGCGCTCGGCATCCGCGGCGGCTCGGCCTTCCGCGCCATGGCCGGATTCGGCCGGCACCACCTGCTGCACGAGGCCCGGTTCTTCGAGCTGACCGGCCTCACGGTGGAGGTTGAATTCATCGTGACGGAGGAAGAAGCCAACAGCCTCCTCGAGCTGCTGCGCAAGGAGAAGATCCGCCTCTTCTATGCGCATATTCCCGCACGCTTTGGCGTGATCAACCCGGATCTGCAGGACCCCGCCTCTTCGGCCTGATCCCGCCTGATACGGATGCGCTGCCGCAACGAGATGTACCGCTTGAGCCGGCGCACGCGTGTGGGGTCCAGTCATCGGTCAAGGTGTTCAGAAACTCGACCAGGTCCGCCACATCGCTCGCGCTCAATACGGGCGCAGCACCCACCTGCTGCCCAAAGGGCGGCTTGTTCTCGATATTCTGCAGATACTGCGGCGGCAGGTCGTCGAACTTGCGAACCGTGCCGTCCGCCGAGCGCGGATACCAACTCTGCGGCTGCGTGTCCCGAGTCGCGTAGAAGCGCACGGCGTCCTCGAGCCGCGTGATTACGCCGTTGTGAAAGAACACACGCCGCTTGGCGACGTTGCGTAATGAGGGCGTCCGAAAGAGGCCGCAGGTCTCGGGCTTGTTCGACAAATCGGTGCGCAGAGGTCCACACAAGCCCAGATCGTAATAGTCAGGATCAGCGTTGGCGGGAATGGCCGGATTGCGCGGCAGACCCAGGGCGACATAGCCGTAGTCAGTGAAGGCCGGAAAGGCGCCATTCCTGATACCACTCGGGTGACAGCTTGCACAGTTGCCTTTGGCGGGATCGTTGAACAGTACCCGCCCGCGCTCTTCCTGCGCAGTGAGCGTGGCTTGCTTTCTCAGCCAGGCGTCGTACTTGCTGCTGTACGGATAGAACTCCGCCGGGCTCTGCTGATACACCTCCAGGGCCATCAACACATCGTTGAAAGCGGCATCCGGCGTGTCGAAGATATTCTTGCCGAATAGATCTCTGAATCGGCCGGCGTAAGGCGAGCTTCGCACCTTTGCGACGACCGCCTCCGGACTCGCATTCCCCATCTCGAAAGCTGAGAACAGCGGCAGACGCGCCTGATCGTGCGCCGACTGCGAGCGGCCATCCCAGGTTCTTCCGCCGGCCGGCCCCTGATCCTCGCTGTCGTTGCCATCACTCTCAAAGAAATGCTCCGTGAACGGTGGCACGCTCTGCAGGTAACGAAGCGATGGGACTGCTCGCACGCCGCTAGCCTGCCCGTTTGCGCCGCCGCGCTGCACAGGCAGATCGTTCGCGGGACCGAAGGCCTTGGACGGATCGTGACAGGCCGAGCACGCGATCTTGCCCGATACTGAAAGCGTCGGATCCGAGAACAGGACGCGGCCAATCTCGGCCATCGCGGTCACGGAAGGCCGGTGCGCGAGAACATTTGCGTAATAGGATGTCGAAGTGGTTGAGGGCGGTGTGCGAGACGCGACCGGAACCTGCGCATCCCGCGCACTCAGGGTAGTCGTCACACAAACGGACGCCAACAACACAGCGACCGCGAGAACCCTCGAGCTAAGAACGGTGCCCACCATGCCTGACTATCTACCGTCGGAGCTGCTCATTTCAATTCCGTGACTTTGGCCGCCACGCGCGGGCTGATTGAATGTGGGTACAATCCGAAGTCGATTGCGCCAACTCATGTACTGGGCTGCGGCATATAAGGGAAAATCGCTTTGGGAGTATTCATGAAATCCAAATGCCTGGGTATGTTCTTGGGCAGCGCCACCATAACGCTGATGGCGGCGTGCGCCACTGTCACCGGCGTCAATGATGGCGACGATCGTCACGTGACCGCGGCACTTCGAGACAAGGTACAGAACATCGTAGTGATTTACGCGGAAAACCGGTCGTTCGACAATATTTTCGGAGATTTCCCCGGAGCGCGCGGGCTTGACGAAGTAGTGAAATCCAACGGGACCCCCCGGAGCACCTTCTTTCCGCAGCGCGACCGTGACGGAACGGTCCTCGCAGCACTCCCCCAAACCTGGGGCGGTGTCACGGCGGCCGGAGTTACCCCGGTTGTCACACAGGCGGCAAGCGGCGGCCTGGCTAATGCACCCTTCGCGGTTGAGACGGCTTTTGCGCCGGCGTTGGCTGTCGAGCTGACCAGCGCCACTGTTACCCGTGATCTGTATCACCGGTTCTTCGAGAACCAGATGCAGATCAACGGCGGCAAGAACGACATGTTCGCCGCGTGGGCGGACGCGGGTGGCCTCACAATGGGCCACTACGACTACCACCGGTCGGGCCTTTACAAGCTGGCGCGACAGTACACCCTGGCGGATGAGTTTTTCCAAGGCGCCTTTGGCGGCTCCTTCCTGAACCATCAGTATCTGATTTGCGCTTGCGCGCCGGAGTATCCAAACGCGGATGCCCCTGCCACTGGCGCTCACCCGACCATCGCCGTCGTCGACAAGGATGCGGGCGGCGCGTATCTGCCGCGCCTGACGCTGGCAAGCTCATCGCCGGCATCGGCCCTGGATGGACCGCCCTCGTACGTGTTGAGCGGAAACATCGCGCCGAAGAACTACTTCGGCGACAACACGTTCCGTGCTGTAAACACGATGCAACCTGCGTATCAGCCGAGCGGCAACAAGCCACTCGATGCGAACGGCAGTGATCTGCTGTACGCCAACCCCGCGGGGGCTACGACGTTACCGCCCCAAAGGCAACTCACCGTAGGCGATCTACTGACAGGCGGCGGCGTCTCGTGGAAATGGTACGCGGGCGCTTGGAGCGCTGCCGTCACTGACGGAACTCAGAATCCGAGCGCGGCGCGAAACGTCATCTACACCCCATCGACTGCGCGTGGCAACCCTGATTTCCAGGCGCACCACCAGCCGTTCAACTACTTCGCAAACTTCGATCCGGTCACGCACGCCGCGGACCGTGCCGCACATCTGAAGGACTACACCGATCTGGTTGCAGATGCGGCTGCCGGCACCCTGCCCTCCGTTGCTTTCTACAAGCCCCAGGGCAACCTCAACCAACATGAGGGCTACGCGAACCTTGACGACGGCGATGCCCACATCGCGGATCTGGTGGCGAAGCTGCAGGCCAGCCCGCAATGGCCGCACATGGTGATCATCATCACCTACGACGAGTTCGGTGGAGCCTGGGACCACGTAGCGCCGCCCAAGGCCGATCTACTCGGGCCGGGCACGCGCATTCCCGCGATCGTCATCTCGCCGTTTGCGAAGCGCCACCACGTCGATCACACGGTCTATGACACGGGGTCAATCGTGCGGTTGATCACCCGCCGCTATGATTTGCCGAAGCTGCCCGGCGTCGTCATGCGGGATAGCGCGCTCATCGCTGACGGTCAGCGGCCCATGGGTGACCTTACCGAAACCTTGGACTTGCGCCGGGCGCCCTGAGAGTCCCCACCGCCCAGGTACTGAGCGCGCTCATTGATAGCCCTTTGAGCCCACTGCTCGCGCCAGGGGACTCAGAAAATCATCGTCGGCACGCAAGCGCCGGATGATGGAGTTGAAGTCGTATCGGGGCTGCCATCCCAGTCGGGCTCGTGCCAATTCGTTGACGTACACACGCTCAATCGTCGGCAGCATCGACCACCCGCGCCGCCGATACTCCGCTTCGTAGCCTGGAGCACACCGCCTCACGACCGCGGGGGCGTCTATTCGCAGCTGCTGCAAATCGTCAGGGGTGAACGGCGTAGTGGCACTTATGATGTAGCGGCCAAATCCAATCGCAGGCGCATTCTCCA
>Ga0307479_10004041_pt1 | contig 13401 bp, 11 predicted proteins | sample atmos_gasesECM4C_FD_203743 | JGI IMG/M metagenome (GOLD analysis project Ga0307479, IMG submission 203743) | Hardwood forest soil microbial communities from Morgan-Monroe State Forest, Indiana, United States - atmos_gasesECM4C_515 | ecosystem: Environmental > Terrestrial > Soil > Temperate...
AATTGGGTGCCCATTCTGCGAAAGTGCGAACGATCATCAGCTCTCTGCTCTGGCGATTGAAGGAGAGAAATACCTTCGCATTGACTACTGTCAATCCTGCTGCGCCTATCTCAAAACTTATGATGGAGAGGGGAGCGAGACCTTCTTTCTGGCGGATTGGACTTCGCTTCACCTCGACATTATCGCTCGCGATCGTGGATTCAAACGATCGGCTAACTCACTCTACGAACTCTGACCATGCCCCAACCGCTTCTCCGCTTCTCCACAGCTCTCGGCCTCATCGCACACTTCTAAGCGTTTGTTTCGAATCAGCAACTACTCTCTTTATCTGGAATGACAGAGGCCCAATATACGCCAGTGAAGAATTGGCCGCTGCAACGACAGACGAACCTACAACCACATTTTGATTCCAGAAACGCTATGTAGTTGGTTCTTCAAGCATTTCCTTGCGTCCTGTATTACGGTTTTTCATGGTGTTTGGCAGGGTTTTGTTCCTAGACTTGTGCCCCGATTGTTGGTCTATTTTGTGCGTGAGCTAGGGGGCAGATTAGCGGACTTCTCCGGTAAGCGCGTCGAGAAGGTGCGTCCAATAAAGTAGCAACTGCGGGGAAGGGGCTGAGCAGCAAGGCCCAATCGCCTTGCAAATTCTGCAAGATAGATATCGGGTTCGTCCGTAACATCTTGTCGTGATAGCCTGGAATTGCAAACCGGCTGCGCCTTGCGACGCAGCCGGTGATGCCGAGCCGCCCCAACGTCTCCAAGAAGCGTGAAGAAGTTACCTGCGTCCTGTTGTCGGTGGTCAGCGTCTAGTTCTTCTCGCGGCTGCCCTCGGGCAGCCGTTCGAGCACCGCCTGCTCCACCGCTGCAAGCGCGTCTTCGGTCCAACAGCGATGCAAGAGATTCCACCCCACGATCTCCCGCGTACAGCAGTCGATCGGGCACACCAGGTACGCCCAGCCCACTGCAAGACCCACCCGATCTTCGTCATGTCCGACTGCCAGGCTACCTCCAATACGACTTCCTTGGAGGCCGCGAGGAGACCCGAACTGAACTAAAATCTGATTAAAAAATATTGTCGATTATGCGCCGCCCGCAATATCAAGAGAGATGCCAAACGTCCACGCAAGGACGCAGCATAGGATTGCCCGTGGGGTTGGCCGCAACTCTACTCTTACAAAGAAGATGCACTATCGTTCAAAACCGGCCTAAATGGAACAAAACCACGCAACATTAGAGAGAATCACGTCGAAAATATTTTCTGAATATTTCATTTTCCGGGCAACTTTTCTTCTCGCTCCTGCGTTTAACTATCCACGGGTGTCTCCTCATCACCCGCTGGAAAACTCCGAAAAGCGGCAACAGGGACGAGTTGCAGCGCTTCCGACTCCTGGAGGTTGCTTGTCATGTCGCGTCTCGACAAACCAACTGATTTTTCTGCTCTGCTCGAAAAGTATGCGGATTCCCCGCTATTTTCTTGTGGTGGCTCAACTATAGATCGAGAGCGAAGCAATTCCACCCCTTCTCGGCACGAAGTAATTCGCGAGCGTCTTTCGAACCGCTTCCGCACGGCCTACCACGATCGCAGCCGAACCTATGCTCTCCGAGACTCCGAAATCTTCACGCTCACTGAGCTTGGAAAGTTCCGGGTCGTTTCGACTGAGGACTTGAGTCGCTTCGCGTATGACGGAAATCAACAGCGTCTGGAACAAGACCTTCAGAGCCTCCGAAAACAAGGGCTCATTTCGCAACGCGAAATCGAAGCCCGCAAACAGCCGAAATTCCACATGCTGAGCTTGACCAAGGATGGCAAGCGTTTCCTAGGGCATCAAAATCGCGTGCCCAGGAGTCAGGCTCTCTACGCTGGCTTTGTGAAGCCCAGGGAACTGGCCCACGATGCCGACCTCTACCGGCTGTACCAAAAAGTGGCCTCGGAAATTGAACGCAGCGGAGGCACGGTCCGCCGCGTGATTTTGGACTATGAGTTGAAAGAAGAACTCTACCGTGCGCTGAGCAAAGTAGACCCAGCCAAGAACCCAGATTATGAGCGGATGTATGTCGCCAACCGGCACGGACTGAAGGTCGTGGACGGCAAGATCCCCATTCCCGACCTCAGAATTGAATATGAAACCGAGGCCCGTGACATCGAGCATATCGACCTCGAACTCGCCACCCGTGAATATCGCTCTCAGGGAATGGCCACCAAAGCCCGCGCCGGCTTTCATCTCTTCGCTCGGCACCAAGACATGCCGCGCTTACGGCGCGTGCTCAACGAGCAGGAACTCTCCGCAAGGATCTTTGCCCTGTGAACGTCCCCCGCATGTACACCATCGCTCTGGGCTCATTCGGGTATACCGAGGATGAGGCCCGTTTTCTTTACCTGGTGGCCACGCATTCTGGCTACTTCACTTGCCAGCAATTTATCCGCTTCGTCCATGGCAAGCCCGGAAAACGCAGCTTGCGCTTCGTCCAAAAGTTGCTTGAAAGCGGCCATGCCTCGGCTCGTCCCTGCTTGCGCAACGGCAAGGTCTATCATCTGTTCGCCCGAAATCTTTATGAAGCCATCGGCAAGGACAACGTCCGCTTCCGTCGCAAGCATTCGATCGAGTACATCCGTACCCGGCTCGCTGCTCTCGATTTCATCTTGGCAAGGCTCGATTACACGTTCTTTGAAACCGAACAGGAGAAAGTCCGATACTTCACTGAGCAACTCGGAATCGACAAGAAATACCTTCCTGCCAAACGCTATGCCGGAGCCATCCGGGAGCAGTTCACCGACCGCTATTTTGTGGACAAATTCCCGATGTTTCTTGTCCCCCAGTCCTCTTCCCCTGTGGTCTCCTTCTCGTTTGTCGATCCTGGCCTTGGGAGTCTCGATAGTTTCCACACCCACCTCCAGGTCTATTTCCCGCTCTTCTGCCAACTCTCGAATCTGAGATTCCACTGCATCGCGACGCGAGATACCTTCCAGGACCGCGCGAAGCAGGCATTCCTCGGGCTCTTCAATCGCCACTGGAACCCCGACGGCCCAACCGGGCTCGTGGATTAATTCTGCCTGCAAAAGAAAGCGGACGCAGGGAAACTCCACGAACTATCAGGAGCGGATCTCGTGGCGCTCAGCGAGGGGAAAACCAAGTTCAACCGTGCCGACATCGCGGACCTTTACCAGCGCTGGCGCACTGGGCAGGTACATTTCGATCAGGTCCGGAAGGAATACGAAACCCTGCGCAAGCCTCAGAGTGTGGCGTTTGTATTCTCTCCAGTGAACGGACAGGTAGCTCTCTTTGAGAGGCATCCGAACAGTTTGGTGAAAACTCCCTGGAAAAGTGTGAGCAAGAGACCTTTCGCCGGAGATTTCACCCCCAGCGTCACCCACGCTAAACCATAAGCAATAGAGGAATCAACCAGATGGACAAGCAAGGGCAAGAAAACCGGACGCGGCCAAAACACGAGGAGAGGCGGGAGCGACCCCACCGTGCCGCGAAATCGCGGCCCGGTCCCTGCGGGCTTCGGGGGTCACTCCCGCCTCGTGCTGCTCTAAATCGCAGCTCGTGTTTTGGCCGCGCGGAGAGATTCTGTCGTACAGATCGCATGCAACTTTGCATGCGCCTTATCGACAATTCCAAATAAAGAAAGGAGGACGATTATTGTCACTGGTAAAAACACCACCCAAGAAACCAAAGACCGCGAGTCTGCAAGTACGAATCGAGGAGGAGGTTCGGCACAAGCTGGATGCATACGCCGAATTCATCGACTCGTCACCATCCTACGTCGTGACGGAAGCCTTGAAACTGCTCTTCAGACGCGATGAAGAGTTCAAACATTGGTCAACCCAACACACAAACCACAACAGCCATGAACCAAAAGGAGGAAAGTCCCTGTTCGAGACTGTCAAGCACGCATGAAACCCTGCGATTTCCAATTCGGTATGCGCAAGAACCCAGACTCGCAAAGAGTGCATGGCTTGCGCCTGGCATTGAATTTGTCATCGAAGGAACAATCGATAGGCCTAGGGAACGCACAAGCTGAAGTGCGGTCACTGTCCGAACCGCGCATCGATGAAACATTTCATTTGCCACGCTCTGAAAAGGAAAAGGAGGCCACAGGAACGGGAAGACGGGAATCGACCCAACTGCTCACGGTCGAGGAGGTTGCTTCCCTGTTGCACGTCCCCGTCTCCTGGGTGTACGGACGCATGCGAAAGAAATCGGTGGAGAGGCTGCCAGGATACCGCCTAGGAAAATACTGGCGTTTCCGCGAGGATGAAATCCATGCCTGGGTCGAAGATCAACGCGGAGCCAGCCACAGTGCTTGACACTAGCGTTACACTCGGAAGCGACATAGGAAAAGGCGGACGAGCCAACCTCAGAATAGAGAGGAAAAAAATGGCTCGTTGCCAGTATCAGAATGGTTGTCTTTTTATTCGCGGTAAGCGTCGGAGGGTGTGGGTTGCACGTTGGAGGGAAGACGTGATTCTCGCTGATGGATCGGCCGGCCGGATAATGCGTTCGGTTGTGCTCGGTCCTGTAAGCGCAATCACAGGCCGCCGTGAAGCTCGCAGACTTCTTGACGCTCACCTCAGCCCAATCAACCAAGGGCAGTACTGCCCGGAAGCAACAATGTTGTTCTCGAAGTTCGTTACAGAGTGCTTCGAGCCGGGAGTATTGCCGACACTCAAGTTTGCGACCCGGGAGATCTATTCTTTCCTCTTGAGGAAGCACTTGACTCCACGGTTTGGTGACCAACGCCTGTGCGACATTTCCAGAGTTGAGATACAGCAATACCTTCTGGAGAAACTTAAACAAGGGTTTGCCTGGGAGACCACCAACCATCTCCGAAACCTGATGAGTAAGGTCCTAGGAACTGCGATCAGTTGGAACTACTTGGCGGACAACGTTGTTCGTGGCGTGAAAATGCCCGAGCGTTCATTGAAACGCCCTCATCAGTTTCTAAACGTAGACGAAGTGAAGCGCCTCATCACGGCCTGTAATGAACCGACCCGCACCATTGTCTTGCTTGCAGCCATGACCGGACTGCGGATCGGTGAAATCCTGGCATTGCGATGGAAGCGCATAGACTTCATTGGAGAGACGTTGGTAGTTGCGGAAACCTGTTTTATGGGTCATTTCGGTACGCCGAAAACCCGCGCAAGCAGGCGGGAGGTTCCGCTCTCGCATGCGGTCGTAGAGGCATTGAAGGCTCATTATTCACACTCGATTAATCGGTCGCCCGAGGCGCTGGTTTTTGCTACTCGGCACGGTGGCCCTTTGGTGTCGAACAATCTGCGGAAGAGGGGACTACAATCCGCGTGCAAACGCGCGGGACTGCCAAGAATCAATTGGCATGTTCTTCGCCATACGCACGGCACACTGTTGCACGTCCAGGGAACACCTCTGAAAGTTGCTCAGGCGCAGCTCGGGCATTCTCACATGGCCACAACTCTCGAAGTCTATACGCACGCCAGTGTGATTGCTCAGAGAGATGCGGTGAACTTACTCGACGAACAAGTGTTCCCAAGTGTTCCCAAAAACGCAGATGGAAGTAGAAATAAGGTAGAGGTCGCTCCGCCAACTAACTGATTTTCAAAGAGTAAGTGGCGCGCCCGGGGAGACTCGAACTCCCGACCCTCTGCTTAGAAGGCAGACGCTCTATCCAACTGAGCTACGGGCGCGTCCTTGGCTACTCATTGATTCTACTTCTCTTGCAACTCCAATTCGAGTTCCAATTCTTCCGAAACTTCGCAGGACTTTGGAGCAAGCAGCTCAAATCCGACGCCGACGCTTCCGCCTCTTCGAGTCTTTTTCTTGAGTCCTTCGTTCATGCGGGTGTCCTGCCCCATCCGAGGTCACAACCAGCGCCATTTCATTTTCCGTGCAACCCGGCTAAGGCCTGAATATCAGTCTCGCGAAAGGTCTCTGTCTGCGCGCATTCGAATTAAAATTACCTTGAAGTGGCTGGCATGTGGTCCAGAAACCTCACTCTCAGAGGAATTCACTGCAATCGATGCAATCCAATCCGGTTAGAATGCGTGCGAAAATCTCTTGGGTTGGCGAATTACGCAGCCGGGGGCCCCGCTCACGATTCAGTTCAGCGGCCTCGCGCTATGCTGGCAAGAGCGGTTTCGTTCTCTTGGCTCGCGGTGGAAATATCATCAAGTACGGCGCGGACGACGCGCATCCTGTAGTAGATGTAGACGAGATACATCACCGGCACAACGAGCAAGGTTTCGCCCAAGTTGGTGCCATGGCCCGCCGAGCTGGCCAGGCCGGCCACAACCGCGCCAACGAGAAAGTACGGTAACGTCCATTCATAACATTGTGGCCAAAGATGCTTCAGCGATCGTCCCTCAGCCAAAGAGATAACCAGCGACACCAGGCCCGTGTTCAAGACCACATAAACGAATGCTCCCACGGCCATCATCGCTGCCGCAGAATTCGAACCCGCAAATGCCAGCAAAGCGTGAGAAGCCCAGAATGCTGCGGCGCTACAAACCGTAAGACAAGCGCCATTGAAAAAAATCTGCACAGGTTTCGGCCGCTTCAGCGGTCTCCAGAGCGACTGGATAAGCGCCCCGCCCAGACCGATCAGAACAGTTTCACTGAAACTAGATAGAGCAATACCTATCAGAATGAAGACGAAGTTCATCGATATCGTAGTCTTGAGGCCCGGCAGGCGTATCTTCATTGCGGAAGCCACCATCGCCAGCGCAAGGAAGAGGATGAAGTGACCAAGGTTTTCGGGATTCCATCGATAAGCTACTACTCCCAATACGGCAGTGGCAAAGGCGCCGATCACTGCGATGTAGACTTTTGCTAGGCTTGGCATTGTCGTTGATCCTCCTCCTTTTCTGGCGTATGCCTACGCCTGTCTCTATTGATCCCCGTCGTCTCCCGCGCTCAAGGCCTGATTGACGCTCTCGCCCCAGACCACGGAATTGCCCCACAGCACGCTGAAGCCTTGGTTGAGGCTTGTACCCCATACAACCGAATTGCCCCAGACCACAGAATCGCCATGTATGGTGGTGCCGTTGAATACGGACGTGCCCCAAACCACGGACGTGCCCCAGACCACGGAGGTGTTCCAGATGGATGTGGGATCGACGACCAAGTAGACGTTTCCGGTCAAAGCGTCGTAGCTCACTGCCGGGGACTTCGCGCTTCCGACTGTGGCCGGAGCCAGTTCGGTGCTGGAGAGTGCCGCCGCTGCATCCACGTAGCCAGTGCCGATGGCGAAGATATCGTGCTGGAGAGAATAGTTGTTGCCGCGGCTGTCAGTTTCGTTCGAGTAGTGACCATAGTTCTTCCAGGCCGTCTTCATCAGGCGGGCTTTAACCTGGTCCGGAGTCATACTAGGATTCTGTTGTAGCAACAGCGCCGCTACGCCGCTGACCACCGGTGTCGCCATGCTGGTGCCGCTGAGCCGATAATACTGTGCCGGACCATAGGAGCCATTGCAGTATGTCCCGCTGGAGTCGCATGGATACACGTCATGCGATGAATAGTTGGTAGCCAGCCTTCCGTTAGGAACAATGAGCGAGACGACGCGATTGCCCGGCGCCGCCAGATCCGGCTTCACGATATGGTCAACGAGCGTGGGGCCCTTTGAACTGTAGGTCGTAATCGTTTGGCTCGCCTGCGACATCGATCCATGAAGGTTAGTGGCGCCCACTGTAATTACATAGGGATCGTTTCCAGGAGCCCCGATGGTGGCATAGCCCTGCGTGCCAAGAGAGTTGTCTTGGCCGGAGTTTCCGGCGGCCACCACCACGACGATGCCGGCATTCCAGGCTGCTTCCACGGCCTGGCACAGCGGATCAAGCGTATAGCTCTCGTAAACCGGGCGTCCCACCGACAGGTTCAGGACCCGGATGTTGTAGGTGCTCTGGAGCATGATCGCTTGCTGGATTGCAGCAATCACCGAGCTATCGGTTCCCGTACCATTCCCATCGAGCGCGCGGAGATTTACGATAGTTGCTTCCGGCGCGATTCCACGGTAAACACCCGGGTAATGATTATGCAGCGAATCGGTTCCATTGGAAGAGATGATTCCGGCGACGTGGGTGCCGTGACCATAGGCGTCGGCTGTAGACGAATCACCGGCGACAAAGCTCTGGCTGTAAACCACGCGCGGGGTCAAAGTGCCGCGGTCCGTATAGAGGTCATCGTGCAGCCCAACGCCGCTATCCACGACGGCAATCCCGACGCCCGTTCCATCCCAGCCTTGCGAATAAGCGATATCCGCATTGACTGCGCGCACCACATGATCCAACGCGCCCTTGACCGGGCGGTCTGGCGAGACGTAAACAACTCCGCGCTGAGCTGCCAGAGAACGAAGCGCGGCGCCGCGCAGTGTGACCAACTCAGCATTCACGAGAGGCAACGCCTTTGCTTTCTCTCCGCCCTGCTGGCGCAGATATTCCAAAGCCTCGTCCGCCGGCGACTGGCTATATCGCACGATCACTTTAACTTGGGCAGTTGGGTCGACCTTGCGGAGTTCGGGGGCCAATCTTGCCTCGACCGCCGTCTGGTTTTCGTTCGAGTTCCTACCGGCAGAACTCAGTCCCAGTTCATGATCAGAAGCAGTTGAGCGGGCAGCCTCTGATTGATTCAGTCGGCTTAGGTTCTCGCTGCTCGCAGCCGCCGAAGCGGAAACAGAAATAGGTGATGTGGCAGTGACGGTCGACGCGGACTTGCCGCGGAGGGGGAGGGCCCGGCCAATCGCTTCACGCACCGAGGAATCCTCTTGAGATGGCGCGGCAGAATGCGCGGCCGTGGGCGAGATCTGTTGGGTAAGCTGGGCAGTAGGGCGACCGAGCTCGCCAGAATTGGTCCACGGGTTGTATCCAAGTAGTCCTGCCACGAGGATCGCGGCAGAGAAAGCGATGAGCGCACCCCAAGTCGTCGTTTTGAGCACGCTGCTAGCGGTGCGGGTGGTTTCGTGGCTGCCGGGCATAGGCTTGACTCCTGCACTGTCTCGCGAGCCTCGAATCCATAGCGGAGGCCCGATGAACTTGGCGTTTTCAGTACAGGGAGTATCGCGAACAGGTCGAATTCGAGTCGATAGTACAGAGGGTCCCGGGGTTTAGTACGAAAGTACAGGTCGTCCCGAGCGTCGGGTTGCTCGATTGAGAGTCATGCTGTTCCGAATTGGGACCAGTTGCGCCACTAGTTGCTCTCCGCCTGGAAGACAGTATCCCTTTATATACAAACCACTCGCCGTACTATTCCCATCCCACCCTCTGCCTCTCAAGATTTAATAGAAGCAATAGCCTCCACCGCGTGTGTCGAGTTGGAGCATTGGCAGTTCCATAGCCGTCCACTCTGGCCTGTTCGTGGCCCGTTGGAATCCCGGTCCGTTCGGAGAGTTCTGGCGCGTCATCCTCAGGTACACAAACATTCGCATCGGCACTATTGAGAGCGAGACTTCGAGTGGAAGTTACGAAAAGAAAATCCTATTGGGCCAGTACCTGGCTTGACTTGGAAGCCCTCGGGGTTCCTGCGGTCACATTCATTTTCACGCAGCTTATTGGCGGGCTGCCGCTTTTGCCCTACGCTATTCTTCACTGGCATTCGGACGATCTGTTCCGCTATGGGTTCTTCCTTGCCGTGGCTCTCGTTGCTTCTGTACTCAAGGTGCACTTGCCCGGCATAAAAGCCACGATGTCGGCGAATTTCCTTTTTATTCTCGTCGGCCTCCTTGACCTCTCCTATCCCGAAACCTTGCTGATGGGTTGTCTCGGAGGACTTGTCCAGACTCTTTGGCAAGCCAAGCCGCGTCCCCGCCCGATTCAATGGCTCTTTAACCTGGCTAACCTCGCTCTCTCCATTAGCGCCGCAGAACTGGTCTTTCATAGCAAAGTTGCCGCCGGTGTCGGCTTTCGCTGGCCGCTCTTGATGGCCGCGGCAGCGACCACCTACTTCGCCTTTAATACCATCTCCGTTGCCGGCATCATCGCCATGACCGAGGGACGGAATCCCGTCCACGTCTGGAAGGAATGCTATTTGTGGGCCTTCCCCTATTACTTGCTCGGCGCTCTGATTGCTTGTGGGGTTAGCGCCATCAATCGGTTGGTCGGCTGGCAATTCGGACTTCTCGCCTTCCCCATCGTCTATTGGATCTATCGTTCCTATCAGACCTACTTGAGCCGTCTCGCTGCCCAAAAGAAACACGCCGAGGAAATTGCCGCGCTTCATTTGCGAACCATCGAGGCGCTTTCCCTTGCGATCGAAGCGAAGGATCACACCACGCACGATCATCTGCGCCGCGTACAAACTTATGCGGTCGAGATTGCCAAGGACCTTGGGCTGGATGAATCCCAGTTAAATGCCGTTCGCGCGGCCTCCATGCTGCACGACATCGGTAAGCTCGCGGTCCCCGAGAACATTCTCTCCAAGCCGGGACATCTCACTCCGGAAGAGTTCGAGAAAATGAAAATCCATCCGATTGTGGGAGCGGACATCCTGGATCGCGTTCAGTTTCCATACCCCGTCGTACCCATCGTGCGTTCCCATCACGAAAAATGGGATGGCACCGGTTATCCCGATGGTCTGAAACGGGAAGACATCCCTGTCGGGGCCCGCATTCTCTCCGCCGTGGACTGCTTTGATGCTCTCGCCTCCGAACGCCCTTATCGTCGGGCGATGACTCCGGCAGAAGCGATGAACAATCTCAGCGCTGAGAAAGGACGGAGTTTTGATCCTCGCGTTGTCGAAGTCATGGAGCGCCGCTACCTTGAATTGGAAATGATGGTCAACGCCATGGAAACGGAAAGACGGCGCCTGGACATCGCTCCCAAGATCGAACGCGCCGCCGCTCCTTCTTCGGGATATGCGGATTTGCCAAACGAAGCAGAAGTTCGCGCGACCTCTTTTCTCACTTCCATCATCTCGGCGCGCCAGGAAGCTCAGCTGCTCTTTGAGCTTGCTCAGACACTCGGAAACTCGCTAAGCCTGAAAGAAACACTTTCGGTCGTGGCCATCCGTTTGAAGGATTTGATTCCGCACGACTCGATTGTCTTCTTCGTTTGCCAGGACGGCGTGCTGATTCCGGAATATGTTCACGGCGTGGACTACGATCTATTCAGCTCCATCCGTATTCCGTTAGGACAAGGCCTTTCCGGCTGGGTGGCGCGCAATCAAAAGCCGCTAACCAATGGCAACCCCGCCGCCGAGACTTTCCACCTCGGTGGTTCCTCCTCGCGCGTCACAACCTTGCAATCGGCGCTGTGCGTCCCCCTGCGTGGCCGCGATGGCATCGCCGGCGTGCTTACGCTTTACCATCGCGAGAAGGACGGCTTCACCAAGGATCACCTGCGCATGCTCTTGGCTGCGAGCTCCAAACTCGGTCTTTCCGTGGAAAATGCCCTCCAGTACGAACAGGCTCAAAGCACCGCCAGCACCGATTACCTTACCGGCCTGCCCAACGCCAGGTCGATTTGCCTCCATCTTGAAAAAGAACTCACCCGCATCCGCCGTTCCAGAAGACCGCTGGCAGTGCTGCTGTGCGACCTGGATGGCTTCAAGAAGGTCAACGACAAATTCGGGCACTTGACGGGTAACAAGTTACTTCAGGAAGTCGCCAGCAAGTTCAAGTCATCCTGCCGGGAATACGACCAGGTTGGCCGGCTCGGCGGAGATGAATTCGTCTTTGTCCTCCCGGAGGTGACCAAGGACCTTATCGTGGAGATGGAAAAACGATTGGCGCGCGCTGTGCGTGAAGCCAGCCGCGCTGTGTGCGGTGAGACCCTCGTGTCTGTCAGCGTTGGCAGCGCCCTCTTTCCCGACAACGGGCTATCGGGAGAGGAGCTCCTCTCCGAAGCGGACCGCAGCATGTACGAGCTAAAAGAAAAACATTATTCGAAGTTCCAGCCGGTGCCCTAGTCGCCTGGAGGATTAGTCAATCCCTTTTTCTATGGACGGAAGAGTGATCGAGACGAGGAAATCCACAAAGTTGTTTCAGCTCGGACTGCGGCGCCTGCTGCTCCTTCTTTGTCTCGGCCTCGCCGGCGCTCTCGTGGGTGCTACCCTGGTGCGTTTTGCGCCTGGATACGGTGTTTCAGAACGTGAACTCGATCCAAGATGGCACGCGGAGAGCATTGAAGCCTTGCGCCAAAAGCAAGCTCTCCGTCAGGGGCTGCCTTCGTTCTACTTCCATTATCTCTCGGCGCTCGCCCACGGTGATTTGGGTGAATCCGATTCGCTGAAGCGGCCGGTTCGCGAACTACTCCGGCAAAGGTTGCCGGTAACCGCCAACTCGGTTGTTCGAGGGCTGGGTGTGGCATGGCTGGCAGCGGCGCTCCTGGCATCGTTCGGACTTGCCTCTCGCGGCTGGTTTTTTCAAGCTTCGACGACGGCCTTCAACAGTTTGTTGTTGTCGCTGCCCTCGGCAGTAGTTGCCATGCTGGCCGTTCATTTGCGAACTCCGGTCTTTTGTGCCGTCGCCGTGGTGGTGTTTCCGCGGCTCTATAGTTACATCCGGAATCTGCTGGTTCGCTCCTACGGCCAGCCCCACATTCTCGCGGCTCGTGCGAGAGGTTTAGGGAGCCGCGCCATCTTGCTCCGCCATGTCCTGCCGCTGGCCGCTCCGCCCCTCCTCGCTCTTCTCGGTGTATCCTTCGCTGTTTCTTTCGGCGCCGCCATTCCCATCGAAGCCCTTTGCGATTCTCCGGGTTTGGGCCAACTCGCCTGGCAAGCGGCGCTCAGCCGCGATCTGCCCCTCATCATCAATGTGACTCTGGTTGTTTCTCTCGTAATGCTCGCGGCGAATTCGCTAGCCGATCTGGCCGGCCGCACTTTCGCTGGGAGCATGAAATGAACACTTTGCAAAAAGTGGCGGCTTCCATCCTCGGTGCGATCTTCGTATTGATGGTGCTTGCCACCTTTCTGCTCCCGGCTCCTTTTGCCCGGCAGTTCAGGGATATTCCCAACGCCCGTCCTTCCACCGCACATCCCCTTGGCACCGATGCGCTCGGCCGCGATTCCTTGTCTCGATTGCTCTACGGCACGCGCGTTTCCCTGCTCCTTGCACCCGCCGCTGCTCTTCTTTCCACGCTGATCGCTGCCTTGTTGGGAAGCGTTGCGGGCCTCTTGGGAGGCTGGTTCGAACGCATCGTCCTCGCCGCAACCGATCTCTCTCTCGCTTTGCCCTGGCTCTTTCTTCTTCTTGTCGTGCGCGCCATGTTGCCCCTGGACGTTCCGCCCCTCGTCTCCGTCCTCATCGCCTTCTTGATGATGGGCCTGCTGGGCTGGCAAGCTTCGGTCCGCGTCATCTGCGCCGCCGCGCGCGGCGTCCGGGATTCCGATTTCCTGCTCCTGGCGCGCTCCACCGGCTGCGCGCCTGTGCGCCTCCTGTGGCATCACGTGGCGCCAAACCTCCGCCCGCTTTTTTACGCGCAATTTTTCATTT
>Ga0307479_10004042_pt1 | contig 13401 bp, 11 predicted proteins | sample atmos_gasesECM4C_FD_203743 | JGI IMG/M metagenome (GOLD analysis project Ga0307479, IMG submission 203743) | Hardwood forest soil microbial communities from Morgan-Monroe State Forest, Indiana, United States - atmos_gasesECM4C_515 | ecosystem: Environmental > Terrestrial > Soil > Temperate...
AAGGCGCTCCTGCAAACTGTGCTGCGCCCGGCTCGTTTGACAGGCGGTGGGTCTGTCGACGAGGACGAAATCGCCTTGTCTGCTCAGCTTCCCGCTAGCCCATCCACGAAATCGGTCGTATTTCATATTCGCCTTCCTGCCGTTCGCAAAAGACGTCCGGAGTCGAAAAGTAACATCCCGCTGTTACCCGCGTGACTTTGCACATGACGCGCTGTCGCATACCCTTCCTCCAGCATCAGGAACGACTCAGCACACCCTGAGTCTGGCAAACGGGGTTGGAGAACCCACGTTGCCTTCGAGCGGCGAAAGCTCGGATGCGCGGAAGAAGGGAAGGGTTAGCACCCATCCTCCGAAGCAAGCAATCTCTCCGGCGACCGACATTGATCCCGCCTGAGATAGGCGGGTTTTGTGTTTTGGTCGTCCGTCCTGATGCGTGCCAATTCCAAGGAGCACGCAGATGGGTCGAGGTAGCAACGACGGCAGCAACGACGGCAACAACGACTGGTTCGGTCCGACCAGCGAAATCGTAGACAAGGTTCTTCCTGACGTTCTCGTGCGGAACGAAGGAAGCATCTTTCTCTTCTGCCCACTCACGCCTGCAGCGAAACAGTGGATCGCCGAAAACGTTAAGCCCAACGCGCAATGGTTTGGCCTGGCGTTAGTGGTTGAACATCACTATGCGTTGGAACTAGCAGTAGGCATGCGCGACGCCGGGCTGGTTTTAGCATGAAGCTCGCGCAGTTCGCTCTTCGTCCAGTATCTGACACTCGCTCAGGTAAACGACCTGCAGCTCAAGCGACGCGCCATCTGCGCCTTTGGGTCGGAGCGGCGGAGGAGTAGCTGCCATGAGTCTCATTTCGAGATTTCTCGTTACCTTGGTCATGTTGCTCCGGCTAATCCAATAGATTCATCACAGATTCTCGTCCAATGTTGTCTCAAGAAGTCGTCTCACGGGGTCAAGGTCGTCTCAATTTGAGTCACAAGAAGAATGCATCAGAGTGGAGAAAGGCCAAAGGCGATGACCGCACTCTATTACTTCGCGGCTTGGACTGACAGCGGCTGTCTCATAGGGTGTTCCCACGAGCACGGAACGGTAAGCGAAGCTGTTGCCTGTTTTGCTTGGGCTGGCGGCTACGTTGTCGCTGTTGAGAACGGCGTGCTACGCGGCCTGACGGCTGAGGAGGAAGCGCAATTTCAACGTGCGTTTGATGCGGCTTACCTTGATAAGCCAGCAGCCGTTGAAGCCTTCCACTACGACATCTCCGGCTACGCACTGATGATTCCAGTAAGGCTAGCGGACCGTCGGGCTTGGATGACGTGGATGCGTTACGAGACGTATGGGCAAGCTTTGGCAAACGCAAGACAAGGCAACAAAATCGTGCCTTTTGGGTCTGCTGAATGGACGAATCTGCGTATGGGCGTTGAACCCGCTTTGCCGATTCCCGCCGTCGAGCCACCAAAGCGCCAGCTGCATCGGTGCAAAGAGGAATCTTTGGTCGAATTCGTCCTGCGATTTCTCGACGAATACGGCTTTGGTGAGCAGGCTGCTCCTGCGGATGCCAGCTGCGACTCCAACTCTGCGCCTGCCCGGCTCCAACGCCATAACGATAGTTCGGCAGCGACGTTCGATATGCAAAAAGCGATGCTCGTATCCCTGATCGATTTTATTGATTTGGTTCTGGACTGGCTCAACAGATGGGAAGTGAGCGAGCTTGAAAGGATGCACGCCAAGCAGGTGCCGGTCTGGCTGGAAACACTGCGGGATCGAGCGCGGCGCACCCTTGAACGGGAAGTTGTGGATTAGCTTCTCCTCTTTACTGGGGAGCAAACCCTTCTCCCGGCTCGTCTTTGGCAGGCGGGAATCGAAGACCTTCTATTCGAGCCGCTGACCGTCGCAGCCGAACAATGGATCGACGAAAACGTCCATCCCAACACGCAATGGTTCGGCAATGCGCTTGTCGTTGAGCATCGGTACGCGGCGGCACTAGCTGCGGGCATGCGCGCCGATGGGTTAGTCCTCGGCTGAGTGGCGATGCGTGCGCTACTTTGATGATAGCGAGATACCGGACGACGCTGAACTACGCGAGGAAGAGCCATTCGACAGAGCTTTCGCCGATCTGCGCCAGAACGATGCGCCTCCTCGGCCCGAACGCGAGCGAGACGAGGAGTAGATGCGCAGCCCATGGTCCGACAGCGAAAATCCTTTGCAAGCACCTCGGCGACTAACAGCCCGGCAACATTAGTCTGCGGCAAGCCTACTGTCCTCTGTTGGCTGTCCGAGCTACTGTAGCGCCCGGTAGATCAACCACAGATCCCACGCCCGCGTACACGTAGTGATCGCCAAATGCTCTCTTCAGGGCGGCGAACTCCGGCTCGCCGGTGCAATGTCCCGGCGCCACGCGTTCCAGCTTGTACTGGTCATGCAGCACCGAGGCAATGCGCTCCACCTCGGGATCGGGCTTCTGGATCTGGTGCAACCCGCCGAACAGGATATTGATGTGAGGATCGATGGCGGTCGCCTCCTGCACGATGTGCTCCGCGCCGGGATGCGAGCAACCAACAACCAGAATCACTCCCTGTGGACTCTTGATGGCCAGCGATAGCTCCTTCATCTCCAGCGTGCCAGGAGATGTGGAGACGCCAGGGAGGATAAATATTCCAGGCGCCACTTCAGTCCTTTGGCTGACAGGGATGAAATTGCCGCCCGGCCAAGGCGTACCGGCTTCCAGGATCTCAGGCGGATGGCCACCGTAGTAGCGCATGTCGGCGGGCAACGACGGGTCTTTGCGGTAGAAGTCGTTCTTCACTCCGCGCGCAAACAATCCCCAGGGTTCGTCTGGAACATAGATCTGCACCTTGGGATTGACTGTCAATAGGTAGGCGATACCACTCGTGTGATCGGCGTGGCGGTGCGAGATGACCACAAAATCGATGTTCCGCAGGTCGACTCCCAGCGCCTTCACATTGTGTTCGAAGATCCTGGCATTGTTCCCTGTGTCGAACAGGATGCGCTTGCCACCATACTCCACCAGGGCTGCGAAGCCCCAATCCATAGTCAGCGAAGGAGACTTGCCGAACGAGTCGTACAGAATGGTGACGCGGTTTGGCGTTTCTGCGGCAGCGATACCCGCGAGCAGCAGAACGATAACCGCCAAGGCTCGTAGCGAAATGTATCGATTCACCAGTTACTCCTTAGCTTACGTTCGTATTGTAGACGCGCTGGACGGTCGCACTCCGATTAGGGCACACCAGACCTTAGAGCAGCCATCTTCCGCGCTCGATCCAGATCGAAACACATGACCGGACCCTTTGGGTGCAGTCCTATTGCTATGAATATCTCATCATCGGACACGGTTCTAAACCCGATCCGCTCATACAGGCGTCTGGCCTCGCTTTCGATCTCATGCTCTAAGTACACGACCGGCTCGTTTGGGCAGCGAATCGCAGCTCCGTGGATAGCGGATCGCAAAAGCAAATTTCCGATACCTTTCCTTTGTTGTTCCGCCATGACGCCGATGAAAGCTATATACGGCGCGACTCTTTCCCAGAGGTGCTGTCCTTGTGGATTGCATATGCTGAGCAACACCGATACGAAGCCGACGACAATGCCTTCCTTCTCGGCGACGAGGTTCAGGGTTTCGGCCAATCCGATATTCCGCTCGTAGTGGTAAGGATGATTTTGCGATAGCACCGTAGCGCATACAACACCCGCTCCCTCTTCGTCTTTTCGCTCGGCAGGCCGAATGATCATGGTAATTCTTACCCCAAAACTACGTCATGGGGTAACGAATGTTTCGTGGAGCCGTGCGCGAGTGTTCCCCGCGTCACCGCCCGCAAAGAGATGCCGGTAATTACGTTGTCCATGCGCCATGGTTGCTTTCTGGTCTTCGGGATGAAGACACTCGGTGGCAGGCCCGAGAGTACTTATGCCGAGGATCTGGTCAGCGCTTGCAGTCTTAGCCAGAGCAACACACCCAATACTCCAACGATTGGAGAAGTGATCAGGCCGGGGAAATATCCACGAGCTACCACCGCGAGAAAGGGGTGTGCGATTCCATTCGCGATCGCTGCAATCGCGAAGAACCAAATAGGGAATAGAGCGAACCAATATCCTCTTTGCAGGCCAATCGCCGACAGGATCCAAACGCTCAGCCATATCAGATTGAAAACTACGAAGAAGTTCTCAGACCATGCGGGGAGGCCAAGCAGAGCGGGAAACCTGTCCTCAAATCGCGTAACAAACTCCTCCATGAAATGCAGACAGTGCGCAGCCAGCGCGATCAAGAAGAGGCGTGCCGTTCGCTCACGGCCAGCCAGATCGGCGTCTACGGGCCTGCGTAGAATCGTCGGCAGAAGTGCCACAAAGGCTCCCGCCGAAAGTCCAGCCGTTCCGATGAGCATGCTCCGTAGATTCTCGTTCATGGCGGTCTAATGATACTTAATTGAAACAACGGGTGTGGTGTGAACGCTGCGGGAAGCTCCATTTCGAATCTCAGCACTTAAGTCCGGTTTGTACCGAATCCGTCTTGAGCGTGGCTGGAAATAGAGGACGACGATTACAAGCTGCTCGATTTGGTCGCCTAAGAAGCGGACCGTTTGCTAGATCTGCGCAGCTTTCTTGCGTAGCGCCGGCAGCAGCACCTGGTTCGCAGCAAGGAGACGCGCGACCTGACGCTGACCGCCGTCGAAGGCGAATTGGTGTGCCCCGATCTGTTGCCCAAGTAGCGTGTGGAGCGACGGGCGTCCTCGCCCGTCGAAGCTAGACCTTCGACCCCAATCTAAGAAGCGCCTCCCGCAGTCGCTGGTGCGCCTGCAGAAGATGCAGGTAGCGCATCTCATCGGAGCCTGATTTCGCCCGAATGATCTCCAGCAGAGCTTTTTTCTCGGCTGGGCTCCATGACGCCAGGTCCGGAATCAGCGCGGCAATCATCGCGAAGGTAGAGAGCGTGGCACCACGTAGCCCCTCGGATGTTCCAGTTCCGCCAGCCCCAACAATCCGCCGCAAGCGCCTCGCCGCGCCTTTCTTGAAGCGCTCGATGCTCCCGCCGAATTCCGCGGCCATGCGACGATTCACGCGCAGACCAATATTGCGAGTCGAGAATCGATCCCAGGCTCCCGCCTCGCTTCCCGGCAACTCATAAAAGGTGTGGCCTTCGGCCAGCCGCCGCAGAGTCCGTGCGGATGTCTTGTACTTCGGATCGCGTGCAATGCGACTCTCTTCGCGCTGGACCAGCCGCAGCAGATCCGAGCGCCCGGGCCGGAAGCCGAGCTTGCGGTAAAACCAGAATGCACCCGACTCAATCGCTTCCTCGTTGTTATGTCCGAGCTGGTAGGGATACATCGAGACGCAGGTCGCGCTGGTGAGATGACACAGGCAGCGCAGCACCTGCGCGAAGATCCACGCAACTTCGCCGCCGCGAAACGTGTAGAAGGTATTGAATCCGACTTCGATCCACTCGAACAGCCCGATGGCCTCGATGTAGTTGATCGGCACTCCATTCTTCAGCGTGAGCCCGGCCACATACGCGCGCAACGGCAGTCGCCGCTCGGGCGGCAGGTTCCAGAGATAAATCGAAACGCCCCGGCCCAGGTCGGCGCACACCACCGATCGTGGATCGCCCAGCGTGGTGCCGTAGAGTTCGCGATAGCGCACCAGCATCACTTCGCGAATCAGGTCCATGACGGACTCCCCCCGCGCACGCGATAGCCGCGTGAATGCCGGCGGTCGCCGCGAGAGTTCCTGGGCCAGCGAAACCTCCTTGCGCGTGAGCAGCGGCTGCTCGTGGTAGAAGACTCGCCGCACCGGACGCGAGTTGCGCGTGCGGGATAGGCGGTAATTTTCCAGCCGCCAGCGGATGGGCATGCGCAGCGAATCGTACAGGCGAGATTTCTCGTCGTCGGAAAGCTGAAGCGCCCCGAATCGTTCGACCAGCCACGCCGGATTGTTGCTCCTGTTGCCTTGCGCCGCCTCCAGCCACTTTCGCCACGGGATGTTTGCTTCAGCCAGCGTGTCTTCCTCGAGCAGGGGCATCAGGCGCGGCCACACTGCGCCCAGCGCGCGCTCGTCGTCGAAGTCATTCCAGGCGATTTCGACCTTGCCCGGCATTCGATTCACCAACCAACGAGCCAGGTCGAAGCCGAGCGCATCCTGCATGGTGGTTCCTGCAATGCCCGAAACTTCGAGAGGGTCGAAGTCGTCCATCTCCGCGCCAGATTTGCAAAGCCGCTGCACTCGCCGCCAAAAAGCGCGCAGGAGTTGCTCGCTGCGACGGAGGACGGCAGGGCTGGGAGGAAAGGCCCGCAGAACCAGCAGAGCTTCGTGGAACCGGATCAGGGAGGGGACGTCGTCATATTGCGCGGCCCCGGCTTTCGCCAGAACTTTGACGACACGCGCCGCTTCACCGCGACCGAAGCGGTACCGGCAATTCTCAAGTTCGCCGACTAGGCGGCCTGTCGAGGACGGCGGCATTCAGCGACTGTTGTACAAGATTTCCACATCGCGTGCAGCCGATGCCCAGGGCACTCCGTCGATGGTAACGTGCCCACCGTCACCCTTCCAGGTCTTTACCGACTTTCCGTCCACTCTTACCTCGCGCACTTTGTCCGGCCCGTACACCGTCAACTGCACGTCTTTGAACCAGGGGCGATACGGACCCTCGGCGGCCGACATGTGTACCTTCACCTCGCCCGAGGCGACTTCGCAGGTGAAATGTACGCGCAGGAACTCGCCCTTCTGGTAGGCGAACGTATTGCCGTCATCCATGTACAAATTCCCGCTGCAATCCGGGCCGGGATAAACCCTCAATTCGAGCGGCCCCTTCGGCGTTTCATCCACGTTCTGCACCACGGGTTGCTGCGGAATGATTGTGCCAGCGCGCACATAGACGGGAAGAGTATCGACCGGCGGGTCCACTTTGATGGTCGTGCCTCCTGCAAGCCTTTCGCCCGTCCAGTAATTGACCCAGTCGCCCTTCGGCAACACCACGTCATAAGGCTGCAGAAATGGCCACACTTTGGGTGCGACCAGCAGTCCGCTGCCGAACATGTATTCCTCACCGTTCGTGGTCAAGGTGGTTTCAGCCGGAAATTCCAGGAACATAGGCCGCATCAACGGAACGCCGGTGCGGCTCGCTTCCTCCATGCCCGTGTAGATGTAGGGCAGCAGGCGATAGCGCGTCTCGATGTACTTCTTGCGGATCGCTTCGTGCATCGGCCCATCCACCCACGGTTCGCGGTCGCGCGTCCCTTTGGTCGCGTGATTTCGATAAATTGGATTGAAGACTCCAAGTTCCATCCAGCGCGTGAGCAGTTCCGGCGTCGGGCTGCCATTGAACCCGCCGATGTCGTCGCCCACAAAGGCATACCCTGAGACGCCCAGGTTGGTGAGTTGCGTAAGCGACAGGCGTATGTGATTCCATGATGCTGTATTGTCACCGGTCCAGGTCGCGGCGTAGCGCTGCGTGCCTGCATAGGCAGCGCGAGTGAGCACGAAGGGGCGCACGTCCGGCTGCAATTTCAGCAAGCCGTCGTGCGTGGCGTGCACGTTCTCCATGCCAAATACGTTGTGGATCTCGCGATGATCGGTCTTGCGGTCTTCCACATCGTGAACGGTATCGAGCGGCATGGTTTTCGTGGGATACACAAACACCGCCGGCTCGTTCATGTCGTTCCAGAAGCCGCGGACGCCCATCTTCACGAAGTCGGTGTACAACGTGCCCCACCAGTCGCGCACCGCCGAGCGCGTGAAATCCGGGAACACGCTGGGGCCGGGCCAGACCGGGCCAACATAGACCGAGCCATCCGGATTCTTCACGAAATAGTCGTGCGCCATGCCCTCGTCATAGGGTTTGTAGCCGGGAACTTTTGCGATGTGCAGATCGGTGATGGTGATCATCTTGAAGCCCTGCTGGCGCAGGTCCTTCACCATCTGCTCGAAGTGTGGGAAACGCTCGCGATCTATAGTAAAGGGGCGGTTCTTCTCCTGATAGTCGATGTCCAGGTAGATCACGTCGGCCGGGATGTTTCGCTTGCGGAACTCGCCGGCAAGTTCGCGCACCCGCGCTTCCGGATAGTAGCTGTAGCGGCACTGCTGGTAGCCCAGCGCGAACAAGGGTGGCAGCGCCATTCGTCCTACCAGCGCGGTGAAATCACTCACAACACGCTTTGGGTCCGGACCATAGAAGAAGTAGTAGTTCAGTTCCCCCGCTTCGGCGCCGAAGGAATATGCATCTCGAAATTCCTTGCCGAAATCAAAATTGCTGCGGTACGTGTTGTCGAGAAAAATCCCATAGGCGGCACCGTTGCGCAGTGCAAGGAAAAACGGGATCGACTTGTAAATGGGATCGGTCGATTCCTGGTAACCGACGTCGGTGTTCCACATCGTGAACGAAAGGTCGCGGCGGTCGAGCGGCCCCGTCTTGTCGCCGAGTCCGAAATAATGCTCATCGAGGGGCATCGATTTCCACACCCGGAATGCCGTTCCATTGAAAGAAACCGGATAGCTGGCGTGGTCTTTCGAGATGACCTGGCTACTCTGATCGAGAAACTCGACGCGCATCGGCGATTTTAAAATTCGTACCTGAATTACGCCCGTGTCCAAGACAACCGCGTCCGCGGAGTCTTTCATCTGTACTTTGGTGCCGTCGGCAAAAGCATTCGGGAGCGCCGCGAAGGAGTGATCGGCGGGAAACGGGGCCTGCGCCGAGTAACGCAACCTCACCACCGTAGCCGATAGTGCGGTGATGCGTAACCGCGAGGAGCCCGCGCTCAGTTCGGCGCCATTCGCTAGTTTCTCAACCGCGGTGACATCGCCCAACGAGCGCCACTGCGTTTGTGTGTAAGCGGTGCAGGTACATAGAACGGTCAACATCAATAATCGAGCGGCAAGTCTCATATTAGTTCCCAAGTTCGCGAAAAATCATAACCCGAAAGAAAGCCAAGAACAGGAAAAGTGACCGCAATTTTCACGTGTGAAAATCATTCTGGAAATAGCGGCGCTTCCGGAGGCCGCTGGAAGGAGAATTGCTTCGCGATGGAGTTATTCGGCGAAGTTTGCTTAGCGCTTGCGCACGGCCACCAGTTCGGCTTCAACCGGCACGCCACGTGCTACCTTCACGTGGACCACAGCTTCGAAGGGCGTGAGTTCGCCTGTCTTCGATCCGGTAATCCGCGCCAGCAGGTCCTCGACTGAATTCTGCCGGCTCACGTATTCAGCAGCAGCCTGCGTGCCGAAAGTGGTCGTTCCGGCCAGGATCAGGACCGAGCGCTCCGCTGTCAGCCCGGGCATGAACCCAATGACCGCATAGTCCTCGAGCAGGGGAGAGGAAGGGCTTGCCAGGAATTCCTTAGCCTCAGCGCCTTGCGGGTGCCGATTGACAATGGCCAGATCGCCTTTGCGGGGCCCCGAACTGAGCCGTTGAAACACGAATTCCTGGGTGCTCGGAAGTTCGCCCAAGGTGAGGTTCTCCGAAGGAGATCCCAGAAAAATCAGATCGTTGTTCTTGGCATCGTCCAAGGAGAACAGGCTGCCGCGCTTCACGCGCAATTGCCGGTGAAATAAGCCGAAGAGCTGATCCAGACTGTGCACAGCCAGCACTTCACCTACTCCGGTGTAATGATCCCAGATCGCATTCTGCGTATCGCGCCCGGCCTTGAAGTAGCGCATTCCCGTCTCTGGCCGACCCACAAAAGCCGCATTGCTGAAGATCACCCAAGGCTCTTCTGATCCGGACACAAATGGCTTCCAGAACGCCTGAAAGGCCGGAGGGGGTGTCTCATAGTTGCCCGCAAGGTCGTTCGCGAACGATCGCCTGGTGGTCGCCATGGTGCCGATAGCCGCTGCGGCGATGGCGAGCAGAATCGAAAGCACTGCGACCGCAATCAGCCACGAACTGGGAAATGGGCGCCGTGCGTTTTCAGAATCTGCCGCGCCGTTGGCCTGGAGCTTGGCGCTTGACACGGTGCGTTCATGGAACGAAAGGATATAAGTCCCCTTCGGTAATTCCACCACGATCGGATCTTCCGCCCCTTCAGCACTGTAATACTCGGCGAGCTTTACGCGAAGGCGCCCAACTTGTACGCGGATGGTCGAATCCGAGTGCGGGTCGAAGTCACTGCGCCTCCCAAATACTTCGGTTGCCAGCTGATATTCTTTCGCGGGCGCGTTTGGATGATCAAGCGTGTGCTTGGCGAGATACTGCAGGAGCTTGCAGAGAGACTCGGAGCCGTGCAAGACGCGGCTCGAAATCAGTCGCTCAATCTGTTTCAGATGCCGGTCATTCTCTCTCATGCGCGGTCCTGATTGCCCCGCTGTAACGAAATGTAACGTCAAAGTAACAGACGGTAGAAATCCCTGCAAGCAAAGCACTTTATCCTGTAACTGGATTCTGCCGATTGGAAACCTTCGAAATCGGCGGAACGCGATTCATTTGCCGGTTCATTCTGTGATCGAGACTGGAATCTTGTCGACTCGATAGTTCATGACGAGGGTGCAGTTTCGTGCGCGGACGAAGCGCTTCCAGGACTGCGGAGTTCCATGTACGCACTTCAATCGGGGCTCTGGAAGAGTTGCAGGGCGGGGCCCAAGACAGCGAAACGAGATCGTCGTCCTCGATAAGGCACTTCATGTCGCTGTCCCATTTCCATTTTCCAATTGGGGCGATAGCGCCGCTAGCAGATTGCGTTTCGCGGGAATGCCAACCTCGGCGATCGGGTGGGATAACAGACTCCGGAATTTCTCGCCGAGGCATCCCTGATAATCTCAGAAAATACCGAGTTGACAGTTGCGGCCTCACCTCATACTGTGTCCATCTGCCCTCGCAATAAATCGCTGGAAAATCGTTCCAGCAGGACCGGAAGTGGAATTCGCGAACGGAGGCTGATCGACCTTCATGAATTCAACCGCAGCGGTTACCCATCGGGCTCTGGCGCCCCTTGACCTGGCCATCATCGGCGTCTATTTCGTTATCGTTTTTTGCATCGGCCTGTATTTCGCCCGCAAGGAGCGCACTTCCACCGACTACTTCCTGGCCAGCCGCGACATTGGCTGGTTCTTTATTGGCGCATCGTTATTCGTCTCGAACATTTCCACCGAGCATTTCATCGGGCTGTCCGGCACGGGCGCCTCCTCTGGACTGGCGGTTGGCCACTTTGAGTGGCTGGCCTGCATTATGTTGCTGATCCTGGGCTGGGTGTTCGTGCCTTTCTATCTACGCACCAACGTCTTTACCATGCCGGAGTTCCTGGAGCGGCGCTTCAACCGCCACTGCGCCGTGTATCTGGCCGGCATTTCGATCATTGCCTACATCTTCACGAAGATTTCCGTCCAGCTGTATGCCGCCAGCGTGGTGCTCGAGCGCATTGCCGGCTGGTCGCTGGTGAAGACCGCCATCGTGCTCGTGATCGCCACCGGCATCTACACCATCGCGGGCGGCCTCGCGGCCGTCATTTACACCGACACAGTTCAGACGCTCATCCTGATTACCGGCGCTGTCGCTCTGACGGTGATCGGCCTGCACCGGGTCGGCGGGTTGGAGCATCTCCGGACCATGGTGCCGCCGAGTTATTTCCACATGATCAAGCCGGCCTCGGATCCGAACTTCCCGTGGACCGGCATTTTCTTCGGAGCACCCATTCTCGGCATCTGGTACTGGTGTACGGATCAGGTCATCGTGCAGCGCGTTCTCTCCGCGCGCGACGAAGGTCACGCCAAGGCGGGCACCATTTTCGCCGGCTTCCTCAAGATTCTGCCCGTCTTCATGCTCGTGCTGCCCGGCATCATCGCCTTCGCCCTGTTTCGCGATCAACTCGCCGGCAAGCCCGATTATGCCTACCCCACGCTGGTCCTGAACCTGCTTCCAACTGGACTTGTGGGTCTGGTGATGGCGGCCCTGCTGGCGGCAGTCATGGGCGCCATGAGCTCGGTTTTCAATTCCGCCTCAACGCTGGTCACGCTCGATTTCTATAAAAAGATTCGCCCCGAAGCCTCCGAAGCCCAGTTGGTCAACTTCGGACGGATCGCCACCGGCTTCATGGTGCTGCTCGGCCTGCTGTGGGTACCCTTCATCCATCTCATCAGCAGCCAGCTCTACATTTATCTGCAGAGTGTCCAGGCCTACATCAGCCCGCCCATCGCTGCCTGCTTCGTGCTGGGAATCCTTTGGCCCCGCCTGAATGGACAGGGCGCCATCTCGTCTCTGCTCACCGGTTTCGTGCTGGGCGCCATCCGCTTCGTGGCTGAACTGATGGCCGCCCAGGGAACCCAGTTCAGCGGCTTCATGGAGTGGCTGGTGAAAATGAATTTCCTCCACTACGCCATTTTCATGTTCGTGGTGTGCTCGATCGTGCTGGTCGGCGTCAGCCTCATGACGCCCGCCCCCGACCGCCGCAAGCTGGGCGGCCTGACCTTCGCCACCGTTGGGGAGAAGATCGAAACCACCAACGTCGGCAGCCCTGTTCGCAAACCTGCGCAGGAGACCCCGTCCGAGCATCGCATGAACGTGATCTTCAGTCTGCTTTTGCTAGCCACTGTGATTGGCTTGTGGATTTACTTCCGCTGATTTGCTGAGGAACTTTGCCCGGGAAGGGAAGACCTCTCGGGCATTGCCTTTATTGAAGCAGCTGTCGCAAAAGCAGCAGTTGTCCCAGATGGTAGGAGTTGTGGTCCACAGCCATGAACACCTTCCGCAGGGTCGTCTGACCGTCGCCGTTTGGCAGTGGGGCGAGCAAATCGCGCGACGAATCCGTCACCATCTCGGTCAGCGTCTTCAGATCCGCGCGATAAGCCGCCGCACTCTGCTCCCACGATTCCTTATTAGGTGGATTTGCCGAGCTGGGCCAGTACCCCGTGGGGAAATCCGGAGACGTGTGGCTCGGGTTGTTTATGGACTCCAAAACATCCCGCTGCGCGATCCGGAGATGTTCCAGCACTTCCCAAGGCGAATGCGGACTTCCCTGCGGGCGCTGTCCTCGGGCCGCAGCGGGAAAATCCTGGATGACCTGGTCGAATTCCAGGTGCGCGCCATCGCCGTTCAACAAGTACAACATATGTTCGCGTAGGGAATTGTCGTTCATCGTCCCTCCTTCTTAGTCGTCCTCTGGTTTTCGTTGTGCTCGCGGAGCCGACTTTTTATCCGCACCCTATGCGGACGTTCTCCGCGTCCTCTGCGGTTAAGATCTTCTCCGCTTGGCTCGAAACTCACCTTCGAGTCGCCATGTCTTGCCGTCGGGTTCGAGCGCTTCGCCGGTCCAGCGGAATGAGTCGGGAGTGATCTCGCTGAAGATCCATCGGATTGGCGTCCCGTCCGGGTGCCTGCCGACTTGCACGACCTCGCGGCCGATCCAGCGCCCGACCAGTTCGTCCCGCAAGCCGGTGACGGGATTCATCCACGTGACCCGCCACGC
>Ga0307479_10004044_pt1 | contig 13398 bp, 13 predicted proteins | sample atmos_gasesECM4C_FD_203743 | JGI IMG/M metagenome (GOLD analysis project Ga0307479, IMG submission 203743) | Hardwood forest soil microbial communities from Morgan-Monroe State Forest, Indiana, United States - atmos_gasesECM4C_515 | ecosystem: Environmental > Terrestrial > Soil > Temperate...
GCGCCCCTTGACCGGCAGGGTCAAGGTGCCGAGGCCGGAACCCGCGCCGAGCCCCATCGGCAATACCACGACATTGGCGAGCCCGTGCAGCCACACGACGCTGCGTAGAATCGAGCGCGCGTAGCTCCCCGGCTCGACGGCATAGACCCGGCCCTCCGCCGCGGCGCGTGCAAACAGCTTGGTATATTGCCCGGCATGCGCCCCGACATCGAACACGACGGCAGCTTGCGGAACGAGCCGCGCGATGGTCGCGGTGAGCGCTCGATGATGCTGTTGCGTCGTTGCCTTGAAGAGATGCGCGAGAAAGGCGCCCGACAACCGCCAGCGATATGAATCGACCTGCAACGCCGATGATTCCTCGACGGTCTGGATTCGCATGAGGAGGCTCCCGGAGCGACAATGCCTCCTCTGAGCACGCGCAGTCTACATCCTCCGCGGGCGCGGCCAAGGCGGCCCGACGCGTCGCGACGGCGGGCCGCTTGTCAGACGGGTCGCGACCGCTATAGTTGCCTCGACCATCTCGAGGAGGGCGCCGATGTCGCCTCGTTTACCGGGTGCACAGGTTGCGTTCCTCTTCCTTGCCCTCTTCGCCGTGCCCGGCCGGGCCGCCGACTTCGTCGATTCCGCGGAGCGGTATGTCGTATTGCCCGACCGTGTCGGCCGGGTGATGGCTGCCGACCAATCGGCCGCTGTTCTCGTCTTCGTCTTGGCTCCGGAGAAGCTCGTCGGCTGGAGCCAACCATTGTCGCGCGCGCAACGGGCTTATCTGCCGGCCAAGATCGCCCGACTGCCGGTCGTCGGTCAGTTGAGCGGGCCGACCCCGACGGCGTCAGCCGACGCGGTCACTAGGCTGCGTCCCGATCTGATCATCGATACCGGCATCGTGTCATCGGAAGCGGCGGCGCGGGCGGACGCGATCCAGCAGCAGACCAGGACCCCCTACATCCTGCTCGACGGCAGTATCCAGAGCGTTCCCGGCACGCTGGCTATCGTCGGGGGGATGCTCGGCGTCGGCCAGCGCGGCCAAGACCTCGCCAACGCTGCGCGAACCGCGATCGACAACCTGCGCGGCAGGCTGTTGATCACCGAATCGACGGAGCGGCCCCTGGTCTATTACGGGCGAGGCGCCGATGGGCTGGAGACCGGGCTCGCGGGCGCGCAGGTCATGGCGGATATCGACCAGGCAGGCGTGATCAACGTCGCCGGGCGTCTCGGGAGCGGTCAGCTGACCAGGGTCACGCACGATCAGATCTTTCAATGGGATCCGGCGATTATCATCGCGCAGCAACGCCGCTTTTATAATGCGCTGCAGCGCGATCGGGGGTGGCGCGGCTTGGCTGCGGTCACCCAAAAGCGCGTCTACCTCGCGCCAGACGCTCCGTTCGGGTGGATCGACGACCCGGCCGGGGTCAATCGGATCATCGGATTGTCCTGGTTGAGCGCGCTCTTCTATCCGGACGTTTATCAGGAGGATCTGCGCGCCAGCGTCCGCGATTTCTATGACCGGTTCTATCGCGTCAAGCTGACCGATCAGCAGCTCGAAGCACTCGTGCGGCCGGCCGAAGCGCAGGCCGGCGAGAGCCGCCGCCCGATCGACATACCGCTTTTGGGTGCCGAGCCGGTGCCGCTTCCCAGCGGAACGCCGAATGCGCCCCCGGGAATGAGACCTCCGGGCCGCGGGGGCACCCCAGGCTTACCGGGATACCCGCCGCCCGCCACTCCCCCGAACCCGCAATAACTCAGCCGAGCGTCACCGCTCACGATTCGGTCGCCCGCACGAAGCACAGGATCCCCCGCTGCGGCGTCCAGCACACCACAGCGCGGCCGGTCGGGTTATCGGTGCGCTGCAGGATCTTGTCAGGCGGAACAACAAGCCAGCTCCCGCCGATCAACGCTTCGTAGTGATCGGCCTCGATACGGTATTCGGTGGCTCGGCAATCGGTTACCGAGCAGCAGGAAATGCTCGTGCCGGGCACGAGCAGGCTGCGGAACCACGGCCCGAGCGCGGGGTCGGCGTCCGCCGGCGGTTGCGCGCCGGCGGTGGCGGGGAACAGAAGGGCCGCCGCTAGGAAGAGGCGGGTCATGACGCGCACCAAGGCAAATCCCGTGCCTGCGCGATGACCCCGGGGCGGGACGCGTCCTTGCACGGCATCTGTTTACCATAGATTGGCTACGAAAACTTCACTCCATGGGCAGGCCCGGATGGACGGCGCGGCCGTCGCCGAGCGGGGTAAACTGCGGGGCGAGCGCCGGGATGGCAACCTCGGCGAGTGTCTCCGGCGTCCAACCACCTTGACGGTGGACCATGCGCAACGGCCGCATGTGCCCATAGAGCGACAGCTCGCCGGCGCGCTGGTGAAACACCTGGCCATTGACGTGGCTCCCCTGCTCGGAAGCGAGAAAGACGCAGAGCGGGGCGATGGCGTCGGCCCGGCTGCGGCGCAGCCGCTCCTCACGGAGTGCAGCCGCCTGCGGATCCTTCGGGCTCGGGACCGATCGCGTCATCCGGGTGTCGGCCGACGGGCAGACGACGTTGACGGTGATGCCCTTCGAAGCATTCTCGATGGCGACGATGCGTGCGAGCGCCACGATCCCGAACTTGGCTGCACCGTAATTGCATTGGCCGACATTGCCGAGCAGGCCCGAGGTCGAAGACACCATGATCATCCGCCCGTGGCTCTGTTCGCGAAACAGGTTGACTGCCGCCCGATTGATGTTGAAGTGGCCGGTTAGGTGAACGTCGATCACCGCCTGCCAATCCTCCGGGAACATATTGTGAAACATTCGGTCGCGCAGGATGCCGGCTGCGTTGAACACGATGTGCAGGCCACCAAAGGTCTCGCGCGCCTGCTGGACCATGCCGAGGCAGTCGTCAAATTTGGCGACCGAGCCGTAATTCGCCGCGGCATCGCCGCCCGCTGCCTTGATTTGATCAACGATCTCCTGCGCCGGCGCCGGATCCGAACCCTCGCCGCTGCCGCTGGTTCCGGGATCGTTGACGACGACCTTGGCGCCGTGGGCGGCCATCAGCTTGGCGACTTCGGCCCCGACCCCACGACCCGCTCCGGCGCACAGCGCGACCCGCCCCTCGAGCATACCCATTGCTGCGATCCCTAAAAGCGCAAATCATCACCGCGCTTGTCGCGACCCCGGCGGGTTTTGTCAATCGGCGCTGTCGAGCCTCCCCTCACCTCGCCCCGCTTGCGGGGAGAGGTCGGAACCCGCGCGCCGGCGCGCGGATTCCGGGTGAGGGGCAATGCTGCGCGCATGCGGCCGTGGAGTCTTGTGCAGCCTTCAAAAGGCCCCTCACCCCGACCCTCTCTCCGCAAGCGGGGCGAGGGAGAACCTTGCAGCTTTCACAGCCTCTTTTGCGGGCATCACGACGCTAGCGGCAATGCGGCATCACGTCTCTGGCAAACGATGTCATCGACTGTTTGACCATGGCGTGATCCATGATCCCGCCTTGATTGAAGTAGCAAATGAACTCGTCCATGCCATATTCGCGCTGCAGGGCTTGCACCCGCTCGATGCAATATTCGGGATCGCCAAAGACCGCCATCTCGCTCTCGATGTCCTCGTAGCGCACCCGCTCGATGCGGGCGAGCACCTGCCGGAACGCCTCGAAGCCGCGGATGTCGCTCTCGCCGACCGGTCGCAGGCGCTCGGCAGCTTCGCGCAGAAAGCGCAGCAGCCCGGCCTCGGTATCCTGCCGCGCCTGAGCGCGGCTCGTCGTAACATGCACTGAGAACGCGAGCGCCGTGTCGCCGTTGGCGCCGGCGGGCAAAGTCTCACGATAGGCTCGCAGGCCGGCTTTGAGCCGCTCGGGCGGGTTGATCAGCGGTGCGGCGAAAATCGGCAAGCCGCGCCGCGCCGCAAAGGGGAAGGTCTCGGGGCTGTTGGCGGCAACCCGCACCGGCGGGTGGGGCGACTGCACAGGGCGTGGTATCACGCATAAGTTGTCCGCATGGAAATATTTGCCGTTAACGAGAAGTGTTCGCTATTCCATGCCGCGAGAATGAAGTCGAGCGCCTCTGCGAAGCGTTCGCGGCTTTCTTCCTGCGGGACGTCGAACCCGACGTAATAGAGTGGGAACGCGCCCCGTCCCACCCCGAATTCGAGACGCCCATCGCTTAGGATGTCGGCGATCGCCGCCTCCTCGGCGATCTTCACGGGGTTATGCAAGGGTAGCAGGGTCACCGCCGTCCCGAGGCGAATGCGCGTCGTGCGCTGCGCCGCCGCCGCCAACACCATCAACGGATCGGCGAGAATCGAGAAGGCGCGGCTGAAGTGGAGTTCTCCGAGCCATGCGGTGTCGAAGCCCAGGTCATCGCCGAGCTCGATTTGCGCCATGATATCGCGGTACCGCTGCTGCTCCGAGAACCCGCTCGCACACGGCAATTGGTCGAAGAAGCCGAAGCGCATGCTTGTTCCTCCCTGCCGCTGTCAGTCGCCGCGCGGACCGGGGATACCACGACGCGCCGGCCGGCAGCAACCGGGCGTTCGGGTACGCAAATGGAGGAGGTTGGGCTAGGATTGCCAGCATTTGGGGTGCATGGAAGGTGGGGGATATTCGGTCGTTCGCTTGTTGGCTTGATTTTTGTCGCCGGTGCCCCATCCGCACAGGAATCGCTGCTCGACACCGTGTTGAAGCGTGACAAGCTAATCGCCGCGCCCTACAGCACCTCGCCGCCGAGATCGATTTCGGACTGTGCTCGATAACGATCTTCCCCGACCGGGCGGTGCGCATCGCCTTCAGCCGCCCGTATCTCGACACCGTTGGCAGCGTGATCGCCCGCAGGGACGCCGAGATCAAGCACGTCAAGGAGCTGAACGACCCCAAATTCGCCTATGCCAGGCTCAACGTGCCGCCGGCGGTCGCCCGGGCCAAGCTAGTGCTGCCCAAACGCCAAGCAGCTGTTGCTCGACGATCTGGTGCGGCTCGACGTCTCGGGGACGTCCTGGGACTTTGTCTTCCGGGATTCGATTTTTCTGAAGCCCGGCGATTTCAAGTGGTGGTTGTTCCTCGACACCTGGGTTGGCGAATTGCGTTCCGGCTCCCGCTACGAGAAATATGTCGAGTGGTACCATGAGTGGATGAAGAAGGACCCTCCCCCGCAATGCTTCTACGACTACAACAAATATTGAGGTGCCGTTCGACCCCCACTTCATCGCCCGGCCGATCCCGGCGTTGCTCGAGGGCGCCGCGGTCACGGTCGAGCTCGCCAGGCTGACGATGGCGATCTGCCTCGTCTGAGGGCTTCTCATGGCGCTCGCCCACGGGGGCGCGGGCCACTCGGCTGGCTCGCCGGCGGCGATATCCAGCTGGTGCGCAACACGCCGCTGCTGATCCAGTTGTATCTGGTTTTTTTCGACTTCTCGATGGCCGGGTTCGGGCTTTCGGGTTTTGCCTACGGTCAGCATCTGGCAATTCGAAGCCGGCCGCGCCCTCGGCATGCGCCGCTGGACGCTCTACACGACGGTCATTCTGCCGCAGGTCATAACACGGGTGATCCCGCCGCTGACCTACCAGAGCATCGCGATCATCAAGGACACCTCGCAGGTCGCGGCGATCGCAGTGATGGAAATCATAAAAATCACCGAGGTCTGGGTCGAGACCACGGCCAGCATCTACGATGTCTTCCTCGTCGCGGCGCTGATCTATTTGACGCTGACCTCGATCGCCGGATTGGCCGGTAAATTGGGATCGCCGGCTTGGTCGGTAAATTGGCCGAGCGCCGGCTCGCCATCGCCCAATGAAAGAGTTCGGCCCGCTGTCCACAGTTTCTGGTACCTGCTGCGCGGCGCCTGAAGGACCGTGCTGATGGCAACGAGTGCAGCTCTACCGGCAACTATCCTCGGCGTCCTTCTTTCCCTGCTGCACGTCTTTGATGGTCGGCTGCTGCGGTCCGCGATCCTAGGCTACCTGTTCTTGATACGCGGAATTTCCCTATTGGTGCTGTTGACCTTCGTTTATTACCTGATGCCGCTGACCGGGGTCGACCCGCCGCCGGTCTGGGGCGTGGTATTGGTCATCTCGCTCTATTACGCTGCCTTCATCAGCGAGGTCTTCCGGGCCGGTATCCTGTCGCTGCGGCGGGCGCAGTGTGATGCGGCGCGCAGTCTCGGCATGACCCGCGGCTTGATGTTGCATATGGTGATCTTGCGGCAAGCGTTGCGCCTTGCGGCGCCACCCTATGTCAGCCTCTGCGTGAGCCTGGTCAAGGCGACCTCACTGGTCTCAATCGTCGGCCTGTGGGAGCTGACAATGGCGAGCCGCGAGGCCGTCGAGCGCACCCTCGCACCGTTTCAGATCTTCATCGGCGCGGCGGCGATCTATTTCTTTATCTGCTATACCCTCGCCCTCTATGGCAGGCACCTTGAACGACGCGTCCTCCTCGGCCATCGAGCTGGCACCGACCCGCCAGCTGCGCCCGATGCTCGAAATCGCGGGCCCGCGCAAGCGCTTCGGCGCTGTCGAGGTGCTACGCGACGTGTCGCTCGCGGTCAGCCCCGGCGAGGTCGTAGTCGTGATCAGCCGGGCGGCTCTGGCAAGACCACGCTGTTGCGCTGCACCAACCTGCTCGAGGAGTACGAACGCGGGACGATCATGATCGACGGCGAGCCGATCGGCTACCGCATTGACGGGCGCAGCGGCCGGCGCTTACGCATGTCGGAGCGTGCGATCGCCAGAGCGCGCGAGCGGATCGGCATGGTGTTCCAGAGCTTCAACCTCTTCCCGCACATGATCATGCTGTTCGACGAGGTCACCTCGGCGCTCGACCCCGAACGGGTCGGCGAGGTGTTGGCGGCGATGCAGCTCGCCGGCGACCGCATGACGATGGTCGTCGTCACCCACGAGATCAGCTTCGCCCGCGACATCGCCGACCGGATCGTGTTCATGGACGGCGGCGTCATTGTCGAGGAAGGCAAGCCCGACCAGCTCTTGTTCGAGCCGCAGACCGAGCGCGTGCGCGCTTTCCTCAAACGCGACAACGACCGCTACCGGATCTGATCCCTGCGGATCCGAAGTACCGCCCAGGACGAGGTTTCGTAAGCCTGGCCGGGCGGGTAAGTCTGATATTTCGGGAGATCCGGGTTCACATGTGAACAGCACGCGGGGCGGTCTGATCGCGGACGGCATGTCGGATCGGCTCTACGGGAAAGCTGATTGGCGCTCCGTGGCATCATATATCGGCGCTCGACCGGGCGAACCTGGCGGTATTCACCACCAGGCGAGGGGCCAAACCCTCATGCCTTGCTCCCCACAGCACCGGCAGCGCCATATCTGCGCATACCAGCCGGCGCCGAACTCATCAAAGCCCTCATGCAGGGTATCCTCCCCGCAGTCTCGGCAGAAGCGGCGAAACCGTTCGGGTCGGTCGCGCAACAGAGTTTCGCTGCGCCAGGCGAGGTTCGAGACTGCCGACCAATCTCCGAGCCCCGCAATGATACGCTGCCAGCGGCTAAAACGGATCCCGCGGGTAGGACCGATGCGCTGCTGCGTCGAGGCGAGGCCGACGCGGTCGAGAAGATTGCGGAGGGTGAAGGGCAGGGCGGAACGAGCGATCATCGCGTCCTCCTACGAGCCGCCGAGACCGCTGCATCAACCATGCCAGCCGGATACCCGCTGGGCACGCCGCGCGAGATCCGGTCACTGGCGCTGGATCGGGCAACTGCTCGCGTCATAGGCATGATCAGCTGAATCGAGTCTGTGCGAAGAGCCCAGTAGCGGAGGAAGGGCAGTTGGCTGTGTGGCGAGCTGCCGCCGGTCGGTGCCGCTCACGACCACATCCATTGCCGGCGACCACGTCGTATGGCGGCGGCGACGTCGCTCACCAGGTGAGGGCCTTCGTGCCGCTGACTCCCCGCGTTCGTGCCCCTGCTCGACGACGCGGTGGAGTGCTGCTGTTGGGAAAATCCAATCAGTTCTTAAGGTTCGATCAAACTTTTGAACGGACGCTGGGCTGGTTGAACCCGAGCGGAGCCGGCCGATGGTGATCTTTTGTAAGAGGCTTATCAAAAATGCTTCTGGTGTCACGGCCATCGAATATGGTCTGATCTCGGCGCTGATCGTGGTTGGCTCCCTTTTTGCCCTGAATTCGGTCAACGTCAGCCTCAACCTCTCTAACACCTTTCTCAAGGTCGCCGACAACCTGTGAGGTCGAGGCAAGCGACGCGCCGTTTGGGACCGAGGCCGCGCCCGTGAAGACCCCGACCGCGAGGCGCGCCAGGGGCTTTGGCAACACAACCTAGCCGGCATTGACGCTGTGCAGAATCGGTACGGGGCCCCCGATCGTGTGGGGATCGTGAACCGCGAAGGGGGCGCTTCCGGATGCCGCTTGACAGCGGTGTGCCCAGGGTATTGACCCGAGTTTCGTAGCGGGCCGATAATCTGTTCACGGTCCCCCGCAATCAACTAATGCATTGTGGGTTCGACCGGGCCGGACTCAGCCACGCAGTGGTTGCGCGGCATTCCCGAACCGATTAGAACCCGGGCAACCCTCAGGGCGGGGCGTGGCTCAGCCTGGTAGAGCGCCTGCTTTGGGAGCAGGATGTCGGAGGTTCGAATCCTCTCGCCCCGACCACCTCGAGGTCCATAACATAATCGCGCTTGATTTTATCAGGACCAGAGATCGGTGGCGCGGGCACGCATCTACAGGCCGACCAAGACGGCGATGCAATCCGGGCGGGCGCAGTCGCGCAAGTGGATTCTCGAATACGAACCGGCGACCCCCCGCCGACCCGACCCATTGATGGGTTGGGCGAGCGCCGAGGATACCCTGAACGAGGTGCAGTTGCGCTTCGACACACAAGATGAAGCGGTCGCCTTCGCCGACAGGCTCCGCCTCGACTACACGGTCATCGCGCCCCACGACACCGCCGAGAAGCCGAAGAGCTACGCCGACAATTTTCGGCACGACCGGGTCCGCGGCTGAGCGATGACGGAGATTGCCGTTCGCGGCTCGCGATGCGATAAGGCGACAGCGCATGCCGCCGACCCCGTAGCTCAGCTGGATAGAGCACTCGCCTTCTAAGCGAGTGGTCGCAGGTTCGAATCCTGCCGGGGTCGCTAGCTCGGCTCGATCGACGACTGGGAGAGCGCCAGCGCGAGGTGACGCTGAGCCTTTGACAATCTGACCCTTCAGGCGACCACCCGCGCCTCGACCTCTGGGCCGCGCCTGAGCACCTCGAGCGTCATTGCAAGACCGTCGGAGAGCTTGGTTTGCGCAGTGAAGCCGAGCCGTTCGACAGCGCGCTGCGGATCGCCGATCGAGATCCGCACCTCGCCGCAGCGCGCCGGACGGCGATGCACCACGAGTTCTGTTCCGCACAGCTCCGCCATGGTCTGGGCAAGACGCCGCACGCTCGTCGCTTTGCCGGTACAGACGTTGAAGACGAAGGCGCTGGTGGTCGCTGCCCGCATCGCGCGGCGCAGCGCGCAGACTGCGTCGCTGACATAAGTGAAATCGCGGGCCTGCTCACCATCGCCAAAAATCTCGACCGGTTCGCCGCGAAGCAGCCGGTCGGCGAAAATCGAGATCACCCCGGAATATGGTGACAGCGGATCTTGCCGCGGCCCATAAAGGTTGAAAAAGCGCAACCCGACCGTTGGCACCCCATGGATCGCGCCAGCGACGCGGGCGTGCAGCTCACAGGCATGCTTATCGGCGCCATATGCGCTGAGCGGCGCTGCGGGGCTCTCCTCGTCGACCGGGAGGCTACCGCAATTTCCATAGATCGCGGCGGTCGAGGCGTAGACGACGGGAACCTCTCGACGGCGACGCGACGGCCTCGCCTGATCGAAAACGTTGATCGTGCCGGTGAGATTGACTTGATGGGTGCGCAGCCACTCGCAATGTGAACGCGCTACAGAAGCAATAGCGGCCAGGTGAAAGCAACCATCGACCTCGTCAAGCGCACTCTCGACCGCCGCCGGGTCGGTAACATCGGCTTCGGTAAACTCGACCTGCCGCGGCAGATTCTCACGATGTCCGCTCGAAAGATCATCGAGAACTCGAACCGCATGGCCTTCGTCCAGCAACGCATGTACCAGATGCGAGCCGATGAACCCGGCGCCGCCGGTCACGAGAAAACGAGCCATGCAAAATCCCTGAAGCAGTTACAAAAACGGTACCCAGCTATGTTCGACGTCGGCCGGGGCTCTTCCTCTTGTGTTCCTTGCCTTCCAGGGCGGCGCACAGGTGTGAAACATCGCTCGTGCCCTCGAGTTTCGGTGAAATTTGCACCATCTGCGTCAGTGCTCGATGAAAGCAAAACCTTCGGCCACATGACTGTCCCGAGAACCCGATCGGTGACGGATACCGCTGTTTTACGTGGGTGGGAAGCAGAATCTACGTTAAGACGGCTAAAACCGCTCTCACAGGTTAGCCGCTGCTATAAGACTTTTAACATTCGTTAATATCGCTTCCGACTAGGCGATCCGGACACTCAGAGGTTAGCCTGGATGCACTGAGGTTCGGAAAGCTCGAGAGAAGGCGCGAGCGGCAGCCGCTGCGGCGAGCGAGCCGCGCGCGCTCGGGCTCCCACAGCGCCGCTACGACGACGAGACAAGCAAAATGCAGATTAGGCATGTTCGTATGGCGGGAATCTTCTTCCTCACGCTTTCCGCTCAGGTGCTCGTTCTCCCGCCGGCGACTGGGCAGCAGACTTTCCGATCGGATGAATGGATCACCGAATGCGAGGTCGAGCGGGGTAGCGGCACCCCCGACTGCTCCATCACATTACCGTTTTGGCAAGCCCGAGGCGACCAAGGCGGCTCTTTCGCTCTAGTTGTAATGCTCCAGACCGGCAACATCGGAATCGTTGGTCAGCCGTTTCCGGTGAAGGCGCTGCTCCGGGTCGACAAGAACCCGGCTATCGAATGCAGACAGACGCGATACTGTATTTTTCCGAGCGCGCAAGCTCTTGCGCTCGTCAAGCAGCTCAAGGTTGGATCGCTGATCCTGATCGACGTGTTTACGGCGACAGGAACGTTCAGCTTCAGTTCGACACCAAAGGGGTACCAGGCAGGCATCGCGAAAATCCAAGCATGGGGATATCGCCTGTTTCCGGATTAGCCGGGCCGTGCCCCTCCTCCCGCACTTGGGATCACGTCGGACCAGGTCAAAGAAACGGAGGGACTACTTTTTGACGCTGTCCTGGACAGCGGGCTGACGAGGGTAAGGGTAAAGTCGCGGATCACGACCGGCGAATGGGGTCCGGACAACCGCATGCGCCGAGCCTCGGACGAGCGCCAGGTCGCGAACCCGAAAGTAGTGGCCGATGGGCAGCAAGACAGGATTCGACGACGTTCGCTCCGCCGATCGGCGGAAAATTTGGGACGACCCAGCGCTATTGGATTCGTTGCCGAAGGGCGAGCCTGATCGACTGACGAGGCGAGCGGCGCTGACTCTTGTGCTTGCGTTGTCGCTCGGGCTGTGGGCCGCGATTTGGACGGCCGTTGCCTCATTGGCATCGGCCGTATTCGGGTAGCGATCACCCCGACCCCTTCGGCGGGTTCCTTTCACCGTTCAACCGGGCTCGCGGCCACGAACGGGCGATCCGGCGAAACGCCTCCGGTCTCGTCGGCTACGAGTTGCGCGGCGATCCGGCGGCTCGCAAAACCGTCCCCGTAGGGATTTTCGACACGGCTCATCCGACGGTACGCCTGCGGATCGTCGAGCAGCGCCTGCATTTCGTCGAACAGCCGCCGCCCGTCGGTTCCAACCAGCTTGGCCAGGCCACGCTCCATCGCTTCGGGCCGCTCGGTCGTGTCGCGAGTGACCAGCACAGGTTTTCCGAAGGACGGCGCCTCCTCTTGAATCCCGCCGGAATCGGTGACGACGAAGTGACACCGCTGTAGCAGAAAGACGAGCTCCGGATAGTCGACCGGCTCGACCAGAAGGATGTTGTCGTGCCATTGTAGCGGCTCGGTCGCCCGCCGCACATTGGGGTTCGGGTGGACCGGAAAGACGATCGCCACGTCGCTTCGGAGCGCGATCCGCGCCATCGCATGGCAGATCCGTGCGAGCCCGCCGTCGAAGCTCTCGCGGCGGTGACCGGTCATCAGGATCATTCGTTGGTGCTCGGCGAAACGTCCGCCGAGGATCTTCTCAACCCGCGCCCGCAACTCCCCCCGGCGGTTCAACTGAGCGGACACCCATAGCAAGGCGTCGATCCCGGTATTGCCGGTCACGACGATCCGGTCGCCGCCAATTCCTTCGCGCAACAGATTGTCGCGCGCCCGGGCGGTCGGGGCGAAGTGAAGATCGGCCACCTGGCTGACGAGCCTGCGGTTGACCTCTTCGGGCCACGGCGCATAGATGTTGTCGGTGCGCAGGCCGGCCTCGACATGCGCCACTGGAATTCTGTGGTAGAACGCCGCCAGAGCCCCGGCAAAGGTCGTGGTCGTGTCCCCCTGCACGATCACCCGATCGGGTCGATAGGACGCGATAATCTCGGCAACGCCCGATAATGCAGCCCCGGTCAGATAGGCCAAGTCCTGATCCGGCCGCATGATTTCGAGATTCCAATCCGGCCGCAGCCCGAATAGGTCGAGGACTTGCGCCAGCAGCTCGCGATGCTGACCGGTGACGCAGACTTTGCAGTGGAAATTCGCTCGAGCCGAGAGTTCCCTGACCACTGGCGCCAGCTTGATCGCTTCCGGACGCGTCCCAAAGACAAACAGAAGCTTCATCGCGCCGAAGCTAACCGTATCCGTGAGTGAGACCGGTCACGTCGATGACGACACGGCGCATCAGCTCTTCGCGCGGAATTTTCCGAAACCGGGAATGCGCCACCAGCAGAGCGACGATGTCCGCGTGGCGAACCGCCTCCAGAGTGTCGCGGAACGAGACGTTCGACAGCGCCGCCAGCTCTTCCGGCAGCGCACTCAAATTCGGATCGGCGACCAGAATCTGCTCTTTTCCGGTGCGCGCCAGTTGCCCGGCGATCTCGATCGCCGGGCTCTCTCGCAGATCGTCGACATCCGGTTTGTAGGTCAATCCGAGGCAGGCGATGACCGGCCGTTTGAACCGTTCGGCACGTTCGCGGATTTGCGCGACGACGAATTTGGGCTTGGCGTCGTTGACCTCGCGCGCGGTGCGGATCAGCCGGGTCCGTTCCGGCGCAGAGGCGACGATGAACCACGGATCGACGGCGATGCAGTGCCCGCCGACACCCGCGCCAGGTTGTAGTATTCCCACCCGCGGATGGCGATTGGCGAGCTCGATGACTTCCCAGACATTGAGCCCGAGCTGATCACAAATCAGCGACAACTCGTTGGCAAAGGCGATGTTGACGTCGCGGAAGGCGTTCTCGGCGAGCTTAACCAGTTCAGCCGTCGGCGCGTCCGTGCGGATCGGCTTCCCTTGCAGAAAAATCCGGTAGACCGCTTCG
>Ga0307479_10004045_pt1 | contig 13396 bp, 6 predicted proteins | sample atmos_gasesECM4C_FD_203743 | JGI IMG/M metagenome (GOLD analysis project Ga0307479, IMG submission 203743) | Hardwood forest soil microbial communities from Morgan-Monroe State Forest, Indiana, United States - atmos_gasesECM4C_515 | ecosystem: Environmental > Terrestrial > Soil > Temperate...
GCGAGTCACCCGACCGATTCATGATCGAAGCCGCGAGCGGCGGCGTGGCCTTTGTCGACTACGATGGCGACGGACTCTTGGACATTTTTCTTGTCAACGGTGGAGAGACCCCGAAAGGAAAGAGTCCTGGTCCGGTAAGGAACGCCCTCTATCGCAACCTGGGAAACGGGAAGTTCGAAGATGTCGCGTCGAAGGCTGGGGTTGACCGCTTGCCGTTTTACGGCATGGGAGTAGCTGCGGGCGACTATGACAATGACGGCCACCCCGACTTGTACATCACCGGGACGCCGAGGGCAGCGCTCTTCCACAACAACGGCGATGGAACGTTTACGGATGTTACCGAAAAAGCCGGTGTAAAGAATGAAGGAAGTTGGTCCGCGTGCGCGGTTTGGTTTGACTACGACCGGGACGGATATCTAGACCTGCTGGTCTGCAACTACACGCAGATCGACCTCAACAACCCGAGGGTATGCGAATTTAACGGCGTGCGCACGTACTGCGATCAAAAGGTTTATGCGGGAATGCCGCTGAGGCTGTATCACAACAACGGGAACGGCACTTTTACCGACGTGAGCCATTCTTCCGGAGTCGACAAGTTCGTCGGCCGCGCTTTGGGCGCTGTGGCCATTGATGTGGATGACGACGGATGGCCTGACCTATTTGTGGCTCGCGACGCCTCACCAAACCTTCTTCTCATCAACAAACACGATGGGACGTTTGCGGATCGTGGTGACGAGGCTGAAATCTCCTTCGATGAAAACGGTGTCGCCAAAGCTGGGATGGGCGTGGATGCCGGTGACGTTCTCGGAAACGGCCATCCCGGCTTTGTGGTTACGAACTTCAACGACGAATTCCACTCTTTGTTTATCAGCCGCGGCAAATATCCGTTTGAAGACTGGACCGCGCGTTCTCATCTTTCTGCTCTTACAAAGTCCTACGTCGGCTGGGGCACTCATTTCCTCGATTACGACAATGACGGAAACCTGGATCTGGTGATCATTGACGGACACTTGAACCAGGTCATTGAGATGGCACGCGGGGACGTCCAATACAAGCAGCCGCCCTTGCTCCTTCGCAATAACGGACAAGGTGTTCTTGAGGACATGCGAGCCAGCGCGGGCGAAGCATTCCGCAAGGGCTACAGCGGTCGCGGTCTCGCCCTTGGGGATTACGACAATGACGGCGCCATCGACATAATTTTCACTTGCCTGAATTCAAGACCTGTTCTGCTGCACAACAACGTAGGCGCTGAGAATTCATGGATCGGATTCCAATTGATGGGAACGAAAAGCAACCGCGACGCGATTGGGGCAAAACTCATCCTTCAGGCAGGGAACCGCAGGCTGGTGCGCTGGATCACGGGTGGATCCAGCTATCTATCTTCTCATGACAAACGCGTCGTCTTCGGCCTCGGCAAACAGGCGCCACAGTCCGTTGATTTGCAAATTCTCTGGCCCAGTGGCCAGTCCCAGAAGCTGTCGGGGTTGAAGCCAGGAAGCTACCAGCTCATAAGAGAGGCCTCTTCTAACTGATGCTCATTCGTGGACCATCTCGGCGTTATCAGCTGATCCGGCGATCATGGCTGCCCCGCGCAATCGTGCTCGGCGCACTTGTTCTTTCCTGTTTCACGGCCGCTTCATCACAAGAAGGAACTCGCATACGGCAGCCGTTCGAGGGCATCGCGGCACAAGCAGACCAGGCTCGCGACGCGAACGATCTGGAGAGAGCCCTCGTACTTTATCGCCGAGCGCTGGCAATCCGGCCGGGATGGGCCGAAGGATGGTGGTCGCTCGGAACCATCCTGTATGAGCGCGATAACTATGCCGAGGCAGCACAGGCTTTCCGGCGTGTTGTCTCGTTGCGACCTGACCACGGCAGCGCCAATGTCATGCTGGGCCTGTGCGAGTTTGACCTCGGGCAGGACAACCCTGCGCTTACTCATATTCAGAGGGGCAGACAGCTGGGCATTCTCAAAGACCCGCACCTCGCGCGCGTGATGCTGTATCACGAGGGCCTCCTGTTCTTGCGCAAAGGAAGATTCGAGGACGCGCAGCAGGCACTGTCTGTCTTGAGCCGCGATGGCGGCGATGGTGAGGAATTGATGCTTGCGCTGGGAATGTCGGCTTTGTACATTTTCCCGGCAAAACTGCCGCCAGACGGCTCCACGGCGCGCGAGGTCGTGATACGTGTCGGGAAGACGGAATTCCTGGCTGCCGCAAAGAAGTTTGATGAGGCGCGCCGAGAATACTCGAGCGTTACAGATGAATTTCCAGAAACCGCAAATATTCACTTCGCGTTTGGGCGGTTTCTGCTTTCGCTCGGCGAAGTGGATCAGGCGGTCGCCGCGTTCCAGCGGCAGGTTCAAGCCAGCCCCGAACACGTTCCGGCGCGCCTTCAGATCGCCGCGGCGTGGTACCGCATCAATTCTGCGGGCGCCTTGAAGTATGCGGAGGAAGCGGTCAAACTTGAGCCTGGCCGACCCTTCGCGCACTACCTGCTCGGCCTGCTCTACTTGGATACTCAAAACTTCTCCGGCGCTATCTCCGAGCTCGAAACCGCGAAACGCTCCTACTCAACTCTTCCACAACTTTATTTCGCCCTCGGAAACGCTTACGCGCGCGCTGGCCGAAAAGCCGACGCGGACCGCGCCCGGGCGGTATTTGCGCGCTTGAATGCGCAAAACGAGAAGGAATCCGAAGCAATGTATTACGGAGAAAAACCATCCGGGTTATCAGAGCAGAGGCTTGATTCCGGTGCGCCTGGGAAGCCGCCGGAGTGAGGTCTGTAAGCTTCTCGTCATTTCTTTCTTGTATTCAAATCGAGTTGAGGAAGGCTGGGTTGTGCAAACGGAATTCGGGAGATGACAATCGATGACCGCGTTTACCCGACGTGACCTTCTGAAAGCACTCGGCACCTCATTTGTTCTCCCCCGGGGCGTGGGCGTTCTCCCTTCGCGCTGGTTTCCGCGGGCCGCTCCGTCCGGCCTTTCGCCATTCGAAGAGCGTGCCCAAGCATTGTTTGAGCAAGTCCCGCCTGCCATCAGTGGCATTTTATGGAAGCACGTGAATGGTCGGTCCCCAAGTTACTACCTTCCCGAAACCACGGGGGCGGGATGCGCGTTCCTGGACTATGACAGTGACGGCTGGCTGGACATCTATCTGGTCAACAGCGGCCGATGCGACTTCTTCGAACCGAACCCGCCACTTCGCAATGCTCTCTATCGAAACAATCGAGACGGGTCCTTTACCGATGTAACGGAAAAAGCGGGTGTCTCGGGCGGTGGCTACGGAATGGGCGCTGCAGTCGGCGACTACGACGGTGACGGTTATCCGGACCTATTCCTCAGCCAATATGGCCGAAGCATCCTTTATCACAACAATGGCAACGGTACCTTTACCGATGTCACGGAGAAAGCCGGGGTTGCCGTTCTCGGCTGGGCCTCCAGCGCCGTCTGGTTTGACTATGACAACGATGGAAAGCTTGACCTCTTCGTCTGTAGATTCGTCGACTTTGATAAATCCAAGAACAAGTTGTGCGGCAACGAACAAGCGGGTGAACGATTTTACTGCATCCCACGCGTCTATCATCCCGCTAGAAGCTGGCTCTTTCACAACAACGGCGACGGCACTTTCACCGACGTCTCCCAAGAATCCGGCATTTCAAAGGTCTTGGGAAAGGCGTGGGGCGTGGTCGCAACGGACATTAATAATGACGGCTTGATTGATCTGTTTGTCGCGAACGACACCGTGCCCAATTTTCTCTTCCTGAATCGTGGGCACGGAAAATTCGAGGAGATTGGACTTGAGGCCGGAGTCGCATTCAGCCAGGACGGCCAAGCACGCTCCGGCATGGGTGTGGACTCCGCGGACTTCGATCAGGACGGCTGGCAGGATCTTTTCGTCACCAACGTCGATCAGGAGATGTACTCGATTTACCATAATGTTCGCGACGGATCTTTCGACGATCTTGCGGGACCGTTGGGAATCGGCGTTACCACTCGCCTCATGAGCGGCTGGGGTGTAAAGTTCTTTGATTTCGATAACGATGGCAATGTGGATTTGTTTATCGCCAACGGCCACCCCGACGACAAGATCGAAGCTCATTCGAACCGTGTGACTTACAAGGAACCGCTTTTGGTGTTCCGCAACACCGGGAAAGCGTTTGAAAATGTCAGCGCTTCGGCCGGTTCGGTCTTCTCAGAAAGTTTTGCCGCGCGCGGTTTGGCGGTCGGGGACTTCAATAACGACGGTGCCGTGGATGTGCTGGTCGCGGTGAACGACGGAGCCCCTATCCTTCTGAGAAATGTCGCCGCGCAGGGAAATCACTGGCTCGGCGTGCGATTGGTAGGCAAGAGAGCGAATCCTGACGGTATTGGTGCGCGGATTATCTGGCAAGCAGGAGACCAAAAGCGCAGCCGTTTGAAAACCGGAGGAGGGAGCTTTCTGTCCTCGCACGATCCGCGCGAGGTCCTGGGAATCGGCTCACGCACAAAAATTGAAAACCTCGAAATCCGTTGGCCGCAGCCCAGTGGAAAAGTGGAAACCTTCACCGAGCTCCCCATCGACCGCTACATCACCATCGTCGAAGGCTCTGGAATCAAGTAACGAAGCCCCACGGGCAACGCGCCGGATTGTCGCGCCATCTGGATGGCACCTCTCATTTTGCGGTCGAGGCCGGTGCCGCCTGAGAATTTGTTGAATGGAAGCCTGCAAGCTCCATCCCTCGCTTGGCCTCCTCGTTTTTCATGAACTGTTCCCACACGAAACCCGAGCGGTGATTCTCCGCCATTAGCATGGTGATGCCGAGATCGATGCCAAGCACGTCCGTGTCATACCAGCCTGTGAGCGGATTAAAAGCGTCCAAAAAACCGTATTTCCTCCAGACCTTGTCCCCGTAGGGGCCACGAAGATTCCGCAAGACTCGCATGCAATCGTCGAAGAGAAACGGAAGGGATCCCCCTGTCGCGCAAGGGACGATGCTACCGTCGATCGGCCCTTGCGCCGGCGGACCGCCCCATGCCGTATAGCCCTTAACATAATCCGAGGCGCTGATTCCCCAAAGGTTTTCGTTGTAGTCCGGAAAGCGGTCTCTCAAAGATAGGCAGAAAAGCTTATGCGCCCCGGTGGCCTTGACGGAGTTTTCGAAATAGTCGGCGGACCCGTCACGCTTATTGCGGAAATCAAACCATGCCTGTGAATACTGATGCGTGAAGATGGGATCATTCCCGGAAATATATTCGATTCCCTGATATTTGATCTTCGGGCGCGTCCAGGTATTCCACGAACTCGGCGGCACCGGATGAGTTGGTGAACCGATCGCCAGCAGGTAGATCATCATCAGCTCGCAGTAGTGTTCCCAGCGAGCGTCCAGAAAACCTGATTCCGGATGCCAGCCCATCGAAAAGGTCTTGCCGCCGTTCAACATCCATGGCCAATCCACTCGTTCGTATATTTTCGTGGCGAGATCTTTGATCTCCTGGTCGGCAAAATATTGCCGCGCCGTCAGCACGCCGCAGTAGAGAAGAGAAGAATCAATCGAGGAAAGCTCGCACTTCTCCCATCTCTGCCCGCTATCCATGTGAATGAAGTGATAGAAGAATCCGTGCTCGTTCGGCAAATCGTTGGCGAGGAACCGCAGCGTCTTGCGGACACGTTCGAGAATCTCTGGGGACTTTCCATAGCCCCTCCTGTCACCGATACACAGGCTGGTCAGGCCAAATCCTGTTGCGGCGATGCTGGACATCTTCTTCGAATCGTTGCCATTGGCCAGCGCGCGGTCTTTTACCTGGCCCGTGTTTTGGCTCGCTTCGTTCCAGAAGAAATGGAAAGCAGCACGCTGAATCTCATCGAGAAGCTGCTCATCGGTTCCCTGATAGGGCGCGCCTGGGGGCTCTGCGAAAGACTTTGCGGCCCCCTTGTCACAGCCGGCCAGCATCGCCAGCGGCGGGGTGAGCAGACCCATACCGCAGATTCTCATGATTTCTCTTCGAGAAAGAAAACGATCGCCAGTCACTTGCGATTCCCCGCTTACTTCGTAATTTGAACTGTCGCTTCGGAGCCGCGGCTCGAATCCGGGCTTACCCAGAGCGTGACACGCGCGGGTTCGACACTGAATTTGTTTTGCTCGTTCCAAAAAGCGAAAGCTTCAGGTCCGAGCGCGAAGGTCACTTTTCTTGTCTCACCTGGAGCAAGCGCAATCCGCTGAAACCCGCTCAGTGCCCGAACCGGTTGCGCGATGCTTGTTCCGCGCAACTGCACGTAAAGCTGGACCGTTTCCTCGCCCGCTCGTGTTCCCGTGTTTGTGATCTCCGCGGTGACGGTCATGGCCGTGCCCGCTGCCCTCTCGCCGCCGCGAAGATCATCATTCAGTGACTTCGCACTCAGTTGCGTCTTATCCATCTGGAGGTTTCCGTACCGATATTCTGTGTACGACAATCCATATCCGAACGGGAACTGCGGGCTGTTCTGCTCGTCGATGTACCGTGAGGTGTATTTCTCATCAGAATTTCTCGGTGGATGAGTCAGGTCAATCTCACCTGTAGGACGACCGGTGCTTAGCGCATTGTAGTACAAGGGTTCCTGCCCAACGCTCCGCGGCCAGCTCACTACCAGCTTCCCGCTCGGATTCGCCTCGCCAAAAATAGTGCGCACCAAGGCCGGCCCGGCTTGCACGCCTGGAAACCACGCAGCCAGCACCGCGGGCACATGTTCAAATGCCCACGGAAGTGTCAGCGGCCGCCCGCTAAACAACAACAGAACGACTGGTTTCCCCGTGGCCACGATTTTCTCCAGAAGTTGCTGCTGACGCCCCGGTAGGTCGAGATGAGCTCGCGACGCAGCCTCACCGGTCATCTCAGGAGCATTTTCTCCCAAGGCCAGTATGACAACATCGGATTGCTCCGCTGTCTTCAGAGCCTCGGCCAATTGCTCTTCCGATCCGCCGATGATTTCGCTTCCCATTGCGAAACGAACCCGGTCTGCGCCAACCCGTTGCGTGAGAGCCATTCGGAGCGTGATGACATCCTCGGGCCGGCCTTGAGCGGAGGACGACCCGGACATCTCGTGGGGATCGTCGACTAGAGGCCCTATAAGCGCAATCGTTCTCGGGTGGTTAGAGAGCGGCAAGATGGACGGTCCGCCTTGAAAGCTTGCATTCTTGAGCAGCACGAAGGACCGCTCAGCGGCGGTGCGTGCCAAGGCAAGACTCTCCTGTTGAAGCATCGCGACTGCTTCTGGTTTCTCATCGGCGTAGGGATGTTCAAAGATGCCCAGGCCAAACTTTACGCGCAATACGCGTCGAACGGCTTCGTCAACGGCCGCCTCCGACACTTCTCCAGAACGCACGAGTTGCGCCAGGTTTTCATGGTAGAGACTGCTGACCATATCCATGTCCACGCCTGCTAGAAAAGCCTTGCGCGCCGCTGTCAAGCCGTCGTTGGCGACGCCATGGGCGACCAGCTCGGCGACGGCCGTATAATCGCTATCAACGAGTCCTTGAAATCCCCACTCCTTTCGCAGAATTTGTTTCAACGTGAAAGGATTTGCGGAGGCCGGAACTCCGTTGAGCGAATTGAACGCACTCATGAGGGTAGCCGTGCCGGCATCGACGGCTGCGTGAAACGGTGGCAAGTAAAATTGCCGCAAAGTGTGTTCGGAAAGTTCCACCGCATTGTAATCGCGACCGCCTTCCGCGGCGCCGTAACCCACGTAATGTTTCGCGCAAGCTGCGATGCTGTCGGTGGCCTCCAGCCGCGCCCCCTGGTAACCGCGGACGTACGCGCGCGCCATTGCCGCGCCGAGATAAGGATCTTCACCGGATCCTTCCGTTATCCTGCCCCAGCGCGCATCCCGCGCGATGTCGACCATCGGGGAAAATGTCCAGCGGATGCCACTTGCGGAAGCCTCGCGCGCGGCTACTCGCGCCGTTCGTTCAATCAATTCCGGATCCCAGCTGGATGCCAGACCTAACGGAATAGGAAACTCCGTTCGAAATCCGTGAATTACGTCGAGACCAAAGACTAGAGGAATGTGCAATCGGGACTGCTCCACTGCGATCCGTTGGTAGGCATTGATGTCATGCGCTGTAGTAATGTTGAACAGTGCTCCGACCTCTCCCTTCCGGATCATGTCGTCATAATCTGTACGACCCGTGCCAGGCCCAGTCGGCTGTCCGGCGGAATACTGCACCAATTGTCCGACTTTTTCGTCCAGCGTCATCTTTTGCAGCAGTACTTCAAGCTTTTTCTCAGAGCTTGCATCGCCCAAGGGCGAACGAACGGCAGCGGTGCCGGGAATCAAGGCAGGAGATGTGGTTTGCGCCGGGAGCGGCTGACTACACATCAACGTGCAGGCCACAACCGCAGAACGAAGTAGCGAGGTAGTCACGATTTGGACTCTCCAGTGTTCCTAGCGGCACCCAAGACCAACCGCTTTTGAAAGCCTTGAATCGTAAACGGTCAGGTCGATCTCAAGGAAGGTCAGACACGCCCAGTCGAGATTCCGGGAGTATCTAGCGTTGTAAAAATCAGAACCCCTTCCCCAGGGCAATGACCTTCAAACTGATCCAGGGGGGACCTTGAAGTCTCCGACCTCGACTTCGGACTTAGAATACTAAACCGATTTAGGTCACACTTCAAGGGATTGAAATACCCGTCTTTCAGTTTTGTTCATGGCCACCTTGGGCTTGTCCCGGTTTGGCCCCTTATGCGAGACTACCCAGCAAGACGCCTATGCCTCCTTCGAAATCAACGTTGGCTCCCAAGGCGCGAAAACCCGCCAGAGAAAGCGTGAGTTTGAAGTCTCTCGCAGAACATCTGGGACTCTCGAAGACAGCTGTCTCTTTCGTGATCAACCGCTCTCCTAGGGCAAAATCGATTCCTCAGCGCACCCAGGAATTGATCCGCAAGACTGCCCGGGAATTGAATTACAGGCCCAATCATCTGGCTCGGTCTCTTCGGCAACAACGGAGTTACACGATCGGCGTGCTTGTGCCGGAAATCAGCGAAGGGTACGCGGCCTTGGTCATGTCCGGAATTGAGGATCATCTGCTCCAGGAAGACTATTTCTACTTCGTGGTCAGCCACCGTCATCGAAATGAACTCATCGAAGAATATCCTCTCCTGTTGCAGCAACGAGCGGTGGAAGGTCTGATCGCGGTGGATACGGCCCTTTCTGAGGGCGTGCAGGTCCCGCTCGTGGCCGTTTCTGGCCACCGGGATGTACCCGGCGTAACAAATATCGTCGTGGACCATGCACGCGCCGCAACGCTTGCGCTAGAGCATCTTACGAAGCTGGGGCACCGGCAGATGGCCTTCATCAAAGGGCAGGAATTCAGCTCCGATACCGCTGTGCGTTGGGATTCAGTATGCAGGGCCGCCGCAGAACTTGGCATCCAGATCAAGAATCGGTTAGTGGCGCAACTTGAAGGCGAATCGTCCTCACCTGAACTCGGATACCTGGTTACCAAGAAACTCCTCGCCTCGGGCGAGCCATTCACGGCTCTGTTTGCGTTCAATGACATCTCGGCGATCGGCGCTACTCAGGCCTTGCGTGAAGCAGGCCGACGCATACCAGAGGACGTTTCTGTCGTCGGCTTCGACGACATTCAAAGCGCCGCGTTTCAGAACCCCGGCCTCACGACGGTCAAGCAGCCGCTCCGTCAAATGGGTGTCCTTGCGGCTGAGACCCTTTTGCAGCGCATCAACGCCCCGGTAAAGCAACCCTACCCCAAAGAAATCATCGTCCAACCCGAGTTTATAATTCGGGGGAGTACGGGGGCCGCTCCGCGAAGCGATCCGGAGAAGGAACGCGATTCAGGTTAGCGTGGTAACCGCCCGACAAGATCCATAGGGCAGACTAGGGCTAATCCCGTGCATTCCCCCACAGCCGTGAAATTTCTGCGACCGAAAAGGTAGGGAGGCGCCAGGTCTGCCCGCCTCCCATCGCATCCGCGATTAGCCTCAAGGAGCGTATCGAGATGCAGTGCTCCATTCAGTGGGACGCGCGAGCAAGCACTACAAGAGTAAGTGAACACAGGCATTTTGGACAGACGGCCACTCGGGGGGAATCTTGCGATACACCGCCGCTGCGAATTGCGTTGCAAGTTCGCTTGGCGAGGGGGCGAAAGGGCCTAGGAGCGAATGGATAACAAGTTTGCAGCACAAACCCCGGCTCACTCGTTGGAGTTGGCAGGCGGGGAGGATTGCACTGCAGCCGGTTGTTTGGGCCGATCCGAGCCTGCTTGATCCGCCCTTGCCTTGCGCGCCTTGGTGAGCAGACTCTCTTCGCGGCGAACCATCTGCTCCAGGTTCTCGAGGCGGTGGAACACGTCCAATTCGGCGGCGGCTTTCTCCTGCTGCTTGCCACGCGTGTACAGGAGAAATAACTGATAGTGGGCTTGCGTGTTGTCGGGACTGAGTTGCAGCACGCGTTCGAAGTAGGGAATCGCCTTGTCCGCCTGCTTCTCCCTGGCGTAGGTGCGTGCAAGATCGAATAGCGCGTCGACGTTTTCCGGGTCCAGCGCGACAGCCTGCTCCAGCTCCTTCCGGGCGCCTTCGAGATCGCCTTCCTCTAACAAAATAAAGCCGATCCCCGCGCGGGCCCGCACATGTTTGGGGTCGGTCTTCAATTGTTGCCGAAAGTGTTCCTTCGCTTCGTCGAGTTCTCCCTGCGCGCGGTGGCAATAGCCGATCAGGTATTCGATATCTTCCGTCTTGGGATCCAGCTTCGCGGTTTTTTCGAAGGCGGTTGTTGCCGCCGCGTAGTTTTCGGAGCGGAAGAGAGCGTTTCCCAGGCTCAGATTGTAAAGAGGTTGTGCGGGATCCATCTCCGTCGCCCGCTGGTAACTTTTGGCGGCGAGTTCCCAATTGCCGATCGCGAATTCTTCACGCCCCAGGAGGTAATGATATTGCGCGCGGTCTGGGGCGCGAGCCGTCGCGTGCTGGAATTCCAGGATGGCGTTGTCATGATCCAGCCGTTCTACGGCGATAAGGCCAAGCCGAAAATGCGTTTCGGGAGTTTCGGGCTTCAAGTCCGCAGCCTCCGCGAGGGCGCTGGCGGCGTCATCCAGCCGTTTCAAGTTGTGGTAAGCGACGCCCAGATTGTAGAGGACTTCGGGCGTCTTTGGGCGGAGCTGATTAACCTGTGAAAAGAGCTCGGCGGCGCGCTCGTATTGCTCCTCTTGAGCGAGAGTGAGTGCGAGATTGAAGAGCAGCGCGGGGTTCTGCGGATTCGCCTTGGTCAATTCGTCCGCGGCGGCCAGCGCTTCTTCGATACGGTTGGCTTTCAGCGCCGCCCGCAAGAACAGGAACGTGATCGACGGATCATTTCCTTGCAATTTGCGCGCTACATCAAACTGATCCGCTGCCAGCGAATACTCTTTCAGCGGTGCGAGCACCATCCCCAGGTTGTAATGCGCTCGTGCATTGCTGGGATCGAGCTTTATTGCTTGTTCGAGTTCCTTGCGGGCGGCCGGAATCTTGCCTTGCTGCAGGAGAAGATTCCCCAGGTTGCCGTGGGCAGCGGCGAATTTGGGGTCGAGGCGGATCGCTACGCGGTATTGAGCTTCGGCGAAAGCGGGCTGCTTGAGTTGTTCGTAAATAAATCCAAGCAAATTGGGCGGAGTGGGAGAAGAGGGCGCAAGTTTCGCAGCTTCTTTTGTCAGCGCTTCAGCCTCGGAGAATTTGCCGCTTTGTATGAGCGCGCCTGCTTCCTGCAGGGCTTTCTCCGCCGCCGGGTTCGGCTGTGGCCGCGCAATGGGCTTCTTCTGTTGCGCGCAGACAGAGCCAGCCAAAGCTAGAATTGTGGCCGCAGATAAAACGATCTTGAAAGGAGGCTTCACTTCGGTGGCTCGCTCGATACGCCTTTGCCTTCCACGATCGTGACGACGCGATTGACGCCAGGGAGCGCAATGTTCTCTTTGGTTCCGTCGGGCCAGCGGATTTCCAGCTTTTCCACTTGCTTTGCTTTTCCAATTCCGAAATGCAGCCGCATGTCACTGTTACTGATGTAACTTCCTCCGCTGATCACGTCGTTGCGCTGGGTCATACCATTGGCGGTCAGGAACGCCTTGGCGCCGATGGCGTCGCGTGGGCTCTTCAGTCCGCCTATCAATCTTAAATCCACCCAATTGTTGCCGTTATCGACGACGTTTCTCAGCAACACCGGCGGGCCATCGACAGTGTTCAGCACCACATCGATTTTGCCGTCGTTGAAAAGGTCGCCGAAGGCCGCGCCGCGCGCCGAGACCACGACCGCCAGCCCGCTATTGGTGGCCGCCGGCACCACTTGAAAATGCTTCCCATCCAGATTGTGAAATAGCAGCGGCCGCTGCGCGTAGGTCATGCCCCAGTCGTTCTGGTCCACTCCCGGATAAACGTGGCCATTGGCGTCGAAGATGTCTTTCCAGCCGTCGTTGTCGTAATCGAGGAATCCCGTGCCCCAGCCAAGAAAGGGAATCGTCACGGCAGCGACACCCGCCAGAAAGCTCACGTCCGTAAAATTGGCATCACCTTCATTCTTGTACAGCGCGTAGTAGTCGTCTGAAAACGTCGTGACGTAGAGAGACAAATGCCCGCTGTTGTCATAATCCCCGATGCCCAGCCCCATGGCGGCTTGTTCGCGCCCGTCGTCCTTCAGCGCAAAACCCGAGGGGTAGCTCGCGTCCTCGAATGTGCCATCACCCTTATTGAGGAAAACATAGTTCGGCACGGAGTCGTTGGCCACCACGAGGTCGAGTTTTCCGTCATCGTTCACGTCGGCGAAGGCCACGCCGAAACCGTAGTAACCCTTTTCATTGGCAACCCCGGCCTTCCGGCTGACCTCCGTGAATGTGCCGTCGCCGTTGTTGTGAAAAAGGTGGTTGTGTTCGCCCGGAAGCCCGCGCGGGCCGCACATCACCGGCTTGCCCCGGTACTGGCAGAAACTGTATTGTGTCGCGGCGGTTCCGGCGATCGGCGGATTGTTCAGGTCGAACTTCACGTAGCCGGTGACGTAAAGGTCCAGCTTGCCATCTCCGTCATAGTCCCCGAATGTCGCCCCCGTCGACCAGATGGGTTGCGCACCGCTGACGGCAACGCCCGCTTTCTCCGCGACGTCGGTGAATGTTCCATCGTGGTTGTTGTGATACAGGCGATTCTTGCCGTAGTTAGTGACGTACAGATCCGGCCAGCCGTCATTGTCGAAATCACCGACGGCCACGCCAAATCCCCATCGCTCGTTTGCGACGCCGGCTTTCTCGGTCGCGTCGGTGAACGTTCCATCGTGATTGTTGTGGAAGAGCGCGGCGCGCGGCGGATTCTCTTTGCCGCGCAGCGCATCAAACGTCGAGCCGTTGACCAGATAAATGTCCGGCCAGCCGTCGTTGTCGTAATCAAAGATGGCCACGCCGGAGCCCGGCG
>Ga0307479_10004046_pt1 | contig 13393 bp, 10 predicted proteins | sample atmos_gasesECM4C_FD_203743 | JGI IMG/M metagenome (GOLD analysis project Ga0307479, IMG submission 203743) | Hardwood forest soil microbial communities from Morgan-Monroe State Forest, Indiana, United States - atmos_gasesECM4C_515 | ecosystem: Environmental > Terrestrial > Soil > Temperate...
TAAAGCCTGTCAAGTGTACCAACTGCGGAGCCAGCCTGTATTCCCGGCAAGTCGACGGTGAATATGTCCTGAAACAACGAGCGCCGCTAAGTGAAGAAGTTGAATGTCCGGTCTGCAACAGCAAGACCCAAGTCAGCTTGGACCCGGTCCTGGGGGCGATTCAGGACGTCGACTGCATCTCCTGCAAGACTCCGATTCGTGCAATTCGTCGTGAAAATGGGGTAAAGTCAAGAGTCAAAGAAGTCCAGGCAGCACCCAGCAAGATTGTAGAGGAGCGTAGGCAGAATGGACGAAGTGCCTGGTAACCGTCCACTAGAACGCGCTCGCGGGTCACTTCGGATTTCCGCAAGGAGTAGTCGGAGTTTCGGCACACTTCGGCTCACACCAGCCGTGTAGGATGAGGTCCGAGCGGACCGTATACTGCCCCTGGTCTTCGTCGTAGCGGAAGGCGTCTGCGATTTTCAATTCCTTGCGGTCCCATTCAGTTCCGTTGGCCGCAATGAGCCTCACGAGCACACTCTTTGGCCGCCTACGGCAATTGTGGCCTGTCAGGGGGGGGTGTAGGAAATAAAGGTGCTGAACGCCACTTCTCCTTTGAACGACCCATCATGGATGTCCAAGGCTGTCTCCTCCCCAGATGCTTCGCGTTGATGCTCGGAATAAATCAGCGTGACCAATACTTTGTAGTCAGACTTGAAAGAGCACTCAATTTTTCCGCGAATCTCCACGGAGTACGTTGGACACTTTGCCAAGAGTGGGTTTGCCAGGGATAAGAGAACCACGGATACGAAGGCAATTCCTAAATTGAGACCTGGATGAGGGCGTGGTTTCATGCCGCTAGCGTAGACGACGGCTATTTGGGAGTCTAGTTGGTCCCGAGCGGGCCGAGCGAGTGAGTCACTGCCTGATTAACGGAGAAGCGGATTCGACCGCAAGACCAAAGGGGCAGATGTCCGGTAACGCGACGGGCACATGGAAGGAAGCCACGCACTTTGGAGCTACGAGGGTGTCCTTCCGATTGCTGCGAAAACTTGTGAACGTTAGTGCAAGCCCAACCCTGGAATTGACCCTGATCGAGCCATCTCCTTCGACGGAGTATGGACCATTGTACGTCGCGCAGTGCGTCCCTGGACTTTGGCAAACGATGCTGCGTTTGCAGTTTCGACGCGTCAAACTGTAGAAGTGCCAACAATTAGCTAATTAATTTTAAAAATCAACATCTCATGCGCCACTAATTGTGCGATGGATGCCGAGTGGGCCCACGCGGCAAATGCTGTGGCGGCCGGAATTCAATGGTGACGTCCTGTTGAGCTTGGACAGGCTTTCTGTTCAAGAGCGTGGGCTTGTAACGCCACAGGCGAATGGCGCTCATTGCAGCAGGAGAAAGAGAGATCGAGCCGCTCACGTGCTTTACATCCAGCACTTGGCCGAGCTCTCCGATGGCGGTGCGGACCTTTACGGTTTCCGACGATCCATGTCGATCCCCCGGCATTGGATAACGAGGCCAAACGAAGGATACAAGTTCACCGGCTTGCAATCGAGTGGGTTCATGGGCTGATTCAGGTCCGGGGTGAGGAGAAACAAGAACAGAAAGTTGAGAGGTCATCGCAAACGAAGAGGAGGCGGCGATCGGTTTTTCCGGGAGAATCAGCCTGAACGGTTTGGTGCCGTTACTTGGGCCAGTGACAAGGACGGTGGAAGGCAATGACACGTGCGGCGCTGCGCGCGTCGCAGGCGTTGCCCAGCGTGGGGCGGGATTTCCCGGTGCGCCATTTATCGGGCCGACAGCCTTGGGTGAATGTGCGGGTTTGGGACTCGCGCGTGGCCGCGCATTTCGCGCGATTAGCCCGGTCGAGCCATTGCGCTCAGGAGTGGCTTCGGGACTATCGGAATCAGTGAGGGATCGGGTCGTTATTGCTGAAGATGGTCCTATCGGCCCCACGCGGGTAGCCGAATCTGCTGGTCGTGCATTGAGAGATTGAGCGGATGGGCTTTCTGAGCGCGATTCTTCCGTCTCCGGCGCTGGCGCATTTACTGCAGGCGTATTGAAGGTATTTGCCTCCGGCGGAGTGGAAGTTAGCGAAGTCGTTTCGCTTGGGGGATTAGGCAATGTCGGTGACGTGGCATCAACAGCCAGTATTGATTTCTGGGCGTCTCGGAGGCGTTTTCCGAGCGGGCTGCGTCCCACCGTGAGCCCAGCGGTTAAACTGATCACCGCTAACAAAAACACTAATGCGGCGACCTGAAATCCGGACATTTCAAGAATATAAAAGTGTGAGGGCGAGCCATTGATACGATTGCCTGACCACGCGACTTTGTCTGTTCGAACTTGCGGTGCAAAACCGGCGACTAGAGTGTGATGGTGCACTTTTTCCTGGAGATCTTCGGCAAGGGATAGAGGGCTCGCATCCAGAATCTCAGGCGTCACGATCTCAGATGCTTGAGACGCAGTGTGCGCGGTCGGTTTTGGCGAGGAGGTTTGGTCTTGCTCAGGGAAAACACTCCCAATCGGCTTTGTTGGGAAGTTTTCGAGGGTCGCAGAGATGAGGCTCCCAACAGGCGCCAGCGTTAAGCCTTCAAATTCCGGGGCTGGCTTTTCGGACGCGATCCAATTCGAAATTTGATTGCGGTCGTCGACGGTAAGATCAACAAATCGGATGCCTGCGCTTTTTTTTGATTCCGATAGCCACACAATCTGCGCGGAGATTTCGATGCTCTGCCCAGAGCTGGGCAATTGAAAGCGAATGCGTGGGAGGTAGTCATCTACTACAAGGGGGTCGGCTGCGCCAACGGCCATGCCCGTCTCACTTATATTGAGGACAATACCGCTATTCGTATCGCCGAGCTCGACGTAAGTGGGGGAGGCAGGAATGGTGCGCGCCTTTAGGCGGAGGTCGCGCGTGGGATGAATCGCTTCAACCGACACCTGGCGTTCGGCGTCGGGTGAGGCTGCTTCCGCTTTTGCCGGTACGTCCGCACCCTGCTCTGCCTTATTCCGCTGCGCGATTTCCATGAGCGTTGCTAGTTTGCCGCCCGCCTTCGAAAGTGCGTCAAAGACGAACGCAACATTCTTTGGGTTGAACTGAAGCTGCCGAGCAGTGAGAGTCAGCCGGATGCTCTCTTCGATTTCATCTTGCTGGCTTTCGGAAAGATAGCCCTGTAGCTGAGAATAGAGTGCGCCATTCTCGTAATTCTCTCTCCACTCAAGAATGGCCTGGAGACGACGACTGGCGTCCTTCTCCAATTCTTGTTCTTGCTGTTCTGCTGCGGCACATTCGGCAAACACTTCCGCTTGACCGTGGGGTAATGCCATGGTTACTTCTATCAATCCACCACGCAGTTCCTCAACCTTGTTGGACGGTAAAGATGCTTTGCGACAGACCCACTCTCCGCGCGTCTTGTCGAAATCAATCGAGGCGCGATACTCATGTGTTTCATACTTGAATACCGGCAACGGCTTGAGCGGTGGCCACCTACCGGCCAGGAGTAATTTCATCTCGGCGCGTTGCACTGGAGACGTGAGCCTAGCAATGTTGGGCCAGGTGCTGTTGCGCTTAGGGCAGGGCACGTCCATCTCGTCACCCCTTGCAGCCCCACTTCAGTGGGAACAATCCCTTCTGATCAACTTCCCTCGTCCGCTGTCGTAACTTTCCTGAGTGTAGTCAATCCTAAACCCGGTCCGGCGGGATTAGTTGCTTGCCTCCGTTCGAGCCATGTTCCGTCTCTTTCAAACTCTTCATTTTGAGCCACATGCAAGACAGTCGCAATGGAGCTACCGGCTACATGCCTGATAAACGCGGTGGTCTCAATAGGTCGGCGCAACACTTGTTCGGAGTTTACTCGCAGGAGTCTGAAAGCCTAAGGTTTTTCTCGGGCGTTGATTTAAGCGCAGCGCTACTTTGTCCAGATCCGACTGGGTAAAGTCGCAGAGGTTTGTTTTCTTCGGGAAGTATTGTCGTAACAGCCCATTTGTGTTTTCGTTCGAGCCGCGTTGCCAGGGACTTTGCGGATCACAGAAGTAGACTTTCACATCCGTGGCCACTGTAAAGCTTTTGTGTTTGGCCATCTCCAGCCCGCGATCCCAGGTTAAGGAACGGCGCAGGGCCGCGGGAAGCTTACGAACATGCCGAGTCAGCGCGGCGACGACAGCCGCCGTGTCTTTGCTGGAGACTTTTACCAGCGCGGTGAAACGCGAATGGCGTTCCACCAAGGTCGCGATGTGACTGTTCCTTGATCCGCGCAGGAGATCGCCCTCCCAATGACCCGGAATGGCGCGGTCCTCCACTTCAGCGGGTCTTTCCCTGATGGAGATGCCATCTGCGATTTGACCGCGCGCGTCTCGAAAGATACGGGAGTGCTGCGACCGGCGTATGCGGCGCTTGGACCGCAGGTGCTGCAGCAGCTCCTTTTTCAGCACGCCCCGCGCTTGAATGAACAGGCTTCGGTAAATGGTTTCGTGGGACACACGCATGCTCTCATCATCGGGATACTGGGTTTTCAGCCATCCGGAAATCTGTTCCGGCGACCAGTCCAGAATCAGTTTAACTCGCAACGACCTCTCGCAACTCCTGGTGCAGGGCAAGAAGGCACCTCTTCGGTCGCAAAGGGACTCCCAGGCCTGGTCATCCGCCTCATGGGCTCGATAGGCAGGACGGCCACCATGGCGGGCGACCTCCCGGCTCACCGTCGAGGCAGCCCGATCGAGGCGTCGAGCAATCTCACGAAGCGGCGAACCGGAAGCAATCCCTCGCGAGACGTCCTCTCGCTCAGCCAGTGTGAGCGCGAACCGTGAGCGACGACGAACTGCTGAAGGGATCCCTCCGCGGGGCAACAACAAACAGCGAATGCAACTATGTGGCTTTCCAAAGGCGCGCCCAATCTCATGCAACGACTATCCCGCCTTCGGAAACCGACAGGCTCCGCCCAACTACTGCGCTACAGCTCAACTCCGCCAGGTATTTTTCACCCGCCGAGTCGGCCACCAACTGCCTTAGCTTTGCCCCGCATAACCCAGGCCGGCGAGCACGCCTCGCATATAAGCAAAGCTGGCTATAGCGCCCGGCATCGGATCGTCGGGATGAACCTCATACTCCAGATCGACGAAGCCTTTGTACTTTATCGCGCTGAGAACTTCAAAAATCTTCTTCACCGGCATGATGCCTTCTCCTACTGGCACCTGGCTCTCCTTGTTCTGGAAGTTCGTGAGGTCTTTCATGTGTACGTTAAACAGGCGCGGGCCCGCTTCGTGGATCGCCTGAACCACGTCCGTGCCCGCGCGGACTGTATGTCCGACATCTATGCAGCACCCGATGCGCGGATCCATACCCTTCACTGCGTTCAATACATCCAGCGGCGAATGCCACAACTTATCTTCCGGGCCGTGATTGTGAATCGCCATACGGATGTCGTATTCCTTTACGAATTTCTGAATCCGCGGCAGAGTTTCCGGCGCGGGGTCACCGGCGACGATCACGCCAATCCCCGCGCGCTTGCAGTATTCGAATTTGCTGCGGATGTCCGCATCTTCATCCTTCTCGAAATATATGGTTCCGGCAGCGTGAAGTTTGATGCCCGCCGCGGCATAGTCTGCCAGCGTAGACTCCTCTTCCTGGGGATCCATCGGGAGATGATCTTTGACGTCCTTGGCATTCAGTGCCGACACGTTGAGCTGCTTCAGGAAGCCGATCATATGGGCCCGGCTGAAATTACGGAAGGTGTAGCTGGCTAGTCCCAAATGAATAGCCGAGACTTCATTAGCTGGTGGTCGTTCCGCGGCCAGCGCGAAGAATTCGTTCGAAGCAGCGAACGCCCCGGCGACCAGTGCACCGCAGTAAATGAAATTCCGACGCGAGAAAATATTTTTCGTTGGCATCTCGTCGCTGTGCGGGGACGGGGGCATCTTAGACATGCGGCGCCCAGCCCTTCTCATACTCGCGCCCCCACATCTTCATCGCTTCAGGGTCGCCCTGTATCCGTCCGTCTTTCGTGTCGAGATGCAACTCCCGGTTGACTTCCCACGCGATGTTGGAAAGCTGCAGCATCGTGACGGCAACGTTGCCAACAGAGATCGGCGCGTTCAGCTTTTCGTCTTTGCGGATTCCCGCAATGAAGTTCGCGAAGTGGAGATCGGTCATGGAATCGGCTCCGCGGAGGTCAGCCGATGACGTTGCGCTGCCAACCTTGAACTCGTTCGCCTTATTCCCTTTGAGGTCGTAGACTTCGTAGCCATCGCGATCCACAACCACGGTCCCAGTAGTTCCCATGACGGCCGAACCACGGTCACGGCCGTAATACTTCATTCCTTGGCAGCTCTTGCCTTCCCAGGTGAGCATCTTGTCGTCGTATTCGAAGCTGGTCACCAACGTGTCGTAAAACTGCCAGTCGTCTTGGAATTGGTATCTTCCGCCTGATGCAGTGACTCGCTTCGGAAAGTCGACGCCCAGAGCCCAGCGGCAGACATCCACTTCATGCGTTCCGTTATTCAGCGTTTCGCCAGTGCCATAGTTTCTGAACCAGTGCCAATTGTAAGGATGCACGTTGTCCCTGTAGGGACGGCGCGGCGCCGGGCCTTGCCACAAGTCCCAATCCAACTGCGCCGGCACCGGCGCTTCTTTGCCTGTGCCAATCGACTTTCTCACATTGCTGTACCACGCTTTCGCGAGGTAAGGCCGGCCTATAGCACCTTCGCGAATCTTTTGGACGACTTCTATCGTGTGTGGCGAAGAGCGCTGCTGCGTGCCCATCTGCACGAGCTTTCCATATTTCTGCTGCGCCTCGACGAGCATTTGTCCTTCAGCAGGATTGTGGCTGCATGGCTTTTCGACGTAGACGTGCTTGCCCGCCTGCAAGCCGGCGATGGCCATGGGTGTATGCCAATGGTCGGGAGTGGCAATCGTTATGGCGTCCACGTCCTTCCGCTCGAGGATCGCGCGAAAGTCTTTGTCTGTCGCAGGGGCTTCGCCCATCTCGCGCTGGACGGTGTCGGCGAATTTTTTAAGAATATTGAGGTCTACATCGCAGACATACGAGATGCGAGCAGCGCTCTTGTTCGCCTTGAGCGATGAGAGATGAGCGTACCCGCGCCCATTAAGGCCGATCACAGCAAAGTTCAAGCGGTCATTGGAACCGAGGATCTGGCCATAAGTCTTTGCCGTCGTTGCCACAGCGAGCCCCGCTGCGCCCACTGCCAGTCCATCGAGAAATTCACGTCGCGAAACGCGAGAAGTCATATAGGTTCCTCCTACGTAATGCCATCAATAGAATCAATTTTAATCTACAAGCAAATTCACATTGCCTGATTGATGGAGCGCTGACTCGATCCGCTTAGCTAACTCGATTGTCTCGCAGCGGCCAGTCGGATCAGAAGGTGAACTTGGCGCCGAGTTGAAGTTGCCGGCCGCCACTGGCATTGGTGATGTGTCCGAAGGTACTCTTGGGGTCGGGGTTATACGTTGTGCCGTTTGAAGTGCCGCCGTTCCCAGCGAAGAAGAACTGTGGGGTATTGGTCGCGCCAAATGCTTCCAGGCGCAGGTCCAGATTGTAGCGCTCGGTAAAGCGGATGGATTTGGACAGCGCAGCATCCAGGTTGAAAAAGTTGGGTCCGCTGAGAAAGTTTCTCCCGACATTGCCGAAGGTACCGGGAGCCGGAGCAGCGAAGCTCGAAGTGGAGAACCAGGGACTGCTTTTGCCGACCCCATGAAGGATTTGCACCGGAGCAACCAAATCCGGCGTTTGGGTGTTGTCCGGGGCCCGAAGCGATGTGTTACTGGCGGTAAAGTAAAGCGGAAGGCCCGACATCAGCGTGAGAAAGCTGGAGATACGCCAACCGCCCGCGACTGCGGCGCCAATTCCAGAAGGGGCGAAGCGCTTTCCCTTGCCGAACGGCAGATCGTAAACAATACTCTGCACGAAGGTTTGTGTGCGATCGAAATCGTTCCGGGCGTAATCGCGGCGCTGGTTGATATAGAACGAGAGGCCGCCATCGTCGCCGGTTTGAAAGCCCATGCCTTTGCCGAATGTGTAGGCCGTGGTGATTGCGAAACCGCCGGTGAACCGCCGGTCAAACTTCACCTGCAAAGCGTGGTAGCTGGAAGAGTATCCAGCAAAAAGGAGATTCGTGGCCGCGGTGCGTCCGAAGGGTAGGAACTCGGGACGGCCAATATTCGCGTTCTGGGTAGGGAGGGCAATCTGTGTAGCCGCGTTGAGGTTGTAATTGACGACGGTGTCCACGCTGTGATTGCCGACGTAGGCGACATCGAGAACGAAGCGCCAGGGCAAAGAGTGCTGGATGGCAGCATTCCACGATTCCACATACGGGTTTTTGAAGTTGGAGTTCACCACAAAGAGGTTAGATTTGAGCACTGTTGCCGCCCCCGGGCTGGTCGCACTGGTAATTACGCCGTTCGACGGAACCGGAGGGAGGCTGAGAGGGGGGAAACCATTCTCGAAAGTAGCCGGAGTTACGCCATCAGAGAGCACCGCCGGACCAAAGCCCGCAACCGCTGGATTGAAGGCCACGTTGGCACGCACAGGGTAATTGTAGGCATAGCTGTTGTCGGGAAACGGCGTATAGCTAATCCCGAATCCTGCGCGGAACACCGTGGATTCCCTGAAACGATAGGCTAATCCAAGGCGAGGTGCGAAGTATTTGTAATGCGTGGTGATGCCCAGATTATCCGGATTGCCGCCGTAGCCGCTCACGACGAGCGTGTTGTCGGCGGGGTTGTAGTTTGAGAAGCCCCCTTTGGCCACGGGCGTGGCAGGCGGATAAAACTCCCAGCGGACCCCGAGGTCCGCCGAGAACTTGGGCGTGACCAGCCACTTATCTTGCACGAAGGCAAAGAATTGCGTGGCTCGATAATTGGGGAAGAAGGTCGCTAGATCGCGTCCCGCCTGGCCGGGCACGTCGAGCAGAAAGCTGGCGAAGTCGTTTGTAATACTGGTCGCCGATGCGCCACCGTTAGGGGCGGTAGCAAGAGAAGGGCAACCAGGATTCGGGTCTCCAGCGGCGCAGTTACGTGCTGTCTGACCGTCGTTGAAAGTATAAAGACCGCGCGGGCTGAAGGTCTGCTCCTGAAGCAAAGCATCTCGGATGCGGCGAAGGTCCACACCAAACTTGACCGTATGGTTGCCCAGAATCTTGGTCCAGGTATTGGCAAAGTCAATGTTCGTTTCTGATCGGATCCATGGCAGGCTAGCCGAGAAGCCAATCAACGGATTGGAGAATGTGCCGCCGTTGATTGTAATGCCCACGATTCCGCTGGTTATTGGGTCGCCGGGGAGATTGACGCCAGGAATGCCAACCGTAGTTGAAGTGTTCGTGCCGAAATCGCTGTTGTGGGCCTCATTATGGTACCACCCTGCTCCAACGCGGAACTCCGCAACCAAAGTATTCGAGAAAAACCGATTGTAATTGAGGCCGATGCTATAGGTGTTCTGAAGGCCCGATCCTTCAAAATTGCCTTGTGCTGGTCCGCCGGCAATACCGAATATCGGGGCTTGGAAGATTGCCGGACGCTGGTAGCTGAATCGCGCGCTCAGGCGATCTTTATCGGTAAGGTTGGCGTCCACCTTACCATCAACAAAATCTGTATCTTTGTGGAAGGGCAGCAAAGCAAAGTAGTTATTCGTGTTGCTGGTACCAGTTGTGGGCGGCAGAAAAGCCATAAGTTTGGCGGAGATGGGATCAATCAAGGCCGTTGGAATGACGTTCGGGCACATGCCGCTGTTATAGCCTGGCGTAGTGGGGGTGCACGCAGAATTGAAGGCATCCCGTTGGTCCGTTGGTCCATTAGGACCCTGTATCTTAAGCATGTTGGGAGCGGAAGTAGCGACCAACTGCGTGCGGCCAGTGCCATTCGAGGGGCCAATGAACGGGTTGTAGATTGGCGTCGTCGAAGAGCTTAAATCTCCGGAGCGGAAGGCCATGTTTGGGATAGAGATCGTGTTTGTGTTCGCCTCATGGTCAAATACCTTCAGATAGTCTGCAAAGAAGAAGAGCTTATTCTTTTTGATCGGCCCCCCGATATTGCCGCCAAAGTAGTTGTAGACGAGATGCCCAACGGATGAATCGAAAAAGTTGCGGGCATTGAAATAACTGTTCCTGGCAAATTCGTAGGCAGCGCCATGGTAGTTGTTGGTTCCCGACTTTAAGATGACGTTGGTAACGGCGCCGCTCGCACGGCCCAGTTCCGCGTCGAAATTGCTCGTCGAAACGTCAACCGTCTGTATGGCTTCAAGAGGCGGTATCAGGATTTGCAGAAGACCGGTGCGTTCGTTGTCGTCGATGCCCTCGATCTGGTAGTTGTTGCCCTCGCGCAGTTGGCCGTTGACTTCCGTCTGCAGCGAATTGCTTGCGTTGAAGAACTGCGAATGCTGGAAAGTGGCGCGAGTCGTACCGGGAACAATGTTCAGAAGGTTTTGGAAATTGCGGTTGGTGCCGAGAGGTACGTTCTCCGTTAGCACTTCTTCGAGCTTGCGCCCCGTGTCCGCTCGCTCGGTCTGAAGGATGGGAGTTTCCGCCTCCACAGTGATGGTTTCCGCAATGTTTCCAGGCTGAAGGACCAGGTCAACGCGCTCGGTCGAGTTCACGATTAAGTCGACGCCTGCCCTTAACTCCCGCTTGAATCCTGACTGTTCTGCTGTGACTGTATACTTGCCCGGCGGCAGATCCGGAAATACGTAGTTGCCGCTATCGTTCGTTTGGGAGGTATGGGTAATCCCCGTGTTCGTTTCTGTGATCGTCACCTTCGCATTGGAAACCGCCGCGCCGGACGAGTCTGTCACCGTTCCCAGCAGCGTTGCATTGACCGCCTGCCCCACAACTGGGGCAGAAAACCCCAGCAGGATTGCCCCGAGTAGTATGATCATACTCAGGAAAAATGAACCAAACAGTTTTTTCATGGCATCACACCCCACTCGATTTGAAGAAACTTCGGGCCAAATATAAAGAAAACCGGCCACAGCTCTGGAACTGTTTCCACACCCTAACTGAGCAAAATTCCGCTGTCAAGTCAGAATCTCAAGAAAGCAATAGATTAGACTCGTTTTCCGACTTCTTGCCAGCGGCGCGGGATCTCCCCAAAACTGTTGAGGAACAGTCGTCGTTTTGGTGTGTTAAACTTGCCAAGAAAGATGGTGTCTGGTTCCTTTCAATCAGCCAAGCGGGACTTCACCGCGATAAAAAGCGCATTGTCATGGAAGCAGTTCCAAGAAAAACGACGATTCGAGAAGTCGCAAAGGCGGCTGCCGTTGGCATTGGAACGATTTCCCGCGTACTAAATTCCAGCACTCAGGTAAGCCAGGAAACGCGTGCTCGAGTCCTTGAGGCCATCCGGCGTCTGGGATTCCGCCCCAATGCGCAGGCCCGCAGGATTCTCAAGCGACGCGCAGAGATGGTCTGCTTTCTCCTGAGCAACCGCGATTTTCTCCATCCCTTTCATGCACGCATCCTGCAAGGCGTTGAGACTTATGCCAGCAGTTTGAAGCAGCATGTGTTGTTCGCCGCGCTGCATTACTCTCCGAGAACACCTCCCGAAAGGATCGACCTTCCTCCCGTTCTTCAGGAGCACGGCTTGATTGACGGACTCATTCTTGCGGGAACGATTTATCCGAACCTCCTCCGCAGGATCGAATCCATCCATATGCCCTTCGTGGCCTTCAGCAACAATGTGGTTGGAATGGGCGACGAGCAGCAATTCGACCAAGTAGGCTTCGATGATTTCAATGGGACACTCCAATCCACGCGTTACCTGATCAGCAAGGGGCACCGCCAGATTGTCTTCGCGGGAGACACCTCCTACCCTTGGCTTCGTCGCCGATTCGAAGGTTATCGACAAGGAATGCGCGAAAGCAAACTAAAACCCGTTTCGATAATCGTCCGAGATCCTCAGAGTTTCGCAGATTTCGGTCAAAAGAGTGCAGACCTGATCCTGTCGCGACGGCCGCTACCCACTGCCGCCGTAGCCGGCAACGACGAAATCGCATACGGACTTTGGCGATCACTGCAGCGGCACAAAATAAAGGTGCCTGGCGATATCAGCTTAGTGGGATTTGACGACCGTGAAGAAGCCCTTTTGATGGACCCGCAGCTTTCGACAGTCCGCGTCCACAAAGAAGAGATCGGCGAAACCTGTATGAAAATGCTTCTCGAGCGGCTACATCATCCGCGAATGACCTTCAGCCAGCGCATCCTGCCCACAGAATTCGTGATTCGAGGGACCGTCCTCCAACTGTGAGAATGGCGCGCGGCCACAACTTCTCAGATTTCAGCTACGTGTACTGGCAGCTTGAACTTGCAAGACCATGCCCGTCTCAGGCTTGTGAGGAAGCAGATAGAGACGTTTACAAACAGATCGCGTAGCCGAAGGCTCGAATTGTTTCCACGGCTTGACTTCGACTCCCGGCGTCGAACTGTTTCAGGATTCGGTGGATGTGATTCCTTACCGTGAATTCAGAAAGATTCAAATGAGAAGCGATCTCTTTATTAGTGAGACCTTTGGCGCCCAGAGCTAACAATTGCTGCTGACGCAAAGTTCGATCAGGCTTAGCGAGAACCATTCGAGAACAAAGCCCCCAAAATATCCCCCTAAAACCATGACCTATACGCAGCAATAGATTAACCGAATCAGTAATATAGATTATCTAATAACAACCGTTGGACTAGGGAGCAAGGTCCTTGGTCGCAGTGTGGAATTTAGCCCGAGTGACGGGCAACTCTCCAGAAAACAAACGCGTAAGTCGTTTGTTTTCTGTCACCACTGACGGCGCAAAACGCCGTTATCTGCTCGGAAGTAATTCCACTTGCCTGGTTAGTCGGATGGTCTCAATGGGTCGACGCAACACTCACGTCGAACCCGGCTTGCATTGAAAACAAAGGGTAAATCGCAACGCATTGGATGGTGTTGCATCGACCGGTTGAGCTGGCACGGATCACCGGACAGGTGCTTTTTGGGCCGATCCATGTCCGGCAATCTGCGTTTACCAGGGTTTACAGCTCATGCGCTTCACGCGGATGGATGTTTTGTGCGAGCTAGAGGTGATCATCTAGTTTTGGAGAGCTAGCCGATGCAGGAGAGACTGAAAACGAGGAGCAGAGCGCAAAGTATCCAATTGTGGATCGACCTTGGCGAAAACGATGGCGTTGGAACGGTCCTTGTAGGCCTTTTCGATCCAGTCCAAGGCTTGATCATTTTCGCCGAGGCCCGCATAGACAATCGCCACGTAAAATGGGGAAACATAGCGTTTCTTCGATTGCTCCATCAATTGGTCCAGCAATTTCCTCGCTTCGGTGGCTCTCCCGGATATGGCGTAAGTTCGTGCGAGAGCAGCGATAGCGGGCGGACTACTTTGTGAGATCTCTGCGGCGCGCCGAAGCTCCGTAATCGCTTGGTCA
>Ga0307479_10004047_pt1 | contig 13393 bp, 14 predicted proteins | sample atmos_gasesECM4C_FD_203743 | JGI IMG/M metagenome (GOLD analysis project Ga0307479, IMG submission 203743) | Hardwood forest soil microbial communities from Morgan-Monroe State Forest, Indiana, United States - atmos_gasesECM4C_515 | ecosystem: Environmental > Terrestrial > Soil > Temperate...
CCGATTTCTGCCCATCCACGCGAACGATGTTGTATTGCAGGTAAGAACCGTCCACCGCCTCGCCCACATCGGACACGAACACCGATTGCTGCCCCTCAGTCTTCACCGGGATGTCATTCAGAGATTCGGCATTGGGAACCTGGGCGTTGGTGTAAATGTTGTAATCCATTGGTCCCATACGCACGTCGCCGGCCGGAAGGATGAGATTGGAGGAATTCGTCGCACGCACAACATCCATGGGACTCAACTGATGAGCTTGCAACTTCACCGGATCCACGTAAATCATTAGTTGGCGGTATTTGCCGCCGAAAGGGGGAGGAACTGTGGCGCCGGGAACACCCGCAATTTGGTTTCGCACCTGATACTGAAGGTAGTCGTGAAGCTGCGTTTCATTCAGGTTCGGATCTTGCACGGTGAGCAGGACCACCGGCTGACTTGAAGCGCTAACCTGAAGCACTATCGGCGGCAGCGTGCCTTCCGGCAATCTCCTTAAATCCGCCATGGCGAGATTGGATACCTGCGTAACATCGGCATTGGCATCGGTGCCGGGCTGGAAATAAATCTTGATCAGGCTCACGCCCGTCAGCGAACGTGACTCCATGTGATCCACGCCGGCGGCCAATGTGAAGAACCGTTCGAAGGTGTCCGTAATGTCTGCTTCAATCTGCTGCGGCGGCATACCGTTATAGAAGGTCGCCACCAGGACAACCGGAATATTGATGGGCGGAAACATATCCACCGGCATCTGCGCCATGCTGGTAAGGCCAACCACCAGAACAACGAGGCAAAAAACGATAATCAGGTAGGGATGTCGAATGGAAAAGGAAGGCATGGGTTACTGCTCCATCTCTTGCGCCTGGACCACTTTCGGTGAGACCAACTCACCCGGCTGATACTGACCCTGAGATCCAAAAATCACTCGGTCATTTTCGTTCAGTCCCGAGACGATCTCGACTTGTGTTCCCGTTTGCAGGCCAAGCGTGACGCTGCGTCGCTCGATCTGATTGGCGCTGTTGACGACCAGGACGGTCCCCTTATCGGGGCCGCTAGGCTGAACAGCTTGAGTTGGCAGGGTCAGCGCCTTCTGGGCTGTCTGCAAAGGGATCTCTGCAGAAGCGTACATTCCAGGGACCAGTTCGTTCCTCGGATTGGGCACTTCCACTTCGGTGTGCATCGTGCGGGTTTGCAGATCGATTTGATCGGAAACGCGAATGACCTTTCCCGTAAAGCTCTTCCCGGTCGTAGATACTTTGACGTCGATCTTTTCACCCAGGTGAAGATCGGGCACCGCTCGTTCGGCCACGGGGATTACCAAACGAAGGAGACTGTTTTGTGACAGGCGGCAGAGCGCCTGAGTGTTCGAAGAGGTCCCTCCCGGCAAAAGGGCTCCCTTGTATGCGTACAGGCGGGTCACAACTCCTTCGAAAGGCGCGACTATGTGAGAATAGGAGTAAAGCGCCTTGTCCTTATCCAGCGTTGCCTTCGATGCCGCGACCGCCTGTTCCGCCGAGGCGAGTGCGTCCTTGGCCGCGGAAACACCGGCGTTGGCCTCCACGTCCTTTCCTTGAGAAACGTCGATATCTTCCTGGGCAACGAGCCCAGGCTGGTATTTCTGCACATCCGCCAGACGTGAGTAAGTCAGATGAGCGACCTTATAGGCGGAGTTCGCTCGGTTGAGTTCCTCGTGAGCGCGGTCCAACTCACTTTCATTACGGTGAACGGTAGCTTGGTCTTCCTGCAGTTGCTGCTCTAATTCAGGAACCTCCAGATCCGCCAGAGGCTGCCCTTCCTTGACGTGAGTGCCCCAATCTACGTAGAGCTTCTGAATATATCCGGAGACTTTGGCATAAACCTCGATTTCCTGGTAAGGCTCGAATTCAGAAGCAATTTCCAGCGTGTTCGAAAGATCGTGGCGCGCCACCGTGACGACGGCGGCCACGGGAGCGGTGGCAGCCACATCCACTTTGCCCGTTCGGGCGCAGCCAGCCAAAAGCACAGGCGCCATCAGTAGTGCCAGCAGAGGCCAATGACGCAGTATAGAAGCCGAGACAATCTCGCCGGGCTCCGGCAAGCGATTCTCGACACACGACAATTCTTTTGTCGAATTGGCAGTGCTAGTCATACTGGCTCCTCTTCTTGCCTCATGAACTGTGTAAGCTCACGCGAACGAAGCAAGGTATCCAACCGCATTTCTAAGGCTATCTTTGGAAAAAAGACGAAAAGCTAGAGGGAAGACGGGGGCGATCGATGTTGCAGACTTACGGTTACGCCGATCGAAGGCTTAGGAGGCTGCCAATCGGGCTCGTGTGCGGCTCGGATGACTTCCGGCGCCGGAATCAACATCGCGATCGGCTGTAGCGGCGCCTTATTCAAAACGACGGCAACTTGGGGCACCCGCATTTTGCTGGCGATATTCAGATAATGAACAGGATTTGACTGTGGTAGATACCAACTATTTTTCGCGAGCGTCGAGAGCGCCGGTACTGCGAACAGCAGCAGCGCAAGTAACGCGCCTCTCACAAAAGGCGCGAGGCACTTGCGCAGGTGCACGGAAGAGTTAATGGCCTTCTCCTGACGCTCGTCCCTCGGATCCAAAGTCATTACTGAAAATTCTACGGTCACAGGTAGTTTAAAGCAAGCACGGGGCCGTGGTACCAGCCCTAATGCAGCAACGCTTCCACCGGCACGTATTCAAAACCTCACATTTGCGGACCGCCGCCAACAAATCCCGGTTCATTTTGCGGCGCTAATCGAGTCCACCTGGATCGTTTTCGTCTTCGCGTCCAGCGTGCCTGTAACCCTCACTTTTTTCGCCGCGAATTTTTCCGCCATACGCTGATCGCTCAGCCTATAGGCGCTCTTGCCGTCATACAGAAGGTACGAGGCGCCGTGGACGCTGACGCACGCCACAGCGCAGGCGGCGTCCGTTGGCCCCATTTGCATTTGGGAGTGATCTGCCTTGGGGCACATATCGTCAGTGATGGTGCCGGTGAAGGTCTGCTTGTCAGCAGCGGCGGTGAGCGGCACAACAGCGAACAGAGCTAAAAAAGCACTCGAGATTAGAGGCTTCATAACATGTTTTAGCCTCATGATGCCCAGGGCAAATCAATTCTGCACTCGCAGCACAAGGCGCAATCCTAAAAGCTCAGGCTATCGCGCCGCCTCCAGTTTCAGGGTGGAGGCGGAGACCGGAAAACCGCCGTGATTTACCGCTTCGAGGCTTCTACTCGCCCGGCGTCATGAGATGGGCGGTGGACGTGCCCGCGTTCATAATCCACACGGTGCCCTGCCCGGCTTTGTCCGGCAGCCCAATGGATTGTGTCGTGGCGCCCGGCACGGCAATGGTCATGTGCATGCGCGCGTGCTCCTGGTCGGCGCCCATCATGTGATACCAGACCGATCCAAACTCCGGCTTGATGCGGGTTCCGTCCTTTTCCTCGGCATCGAGCATCGCCTGGGTCTTGGCCTTGTCGCCGAGCGCTTCGGCCTTCAGATTCTGAGCCACCCGATCCAGGTTACCAACGCTGGTGCACTCAATCGAAAACGCCTGCTGCTCGGGAAAACCCGACCTGTCGTAGCACACAAGACGGCTGGTGCCTTTTTTCAATGTGTCATAGGTGAAGTCGGACTTCCACTTGATCACGGTAGCCCCATCGCGCAGCTGAGCCGGGGCGGCCAGCACCGCTTTCGCGGTGGCATCGTCCTGGGCTTGTGCCAACACGGGGAACGAAAGTGCAATTACACCGAGGGCAAACAGGGGAACGCGTTTCATTCAAAACCTCCATTCGACATGCACTCAAAGTCTCAATCGTCGAGCGCGGAAAGTATAACACGTCAAGATCGATGCGGATTCAGACACGTGTCACAATTGCGGCGGACGCCCCGATTTGAGTTTTGCCGCAGCGGAGGTTAGTTGCCCGCGGAAAGACGCTGCGCAAAATAACCGGTGCGCGTCCGTGCGGATAGGTTTCCGCTTCCGGCCGGAGGAACAACCTGCACCCGCACAGAACGGAAGGAGCCATCCTTGCGCGTATTGGTCGGATAGTAGGCGAGAGTGTATTGGTGGCGAATGTCGCGCGCGATCTGAGTACAGGTAAACTCCACATCTTCCAAGTTTTCCGGGAAAAGCGCCGCACCGCCTGTCGCGCGGGTCAATGCCAGAAGTGCCTGGCGGTCACGCTCTGCCGATTCCGGTTTTTCCTCTCTGAGCAATCCGACGGCATAGATCAAAGCGTTCGATCTTTGCGCTTCCTGCAGAGCGGCATCCAGGCTGTGGTGGCTGGAGTTATCTTCGCCGTCGCTCACGATCAGAAGAACTTTCTTATCTAAATAGCCCCTTTTCAGCCGATCCAGTGAGGTGGTCGTGGCGTCATAAAGGGCCGTGCTGCTGTCGGGATCGGCTTGCTCCAGGGCCTTTTTCAACTCGCCGACGTCGTTGGTGAAGTCGCGATCGTAATAGTATTTGTCGTTGAAGTGAGCGACAAAAACCTCATCATCGGGGTTACTGGTCTTGACGAAAGTTAGCGCCGCGGCATTCACCTTTTCGAGTTTATCCGCCATGCTGCCGCTATTGTCGATCAGCAGGCCCATGCTCACGGCCGCGTCTTCCTGGCGCAAAACGGAGATTTTCTGTTCGGAATCGTCTTCGAAAACGCGGAAATTTTCTTCTTTGAGCCCCGGCACAAATTGCCCGCGCTCATCCGTGACCGACACGTGGAGTACGACCAGATCCACGCTTCTCTGGATTGTATAGGCGCTTTGCAGCGGCGGTTCGGGAGTGTTTTGCGGCGGCGGAGGCTCAGGCGGAGGAGGGGAAGGCCGAACCGGTTGCTGCGCATGGCCGTAAGCCCAAACGACGGATATCAGAAGCAGCGCCCTCAGGAAAACGGCAGGGCGCAAGCCGAAATTTTGCCGGTCTGTATGATCGGTCCGCATTTGATCCACTATTCTGATGGCTCTTTGCCCCTTAGGGATGAGTTTGTGAGCGCCGGGTGTCATACAGAGAACCTGTCCCCATGGTACCAGCCAGCCGGTTCACCCGCCCCCTAGCTGCGGGCCATTACTTCGTTCGGAGATGACCACATGCGGAGGTAAGGCGAAAAAACAGGCGAGCGCGAAGCCCAAAGCTAGACTTGCGGCCGCGCTCAGCCACGACAAACCGAGGCAGACTAGGTAGAGAATGGGGCCGAAAGCATATTGACGCGAAATCCTCTGCACGGACGTAGGATCGACGTCCTTGGCCAAAAGTTGACGCTTCTCGGAGGCGGCATATCTCCACAGCAGGTTGAAAAAGGAGGCGATGAAGACATAAGTTGAGTTGTAGAGAATGAGCGCAGGCAGCTGATCGGCTCCGCCCAAATGGATGGCGAGCACAGCCGTAGGAAACGGAACGACGACAACGCCTAGCAGAAGTAGCAAATTCAGTATAAGAAGCACGTCATCCGAACGCGCAATATGCGTGAAAAGCCGGTGGTGATTGATCCACATAATTCCAATAAAGGTAAAACTGATGAGGAACGAAAGATACGACGGCCATTGCCTTAGCAATTGTTCAGATAATGGGCCGCTTCCAGCCGCAGGAATTTTGATCTCGAGAATCAATAGCGTGATCGCGATGGCGAAAACACCATCCGAAAAAGCCTCAACGCGGGTGGTTTCTGCAGTCACCGGTTCATATTCTCAGGCGCGATATATACGTCACCGGTTCCCTCGACAAAAGACGCGCTGATCGCCGCCATGACCTTGGCAAGATACGCGGTGCAGGCGGGAATGTGAATGCGCTATTTTTGCTGATGTTAATATTCGATATTCCGCCCGAGGCGGATCTCCCGGAGGAGCAATGAATCTGAAAAACGCGGCGGCCCTGATTACCGGCGGAAGCAGCGGCATCGGACGCGCCATAGCCCAGACGCTCGCCCAAAGCGGTGCGCGCGTAGCCATCACTGGACGTCACAAAGACCGGCTGACCGAAGCCGCTCAGGCTTTGAAAGTGCTGCCCATTCTGGCAGACGTGGCCCATGAGGCCGATGTGGAGCGGACCTATCGCGAAGTTTTCAAGGAGTTCGGCGAGCTGGATATTTTGGTGAACAATGCAGGCATAGGTGTGTTCAAACCCTTGGCTGAATTTGATCGTCCTGGTTTTGAGGCTGTTTTTGCGACGAACGTGACCGGGGCCATGCTCATGGGCCGGGAAGCGGCAAAACACTTCATCACGCGCCAACGAGGCAACATCGTCAATATCAGTTCGACTGCTTCCTTGCGTGGCGCTCCCAACGGAACTGCTTACTATGCGAGCAAGTTCGCCTTGCGCGGAATGACGGAGTGCTGGCGGGCCGAATTACGCCGCTACAACATTCGCGTCTTTCTGATCAACCCGAGCGAGGTTCTGACAAACTTCTACCCCACGGCCGGCTTGCCGCAGAAGGAAAATTCCACCAAGCTGCGGGGCGAAGAGATCGCCTATATGGTGAAAGCGGTCCTGGAGATGGATGATCGAGGCTTTACGCCCGAGCTATCCATCTTCGCTACAAATCCCAAGGATTGACGTGCGCGCCGGCTAGCTCACGATGAGTGAGTCTTGGTATTCGGCGAAGTCGGAGATCAACTTTTCGAGAGAAATCGATGGGTGCCAAATGATCGTGGGGGCTGGGATTACCTGAACCTCGAAGACAGGGTTTTGGCGTCGAATCTTCCCGCGACGTTTCGTCTGGGCTTTTACCTTCATGGCTAAGTTTATAGCTTCGATGGAGTTCAAGGACCATACTGCAACCTACTAGCCGGGCAAGGCAGGAATCATTCAATCTGATGGCTGAATTGACCCCAAAAACGAAAAGCGGCCACTAGGGCCGCTTTTCGCTGGAAACAAAGCCCGCGAAACTTACTTCGAGCTTGTGTCCGCTTTCTTAGGAGTCTTCGCGGCCTTATCTTTCTTGGCCCCAGACTTCTTCGCGGTCTTCTTGGTGGTGGTCTTGGTGGTTTGGGTCGTCTTGTCCGTCGAACTACTAGTAGATCCGCTGGAACCCGTCTGCGCAACAGCCAGGCTGGCTCCCAACATAACTGTTACAACCAACATCAGTAGCTTCTTCATGCCTTCTCCTTCAGAGATTAGAGTCGCTGCCTAAAGCCTTGTCCAGGGCGAGCTGCTTACGTGAGCGTATTAACATTGCGCCATCGCTGCAAGAAGATTCTCTAGTGCCGGTCCGTATCAGTCAAGCCACTACCGGGTTGCGGGCTTAGCAGACGCCGCCGGAGCCGGCTTGGCAAATTGAGCGTCCGCAATCGGCGTATTCACCTTGATTTCGCCTAATTCCGTGCTCGCTTTCCCGTCTGTCCATGTCGTCGTCCAACGGTACGGCATTTTGACGCCTGACACGTCTCGATAGTCCATATAGTCGATCTGCGTCGGATTGAGCCCAACCGGCGAATTCGTGTAACGCACCTGCCGTACCAAAAGACCCGACTCCTTGTCAAAATACAGCTTCACCGGAAAATTCCCGCCGCTGCTTCCCTGCAGGACTTCGACCTCGTGGTCATTGATCATCGTCGGATAGCCGACGCGCCACTGAGTGAAGCTCTGCTTGATTCGCGCTGGGAAGGCGAGGTCTGCGTCCACCTTGACAGCCTCCAGAAACTGCCCCGTCAATTCGAGTAGTGGCACTGGCCTGCCCGGCTCTGCTACCCAACCCGTGCGGCCATCATAAGTTGTCGTCCAATCACCATTGGATGTGTGAATGATGGTCGCGCGTTGCCCGGGAGCTTTAGCCGTGATTTCGATAGGGCTTTTCTCGAGTTCCGCATAACCCTGATAGGTGCCTTTGCCGGCAAAGCTGGTGACCGCAGCCACCCTCTGCGCACCGCCTAGCGCCTGGATGTACTTGTCCAGAATCTGATCCGCCGACGGCTCCCCCGAAGCTTGTTCCGTGATTACATCCGGCTCATCGACGGTGGGAGCGCTGTATTGCTCCGCGAGATTTGGAGTGACTTTGGGAAAGTCAGTGCCGCGGTGGCACGAATAGCACGTCAACTTGCGGTTTCCGCCAAAATAACTCTTATTGATGGCGTTCATCATCAGGACCATCTTGCGAGCGGTCTGCTTGTGCTCATTATCCTTGGCGTAGCCTGCCCAACTGCTCTCGTCGTCGTGGCAGAATTCGCAGCTTTCGCCTATTGAGGCAGAAAAGAAACCCATGGTCGAAAGAAATTGGTTCTCAGGAATGCCTCGCAGCACCTGAATATTCTTGTACACGTCTTCCGCCATCAACTCTTTCTGCGCTGGTGGTGGGGTCTGTTGTGCTGGCGGCTGGGCGGCGCTTTGGGGCCGGGCCGGTACGCCTGCCAACGCAAAAGCCACGAGAAGCCCGATAGGCATTGCACGATTGGCCCTTCGCATCTGTCGCATTTTTAATTTACTTGGCTGGCTCGGCGTTACCACTTTGATGTCCAATGATATTCATATAGGAAATAGCTTCGGACGGGACACAGAGCTGCTCCTCGAGTTCCTGGTTGGGAATCCACTTGAACTTTACATCGGTAAGTTCTTCGAAGGGCGAACTATAAATCTTGGGATCGTCAATCCTTACGCTCATGTGCAGGGTGTCGTGGTCCACTCGCGTATAGCGTTCCTGCACACGCATATCCACGCTGTGAGGATGGCCAGACGTATCGAGCCATGTCCTGTCATCCATGCCGACGCTATCGATCACGAATGTGTAGTCCCCGTCCCAATGCCCCACGGAATAGCCATACCACCGGGAAGGCGCTCCATCCTTGGTGTCGATGCTCTTGGGAAGCTCTCGCCCGTCGGTCCATATCTCGCGCCAGGCTCTTTGATACTGGTAAAGAATGATCATCCGGTCGGGTAACTGAGCGAAGCGCATGCCTCTCGTCTCGTTGATAATATTGCGGGGAAAGCCCAGGGGATCGCACGTCATCAGCGGATCGTTCGTGTTCGCAAGGTGGTATACCGGCTCGGATTTATTCAGTTTCGCACGCTCCGCGCCCAGGGGAGTATAGAGTGGAAAATTCTGCCCGATGAAAGCAACAGGACCCGTCCAGGCGCCATTTAAATCACGTTTCGGAGCCGGCGCCGATGGTTTGTTCTCCGCTACTAGTTTTTCAAAAAGAGTACGAGTCTTGGGCACGTGAATCGTTTCGTCATCCTGCGCCTGGGCTGAGGCAAACGGCGCCCAAACCAACATAACCGCCAGCACAGTGGCGGCCCGACCAACGAGCCCTCGCATTTCGTGCTCCTGGGGTTGAATGAATTACAGCTTGTTCAAGCCTTCGTTCAGCTCGATATAGGTGCCCCAAGGATCTGTGATGAATGCGAGCGCGATACCCAGATCCGGGCGCGGCGTATAGGGCATATCGAGCTTGATCCCGGCGGCTTCGGCCTTCTTGCAAAACGCCTTCAGGTCCTTGATCTCGAAACCGATGTGATCGAGTGCCCGGCCTTTGGTTCCCACTGTCGGCGTATCGGATTTCGCGAACGTCAGGTTCACGCCAGGCAAATCGGCGGCCTCGAATTGCCCTCGCTTGCCTGGCTTGGCGCCGAACGTCTTGGCATACCAGGCCTGCATGGCCAGAACCGTGTTCGTGCCCCCTGAGTCCGCCACGAAGAAATGGACGTGATGAAACTTGATGGGCTCGGTCTGCATGGCGTCTTCCAAAATCTCGATCCTCACGAGGTCGTCGGGCGTGTGCACGTAAATCTGCTTGGCGTTCGCCGGATTTGGCGGCTCCATCATCAGTCCCGCGGCCTGCCATTTCGCTCGAGTGGCCGCCACATTGGGGACCAGGAAACCGATGTGGTTCACAACCGATCCCACGGTGCCGGCCGGGGGATCCATGGCTTTTCGAATGAGGATCAGGACGCCCGGAAATTTCACCACCTCGTTCGCGCCAAGCTTGTTAGCGGGCGTGCCGCCTACTGCGATCCAGAACTTCTTGGTCGCCTCAATGTCCTGTACAGCCAGGTGTACGTGACCCATCGCCACGCCGACGCTGCCCGGGTCGGCGAGCTGAGCCCGTGCCGTGGTCGTTGGCAATATTGCGAGAAGCCCCAGGGCAGCGAAAATCCACATGATTTTCCTCATCTTCCCTCCACTGAAAATTTCCTGCGAGAGCGACCTTCAGGTAATGAACTCTGCCGCAAGCTGATTGCCTGGGCCCAGGCGGACGCCACGTCCGCGCGAGCCGTGCTCTTCCCTACTTGACGCCTTCGACGATGAACACGCGGCTCGTCGCCGAGCTATGCCGGATGGGCTTGATGGCTCCATACTCCGGCGAATCCTCCCAAGCCTTCGCTTTCTCCGCACTATCAAAAGCGATCACCACAAAACGATCCTTGGGCGCTTGTCCCTCAACGGCTTCGACCTTGCCGCCACGTACCAGGTAATGGCCACCGTAAGGCTTCAGGGTGTCCGGAACCTTGGCGCCATATTTCGCAAAGGTCGCGGCGTCGTGGACGTCAACTTCCGCAACGACGTAACCAGGCGCACTCTTTGCTTCCTGCGCATGGATGATCATCGCGCCTGCGAGGCCAATCAGTACTCCAGCCAGCACCGCCAATGCCAATTTGTGATTCGTCTTCATTGGTTCTTCTCCATTGTCTATTTGTGCGAAACCGAACTCGACACAGACCCGGGACAGTTCGCGGAGATGCTACACCAGTTGGGCGCATATGCGGAAGAGGCGCGGTGCCATAACAAACGTGTGCAATCGCAACTTCATTACTTCTTTACAAATCTTCGAAAATTCAGGGTATTGGTGAAGCCGCCGTAGACGTTTCCCTGATCGTCCGCCGCTACCGCCTCCAGCGTATTCCCCTCCGGCCAGGGGATAAACTCCGCAACCTTGCCGTCTTTCACTTTCCCGATTCGAATGCCCTGTTTGAAGCCGGGATTAATCTTGTCGGTGGAAGTCGAGTCGGATACGTAGATGATATTTTTCTTGTCGATGAAAATGCCGCTCGGCCGCCCGAATTGCCTCCACTCCTCCAGGAATTTGCCATTCTGGTCGAAAATCTGGGTGCGGCTGTTCCCGCGGTCCGCGACAAAGAGCCGCCCTGCGGCATCCATCGCCAGCCCGTGTGGCGTATCGAATTCGCCCGGGCCGGAACCTTTCTTGCCCCAGGCGTTGATGAATTTTCCATCTTTCGTCAGCTTCACGATCCGCGCGTTCGTATCACCGCCATGTCCATCGGCAACGAAGATATCGCCATTCGGCGCCACCAAAACGTCAGAGGGTCCGTTAAACATGTCTGGACCATCTCCCGCGACACCGGGCTTGCCTAACGTCATCAGGAGTTTTCCCTCCGAACTGAACTTCATCACTGTTTCGCCCTTGGCGTTCTTGGCTCTCCCGTCGCAAACCCAGATGTTGTCGTCCCGATCCACGAAGATACCGTGCGGATAATTGAACATTCCGGCGCCAAAGCTGGTTACGAGTTTTCCGGACGCGTCGAATTTCTGGATCGGCGCGAGATCGGACCCGGAGCAATCGTCTGCCGTCGCGCAGCGATCAAATACCCACACGCTTTTGCCGTCGCGATCGATATCCACACCGATCGCCGCACCCCACTTTCGCCCCGGCGGCAGCTTCGCCCAACCTTCATCCACGCGATAGGGATTCGGCGCGGAATTAGGATCGGCGTCGCCGGCGGCAAATATTCCTTCCGCGAGCATGACGATGGCCGCCAGCATCGCAAGGCCCAGTGTGTAGCGAATTCGGCTCGTATGAGACATGGCGTCTTTCCTCCTTCGGCACTGCGCTATCGGCTTGCGAAGTCAGCGAGGCGGTAACGATCCCAGATAGGCCGAGATCGAGATGATGTCGTCCTCGGTTAGATTCGTGACCACTTTCTTCATCAGAGCCGCGGCCGTACCTGCGCTCGATCCGTTCTGCATGCAGATCAGTTGGCGGGCGATATAAACAGGCTGCAAGCCTGCAAGCCGAGGCACTTCTCCCAGGCCGTGCAGGTCGTCGCCGTGGCAGATAGCGCATTGAATCGTTTTGCCGGAGCCGCCGGTCTTTACGAGGGCTTCTCCCTTGGCGATGCTGCCCGGAGGAACGTAAGCAATAAAGGCCGAATGCGGATTGCGAATCGACGTCTGCATTGGGTCTACAGGCGTTTCGATGATGCGATGGCCGATTGGCTCCGTGCCGCCAGTGGGATCCAGCACGCGATGGCGCGCGTCACTGCTTACGTAGGTTTTTGGTGGCGTAGCGGTTTCAATCACCTTTACCCAGGGAATCGGCTTGACCGCCGCGAAATACTCCGCTGCTTGCCGCACATCTTCATCGGACACATTCTTCGCAATCGGAGTCATGCGCTCGTTGTCTTTCCGAGCGCCGCTTTTGAAATATTGCATCTGCCTCACGATGTATTCAGCGGGCATTCCGGCGATGTCGGCAGATTCAGGATGGCCCTGACCGGACATCAGGTGGCACGTGCCGCACACGGCCCCTGGAGGCGCGTTCGGTCCTTTGACGATCTGCGGTGCAGCTGGATGTTCGTCGGGAAACCAGTCGGGCGGATTCGTAGTGCTGCGAACCTGAGAAGCGTCGTAGTCCTTGGCGCCGCCCGTCACGTGAATCGTCCCCGTCAGCGGCGTGGCCGCCGGTTGCACCTTATCGGGGATGTTGTAGGCCCAGGTGGGCAGGCCGTTGGGAATGGCTGTCGGCGTCGGGGCTTGCGCGGCAACCGAGCCCGCCACTAAAGCCAACAGCGCGGCAAGAGGCACAACTCTGAATTTGCTCATAGATATTCGCTCCCAAATTCCTCAGAAAGTGCGACAAGCATACACCCGGATGGCAAGCTTTGTTCATCTGCGGTCTCAGAACCTCGGCTCTCGAGGCCTCGCCTCGAAATCCTGTACGATGGGACAGCTATTCATCACAGCATCCCCGTCCTTCGTAAGCCTTATCCTCTGAAGTTCCCGATGCTAACGTGTATCGACTCGGACGTCCTTATCCTGACGAAAAGGGGCGCGGATTTGTCTACCAGCCTGAGATCTTCCGCGGCAGCATTCCTGTTAGCGTTTGGCGTAAGCAGCGGAGTTTCGCTTGCGCAGAACCTCAAAAACAACGATCTTTCAGTTTCTGAAAATCATACGGAAACTTCGCAGCCTATCTCCGTTCCACAATCGATCCCTGGCGCGCGGCTCAGTTCCTATGAGCTCGAAGAGGGCAAGATTAACGACCTTTATCAGCAAGTCGTCAGAATTCACATGCAAGGGGATTATGTGGCGGCGGCTGAAAAGTACCGGTCGCTTGTCATTCCCATGGCCGAGCGAACGCAATCGGACGTAGTCAGGAGAAAATTCCTTTTCCTCGGCTATAGAGGATTAGGCAATTGCTATCTGGCGATGTCACGGTTCACCGAAGCCGAAGA
>Ga0307479_10004048_pt1 | contig 13392 bp, 8 predicted proteins | sample atmos_gasesECM4C_FD_203743 | JGI IMG/M metagenome (GOLD analysis project Ga0307479, IMG submission 203743) | Hardwood forest soil microbial communities from Morgan-Monroe State Forest, Indiana, United States - atmos_gasesECM4C_515 | ecosystem: Environmental > Terrestrial > Soil > Temperate...
TTACAGGAGCGAGTTGCCGTAAGTATTGAGATTAAAGGGTTAGAACCATAAAAACTTGATCGGAGCTGTCGGCGTAAACATTCGGCCGCAAACTCCGGGAAAAGCTCGCGAATCGAAGAAATAAGCGGAGAAAGAAACATCGGCCCAGCCTTGCAAAACCCGCAAGGGTAGGCCACCCGGAGCATACCTGGGGCAGACTCTTAGAGATTCGCACTGATGAATTATAAGGCGCGGACTTCGGCGAGAATGGCGGGGTCGGCGGGAGGCATGGCGCCTTCCTGCGAGGCGACCCAAGCGCCCATGCGATTGGCGGCGGCGTTCATGGTTGCGAGCGAGGAGCCGCGAAGCGCGTGATGGACGAGTGTGGCGGTGAAAGCGTCGCCGGCGCCGACGGTGTCGGCAATTTTTACGGAAAACCCTGGGTGTTCGTTGTGAGACTCGGGAGTGACTAGGACGCTGCCGTTGGGGCCGCGGGTGATACAGACCAGGCGCATACCGAATTCGCGGCAGAGCCAGCGAGCGGCTGGAACGTCCGAGTAGCCGCTTGGCGCGCTTACCGCGCGCGCGGAATTTTTTAGCGGGCATTGCAGAAGATCGAGGAAGCGCGGAAATTCTTCATGATTGAGTTTGAGGACTTTGGCGTGACGTAAAGAATCGCGCAGCATTTGCGGGCTGAAGAAAGATTGGCGAAGATTTACGTCGAATATACCTATTGCGAAGGATGGAAGCGCGGACAGGAAGGCGCGAATGGTGGCGCGCGAAACGGAATTGCGTTGCGCGAGAGAGCCGAAACAGACAGCATGCGCGGAACGAGCAAGTGCAATCCAATCCTCGGAGAATTCCATGAAATCCCACGCTACATTTTCGGTGATCTGATATTCGGGCTGGCCTCTGGAATCGACTTCGACTTTAACGGTGCCTGTGGGATGAGCGAGATCGCGCTGGATGCGGCTGACGTCCAGAGCGCAGGATTTGAGATGCCAGAGCGCTTCCTGGCCGAGACGATCATCGCCCACGCGGCTGGCGACGACGCCGGAATCGCCGAGCAATGCGATGGTGTAGGCGAAATTTGCGGGGGCGCCGCCGAGTTGTTTGCCGCTGGGGAAAAGATCCCACAGGAGTTCGCCGAGACCGACTACGATGGGGCGCGGGGTCGGCATGATTATGTAGCGGCGCCAGAAGTGGCGGCGGCGAGCTGGCGGAAAAAGACAGATGGCCACCTGAAGGTGGCCGCTACAAAGACGAAGGCGGCGGAGGTGGTCATTGATTTTGCTTTGGGTTGGCAGACAGAAGTTGTTCGGCGAGTTTTAGTTCGCGCTGGGCGTCTTCGGTGCGGCCGAGGTCGCGGTAGGCGAGTCCGAGAAGATGATGGGGGATATCGTTGTTAGGATCCATGGAAATGGCGCGCTGCAGTGCGCGAATGGCGAGTTGGGTTTCGCCTTTTTTCTGAAGAACTTTGCCGAGAAGAATATAAGGCCCGGTCGAAGTAGCATCGAGCCAGATAGAGCGCTGCAAGAGTTTTTCTGCTTCATCGAATTTCTGGACGCGCGAATAGGCGTCGGCGAGTTTATAGTAAGCGGCGGGATTGCCGGGATTGATGGCCAGTTCCTGTTCGAGGTGCGCAATGGCTTCGGGAATTTTGGATTGGTAGAGATAGAGTTCGCCTAGAAGTTGATGAGCTAACGGAAGTTGGGGATCGAGTGCGACGGCTTTTTTGCCGTATTCTTCAGCGACGGGACCGAAATCGAGACGAAGCAGAAGGCGCGCCGTGAAGAGATAGGCAGCGGCGGAATCCGGCGGGACCTGAAACATTTTCGCGAAAGCGGCGCGGGCGCTGGGATAATTTTTGTTCTGGATGTAGGCGACGCCGAGAATGTAGGAGGCGTCAACGCTGGCACTGGGATACCAGGACTGGACTTTTTCGAGATAGGGAATGGCTTGGGCGGACTTTCCGGCGAGGTAAAGAGAGAGGCCAGTGAGTTGAGTAGCTTCGGAATCGTTGGGATTCTCCGCGAGGGCGCGCTGCAGTGCGGTGATGGCGCTGGGATAATCGCCTTTGCGATAGTAAATGACGCCAAATTCATGGGAAAGATTCTTCGCTGTCGGATCGGACTTGGAAATCTCTGTGAGCGCAGCGAGAGCTTCGTCGAATTTGCCCTGGTCAGTGAGACGGTGAATTTGATCGTAGGAAGACGTAATAGGCGCAGCGCCGGCGGAGGATTGCGCGCTCGCTGATAGCAGGAATAGGAAGAATAAAATCAGGACAACCGGCAGATTACGGGCACAAATTCCGATTTGGCGGAAGCGCATAACAGTAAAAAGCGGCAGCCGGGCTGCCGCGCTCCAAGGAGCCGCCCCTTCGTGACTTCACTCCAGGTGGACCGCACTCCAAATAACCTTGCCCTTTGCTTTCGCTCAGGGTAAACCGCAGTACAAAAAGATTAAAACACAAAAAACGGGGAGCCCGCGAGCGGGCTCCCCGTTTTGTTTGGGGTGTTAGGGGTTAGAAAAGGAACTTGAATCCGAATTGGAGCTGACGCATGCCAATAGGAGCACCCGGAGCAGAATCGGCCTCAATGTCCGTGATCTGGCCAGCGTTGCCGCCACAATCGATACAGGTGTTGCCTTGATTGGAGTTGAAGCCCAACACTGGATGGTTGAACACGTTGTAGGCATCGAAGCGGAACTGGGCCTTGATGCGCTCTGTAATTCCGAAGGTCTTGGAAAGCGCCATATCATCGTAGAACGCATGCGGACCGCGATACGAATTGTAGCCTACATTTCCGATTTGTCCGCAACCAGGAAGAGTAAACAGGCTGGAGCTTGGTCGCACGAAGCTACAAGAGTCAAGTCCAGCTTGAGCCGGAGTTAGGTTGTAAGCTAGGGGCGCAACTGGCGTGAACCAGAAGGTGCAGTTATGGGTCGCGTTGCCCGGGCATGGCGCCGTCGTTTTGCCCGTATGCAATTGGTGTCCGGGCACGCGGTTAGGCCGGCAAGGCCCGGCGTCCGAGATGGTGCCACACTCGCCAATGCTCGGAGTAAACGGCAGACCGGTGCCGTAGGTGGTGGTGTTGGTTATTTGCCAACCGCCAATCAGCAGATCTGCGGCGCGGCCGATATTGCCCATAAATCTCTTCCCTTTGCCGATGGGCAATTCATAAATAGCGTTAACCACAGCCACTTGATTGCGATTGAAGGGGTTTGGCCCCCAAGCAATCGCTCTGTTTACTGAGTAGTAGCTGTCATTGTATACGTAAGCGTGGGAGAAGGTGTAGTGCGCGAGGAACTGGAGACCATGGCTCACGCGCTTTTCGACCTTCACCTGCAAGGCGTTGTATTTATCGTCGGCGTCATTACCGTAATAGCTGGTGTCAACAGCGCAGCACGGGGGAGTCGGAAGCGTTTGACCGTTCGGGAACGCGGCGCTAGGAGCCGTAGTGAAAGTGAATCCCGGATAAGTGAAAGCCGGAACGCCGTTCAGGAATAGGCGACGACGATTCGCTGCCGGTTGCGCAGGAGTGAAGCCTCCCAATTTGCAAGTCGTGGGGGTGGGACAGGTCACGAGATTGCTACCCGGTCCGACTGCGACTTCGTTGGCGTTATAGCTTGGACCCTCGCCAGCAAAGACGTGAGTTCCCTTATTGCCGATGTAGCTAACAGTGATGTTAATGGTGGAAGACACCTGACGCTGAAGGGTGGCATTCCACTGATCAATGGTGGGCAGACGCTGCGTGAGCGGTCGCGCTCCGGCAGTCGTTTTGCCATCTACGCCGTTGATAGGCAAAGTGCCGCTGGAAGAAATGGAACCCAACACCGGCGAAAAATCAAACGCTGGCGCACTAAGCCCCAGGGGTAGACCTGTAAGAGGTGAAGTCAGGCCGGCGTTAGCAGGATTAAGCGTAAAAATCGCGGTGCGATTGTTGGACGCGCCGGTATTGAAGGTGGTGTCGGACAGATCCTGTCGCGCCAGAACCGGCAGGTTCTGGGTGACTACGTGGCCGAAATTGGAGCCAAACACGCCAATGTCGAACCCACGGCCATAACCCAAGCGAAGGACGGTCTTGGAATCGAACTGATAGGCCGCACTGAGGCGGGGCGCGAATGCGTTGTATGTATTGTTGACATTTCCATTTGATCCCACTCGACCGAATCCCGCAACCCTGATCAGGCCGTCAGTCAAATTTGCAAACCCGCCGTTGCCCTTGCCGTTGACGGTTTCGGGGAAATAGAGTTCCCAACGCAGACCGTAGGTCAAGGTGAATTTAGGGCCGACGCGCCAAGAGTCCTGACCGTAAAAGAAGGTGCGCTTCTGGCGCTCGGCGGCATTCAAGCTGGTGCTGACATAGCGCTGGAACTGTGTGACATCGCCAAGAAGGAACGTAGCCAACCCGAGACCATTGGATCCCGCATTGCCGGTGTCTAGCTGATCGAAGAAGAGCAAACCGGTGCGGCTTTGATCGCTTGGTACACGAAGATTCATGGCATAGCGGATGTCCGCACCGAACTTGATGGTGTGATTGCCTTGCGTACGCGTCCAGTTGTTTACAAACTGGAATTGCTGTTCGCTCTCGGTCAGGGGACAATTGCAACGGGCGGGGTCTAAGCCATCACCGAAGGCAAAGGTACCGGCGTTGTTGTTACCGAGTTGACCGTTCAGGCTGTTTCCACCATTGCTTTGGAACAGGAAGCCGGAGATACCTCCGGTGGTTGGTGGGCCAGCGATTCCCGAAGCGCAATTTGTTCCTGCAACCTTGCTGTTGCTATTAAAACAGGGAAAGCCTAGCTTATCCATCACCGTTTGCGTGCCGTCGGAGTACGCCGTTTTGGGGTTGTACTTAAAGTATCCAAAACGGAAATCCGTAAGCCACTTGGAACCGATCGGTTTGGTGAAGCCCGCTGCCAAGCTATAGTTATGAACGATGGAACTCCCGTTCAGGCCGCCTGGGCCAAACCCCTCTGAGCCGAGAGCTCCGAGTCCGCCCTTTCCGGAAAGGGAGAAGTAGTCGAGGCTGAAGCGCCCGAAGACTTGGTAGTTGCGCGGCGCGCTGTAATCGATCCGGGTATCGAACGATTTTTGATCAAAAGGACCTGAACCGCTGGCCACGAAATTGTCGTTAACGCCGCCGGACGTTGGCGCCGGGAATAGAGCGAGAGTATTGCCAACGTTCTGGGGAATGTCCGCGATCGGAATCATATTGCCGGCAAAAGGCGTACGGCCTGAACCGGTCAAAGAGTTACTGCTCCTCGGATCGAAAACTTGGCCACTGGGAACGCCGCCCACTGGACCCCCGTACGCATTAAGATATTCGCTTAAATTACAAAAGCCGGGGGTGGAACTCGCCGCGTTCGTCGCGGGGTTGCAGGACTGGACTACTGTTTGCGTGGGGACCGTATATAGGTTCGTGATGCCGGCTGTTTGCTTGGTTCCCTGATAGTCGCCAAAAAAGAAAAGTTTGTTTTTGATGATCGGGCCGCCAGCAGAGCCGCCAAACTGTTTCCAGGTTGCCGCAGGTAGTGGAACGCCGGGCTTGTTGGTGAATGGATCGCGTGCCTGCTGGGCGCTATCGCGGTAGTAGTAGAAGCCGCTGCCGTGGAAATCATTTGAACCAGACTTGGTCTGCACTTTGATGATTCCAGAGGTGCTCTTGCCGGATTCTGCGTCGTAATCCTGCAGAGCTATTTTGGCTTCCTGAATAGCATCGAGGTTTGGATTCACTACGATGATGCCAAGGATGGGATCTTGGTTATCGGTGCCGTCCAGCTCGAAGTTGGTACCGGAGAAGTGTTGCCCATTGACGTTGATCTGGCCGCCACCCTGAGGATTTTCAGTGGCAGCGTGGTTGAAACCGGGCAATTTCTGGGTGCCGGGCGAGAGTAATTCGAAACTGGTGAAATTGCGGTTGAGTACCGGAAGATCTTCGACGTACTTCTCGTTGAATTCGATGTCCACGTCGGCGCGGTCAGTTTTGAGCTGTGGAATTTCGCCGGTCACTTCGATGGACTGCGAAACCGAGCCGACTTGCAGCGGAGCGTCGAGGGTCACAGATGAGTCCGCAGTTATAGAAACGCTGGCGACATCGTAGGCCTTGAAACCTGTAGCCTCAATGTGCACCCGATAGTTGTCCGGAATCAAGTGAGTAACTGAAAAGTTCCCACTATCATTGGTAGTCGTTTCGAAGACGGTGTTCTTTGTGATTGAGGTCACAGTCACTTTGGCTCCAGCGACAGCATTGCCTTGGCCGTCAGTAACCGTGCCAATGACGCCGCCGAAAACGGCTTGAGCTGACGAATTTGGCGCGGACATCGCGAGGACGAGACAAAAAACCACGAAACAGCCGAATAATGCACGACTTCTCATTCCACCCCTCCTGATCTGACCGCCAAGTCCAATCACGTCAGCTACCCCAGCTGCGCGAAGGACTTTGCTCTAAAAAAACAAAACCCAAACACCTCGACATTTTTTGAAAAAGGAAAAACCAGAAATATGAGGCGCATCAATTGCGCACTCTGCTTGAAGCCGCTCTCTCTCGCACCTGACTGCTGAACTCGGAGTGACCGAGGACACGAACCTAGGGCAAGCGTCAACGCTTAAGTAAGCGGCTAAACGACACACGCCCCCGCGCATCCATTGGCACCAGAACACTTCGAGCGAAAAATGTGATGCAAGTTATCGGCTTTTTGACGGACGGAGGCAAGTCTCCCTGCGTCTGATACGGTTACATGAAGTAAAGGCAGCTGTTGCAAGGAGATGGACGAGTTGATAGGCTCCTGTTACACCAAGGTAACAGGAGTCGCAGTGACCGAACGGGCGCAATTTCAAGCAGAAATTGAAAAACTCGTTGCGAGCCATGCGCTGCACGGGTCAGAGTCCTTGTGCAAACTGTTGCGGTACCTGGGAAAGCAGGCATTGGAGCATCCAGGAACCACGGTTAAGGAATATCAAATTGCGACGGAAGTGTTTGGGCGACAGGCCGACTTCGATCCGCAGCTGGACTCGATGGTGCGGGTCCAGGCGGGAAGGCTGCGAACAAAACTTGCGGAGTATTACAACACGGAGGGTGCTTCAGATCGAATCGTGGTGGAGTTGCCCAAAGGCAGCTATGCGGTAGCCTTCCATGAACGGGCGAATGCGGCAGCGGCGCACGGAAACGGAAGCGGTACCGGAACTTGGGCCAACGATCCTGTGGAAAGCATGGGGGCGGCGGCGAAAAGGCGGTACCTGGTGCCGGTATTGAGCGTCGCGCTGGTTGCGGCGCTGGCGATGATTGGGTGGCTGTGGTGGACGCGGCCCGAGTTGGCTGCGTCTTCTTCGGCCAACGCAGCCAGAGGAATTTCGGCGCCTGCGCCAATTCGGATATTTTGGAAGGGATTTGTGCGCGGGCCGGAAGAGCCATGGGTAATCTTCAGCAATGCGGCGTTTGTCGGCCGGCCGAACACCGGTATGCGGTATTACAATGCGGCGACAGACGCGAAATCGCCGATTCTCGACCACTACACTGGGGTCGGCGAAGTGCTGGCGGTGCACAGCCTGGATCTTGTATTCGGCGAGTTGCATCAGGCTTTGCGCGTAAAACGTGGCAGCTTGTTTTCGCTCGATGATGCCAAAAACAACGATTTGATTTTCATGGGATCGCCCTCGGAAAACCTGACGCTTCTGGAAATCCCGAGCACCACGGAATTTGTGTTCAAAAAAGTAGAAAGCGGGCCGCACGAGGGAAACGTGGAGATCGTAAATGTGCATCCAGCGAAGGGCGAGGCTGATAAGTACCTGCTGGGCCCCTCGAACACTTCGCTGGCGGAGGACTATGCCGTCGTGGCGCTGGTGAAAGGGATCAATCCGGAACATTCGGAATTGATTTTGGCCGGCACGACCACAATTGGAACGCAAGCCGCCGTGGAATACGTGACGCGGGAAAATTATCTTGGTGAGCTATTGAAGAAGATGAATGTGACGCAGCCCAGCGAACTGAAACCGTTCGAAGCGGTGATTCATGTGAAGGTGGCGCGGGGCGTGCCGGTGGAGTCGTCGCTAGTGGCGTTGCGCGTGTTGAATTGAGAGTGCGGTGGCGGGCAGACAGCCGAGTTGCTGAGATTTGCGTTGCTGAAATTATTGCGCAGGGGCGACGAGTTTGGGATCCAGCGCCGCCGCTTTCTGAAATTCCGTTGCGGCTTCCTCTTTATTTCCTGCCTGGCGTAGCGCGATTGCCAATTCGAAGTGCGCGGGCGCATAGTCCGCGACAGATTGTATCGCGGCTTTGAATTGCGAGATGGCACCTGTCAGATCGCCTGCGTTACGTAGACGGCGGCCTGAGTTCGTTGCGAACAGTGCGGCTTGCAAGTTCGTAGTTTGTTTGGCAAGTTCGGCACCTGCACGGGATTCGCTGGCCGCGCCCGGCGCATCTCCTAGTTGACGGAGAACAGCCGCCAGCGTGGTGTGGGCTCCCGCAAAGTCTGGCTGCAGGCGGATGGTTTCGCGCAATGCTGCTGCGCTTTCCTGAAATTTCGACTGTTGTTTTAATACGGTGCCCAGGGTGTAGAACGCTTCCGCGTAGTCGGGCTTCACGCGCGTGGCTTTTGTCAGTTCCTCGATTGCGCCATCGGCGTCGCCCATTTGCCAGAGCGTCACGCCAAGAGTGTAAGGAGAGTCTGGCTGCGACGGATCAATGGCTTCGGCGGCGCGCAACTCTGCAACTGCTTCGGGAAGTTTGTCTTGAAGTTTTAGCGCGAGGCCAAGGTTGTAGTGCAGCAACTGGCTGTCGGGAGCCATCGCGAGCGCCTCGCGAAACACGGCCGTCGCGGCAGCGTAATCTGCCTTCTGCAAATATGCCGCGCCGAGATTGCCTTGGTAGCCGGAATCGCCGGGGTGAATCCGCAAAGCGGCGCGAAAAGCTGCGATGGATCCGTCGCCATCGCCGGACTGGAGGAGGGCCAGACCGAGGTTATTCTGAGTCTCGGCATTTTGCGGTTGAATGCGAAGCGATTCACGAAAAGCCGCGGCGGCATCCGCAGGGTTTCCGACGCGCTGCAGTGATTGACCGAGCAGGTTGAGAATGTCCGGCTGCGCCGGCTGAAGCTTAAGAGAAGCCTGGAAAGCGGAAATGGCTTCCGGCAGATTTCCCGATGCGCGCAGGCTCCTTCCGAGAAAATTTTGCGCGAGATAATTTTGCGGATCTAATGCGACGGCACGAGCCAGACATTTTTGGGCTGCTTCGAATTGCTTTTGTTCGAACTGTAAAACGCCCAGATGAAAAAGTGCTGCAGGCAGTTGCGGATTTAATTCTAGCGCTTTCTGAAATTCTGTATTGGCGCCGGAAAGATTATCTTGCCGCACGAAAAGTGTGCCGAGATTGTCATGCAGATGGGGACTCGAGGGAGATAATTCAAGGGCGCGGCGAATCTCGGTAACGGCGGCATCGATATCGTTCGCAGCTTCCAGAGCGCGAGCCAGTGCGACATGGGCATCGGGCTGGTTAGGAGCAATGCGCACGACGGCGCGCGCTTCCTTTACAGCGCCCTGAACATCGTGGGTTTGCAGCAGCGCATTGCACAGGTTGATGCGTGCATTTACAAAAGAAGGTTGCACGCGGAGGGCGGCCTGAAATTGCGCGATGGCGGAAGGCGCATCATTTTGCGCGAGCATGACGAGACCGAGAGCGTTGGCGGCTTTGGCATTGCGCGGATTTTCGCGAGTCGCTTTGGTGAAAGCGACTCGCGCGGCCGCAAGATCGCCTCGCTGCAAAGCAGCGCTTCCCTCCGAAAATGCTCGGTCAATCCCTGGCGGATTAGCGGACGAAGGGGTCTGCGCGGCCAGCAGAATTGGAGCGAGTAGCAGCGGAAGCAGGCGAAGTAAGCGTTTCCCGTTCATCATGCGAGCGCTTATGAACAACGTTCTTCGCCTCCGGATGTTATGCGGACTGAGAAATTTCATACTAGCATTAAGCCATGAACCAGTACGTCGGAGACGTTGGCACGCAGCGCAAAAAAGGGCCCGCCTCCCCGTTAGGAACGGGGCAGGCAGAAAGCGGCCGTTACAAAAAAAACAGGCAGCGGTTTCACGTATGCAAAATGATGGGCCGGGATCGGGGCGCAAGTTGATGAAAATTGGTGTGCGGCTGAAAAGCGTAGCGTCGTGCGTGATCCTACTGGCGAGCATGGTGGTTCCTCCGGCTAAGTCACAAACAGCGGATCGCTCTGACAAAACTGGGCCCAAAAAAATCGCTTACTTCGTGGACGAAGCCGCCAAAGCCGGACTAAGCGCGGCCAATACGTTTGGCGGAGTGGATAGCAAAAAATTCATACTAGAGACCACAGGAACGGGGGTGGCCATCTTCGATTACGACAACGATGGATGGCCGGATATTTTTGTGGTGAATGGAACCACGCTCGAACCGCTGCCGGGAAAGAAACCACCGACCAATCATCTGTACCACAACAATCACGATGGAACCTTCACCGACGTGACGGGAAAAGCCGGGCTGGCGCATACCGGATGGGGACAGGGGGTTTGCGTCGGAGATTACGACAACGACGGGTACCAAGATTTATTCGTGACGTATTACGGAAAGAATGTGCTCTATCACAATAACGGCAACGGAACATTTACCGACGTGAGCGAAAAAGCGCATGTCGCGGGGAATGGCGCGTGGAGCACCGGATGCGCGTTTGTGGATTATGACCGCGACGGAAAGCTCGATCTGTTTGTGGCCACTTATGTGGACTTTGACTTGAAAACGGCGCCGGTTCCGGGCGAACGGGCGTCGTGCATGTGGAAGGGCGTTCCCGTGATGTGCGGACCGCGCGGATTGCCGTGGGGAAATAACGCACTGTACCACAACAATGGCGACGGCACGTTTGAGGATGTGACCAAGAAAGCGCAAATCGATCGGACCAACGGACACTACGGATTTAGCGTGTCCACGTTTGACTTTGATGATGACGGCTGGCCGGATATTTTCGTTGCCTGCGACAGCACTCCCAGCATTCTTTATCACAACAATCAGGACGGAACATTTACGGATGTAGCGGTGGTGGCGGGAGCCGCGTTTAACGAGGACGGAAAAGAACAAGCGGGGATGGGATCGACTATCGGCGATTACAACGGAGACGGCCGATTGGATATCTTCAAAACGAATTTTTCCGATGATACGGCGACGCTTTATCGCAATAACGGCGATGGCACATTTGATGACTCGACGTTTGCGGCGGGGTTGGGACTGTACACGAAATATCTGGGCTGGGGCACGATGTTTGTCGACGTGGATAACGACGGCTGGCCGGATCTGCTGTTGGTCAACGGCCACGTTTATCCGGAGGTCGATAAGGAGCATCTCGGGAGCGACTATCAGGAGCCGCGGATTCTGTATCACAACAAAGGTAACGGGACGTTCGAGGATATCTCGGGAAATGCAGGGCCCGGCATTACTACCGCTAAATCAGGACGCGGGCTGGCGGTGGGCGATTTGTGGAATGACGGAAGAATGTCCGCTGTTGTGAGCAACATGAATGCACCCGCCAGCCTGCTGGTGAATCAAACGAAATCGCGAAATCACTGGATTGCGTTCAGGACCGTCGGGACAAAATCAAACCGCGATGGGATCGGAGCCAAGATTCGCGTCAAAGTCGCGGACCGAGTGTTGGTGGACGAAGTGCGTAGTGGTTCCAGCTACGATTCAAACAACGATATGCGCGTGCACTTTGGGCTTGGGCGAAATGAAAGCGTGGAATGGGTCGAGGTTCGCTGGCCAAGCGGACTGACGGAAAAATTCACGGGATTGCCTGCGGACGGAATCCGTAATTTGAAGGAGGGCTCGGGCGCGGCGATCAACAAAGCTGCACAGTAATCTTCTCAGCGTTAAAGGATTTACTTTCCGGAACTGGAATAACGCGGTTCGGACAATTCTTGCCGACCGGCGGTGGCGGCGGCGAATCGGAAGCGCATGCGTTCTCCCTCATCACCGGTGAAAAGCAGTTCATGGCGCATCGCTTGCCGCAACTCGGGATCCTGCCAGACGGCGGACATCAAACCTGTTGGGGAGTGAGAAGCCGTGCCGAGCAAAAGGTGTCCCAGCTCATGTGCGATTACGCATCCCAGCAATTCGCCCGTCGGCACGGCAGTGGCTGACCTGAAAGCCTTGATGCCAGCGTAGTAGACCAGCACATAATTCCCTTGTCCCGACGCGTCCTGGAAAGATTGTCCAAAAATGTCTCCTTTCACCGGGCTAGTCTTCGGCACCACGCGAACCGACAAGTGGGTCGGGTACGAGATGGCGCTGCAGTTCAAGTCGGGCCTCGGGCTGGCTGGAGTCCCGCAATCGAGCCAGATCAGCAATATTCCTGAGCGCTGCATGATCTCCGTGGCGCGGCTTTGCGCCTGTGACCAGACGGACGGCTCAACGCCAGCGTCATTAAAGACAGACGCACTAAGGATTACTGCGGAGTATTGAGCGCGCTCGTCAGCGGAGATCGTTTGTGGCAAACCGATGCACGTCAGAATCAAGAAAACCAAGGCCGTGTTTTTCATGAGCCGCTCCTCGCTGGAAGGCGCAAAAGTGCGGCGAGCAGCGAGGTGCCTCAAGGCCTGACGGGTAACATGAGCCTGAAACGTAGGTGACGAGCTAAAGGGTGCCTTTGCAGGATGTTACGAAGCGAGATGACACGAAAAATGAAGAGTTTTATCGGCTTGTAACGGAACAGAGTGCGGCTGCGTACGTAGAAGTAAGAGAGATAGCGGACAGCATACGTCTAAGTAAGCGAACAGGGTGAATCTGAGTGCCTAACGGGCTCAATGGAAATTCGGGAAGCGTGATGCGGTTCGGAGTGTATGAAGTGGACCCGCATTCGGGGGAACTTCGCCGGAACGGAGTGAAGATAAAGTTGCAGGAGCAACCGTTCCAGGTGCTGACGATGTTGCTCGAGCGCCCCGGCGAGGTCATTTCCCGTGAGGAGATGCAGCGGAGGCTGTGGCCCGCGGATACTTTCGTGGACTTCGACCATAGCCTGAATGCCGCGATAAAGAGGTTGCGGGACGCCCTGCGGGATTCGGCGGACAATCCGCGGTTTGTGGAGACGTTGGCAAGACGCGGGTACCGGTTCGTCGCTCCTGTGGCCGGCACGGTCTCGGGCAGTGGCGGAAAAGCAGAGGTGACAGCGCGGCCGTCGCCCGGCTACATCGCGCGCTGGGTTGCGGGCACGCTGGTGCTCGTCGCGATATGTAGTGTTGTGGTTTGGCGCGGCAGCCACAACACCTCCCCGATTGCTGCTCTGCGGGAGAGGCGGCTAACCGCCAACTCTTCGGACTTGCCCGTATATAACGCAGCCATTTCGCCAAACGGCAAATTCCTGGCATTTTCCGATCCGCGGGGCGTTTTCCTTCGCGCACTGGACACCGAAGAG
>Ga0307479_10004049_pt1 | contig 13392 bp, 10 predicted proteins | sample atmos_gasesECM4C_FD_203743 | JGI IMG/M metagenome (GOLD analysis project Ga0307479, IMG submission 203743) | Hardwood forest soil microbial communities from Morgan-Monroe State Forest, Indiana, United States - atmos_gasesECM4C_515 | ecosystem: Environmental > Terrestrial > Soil > Temperate...
TGAACGTTGTCGAACTGCAGCTGAATGACGTGCTTGATCGCCCCGCCAGCAGAATTCAACTGACAGCCGTTTGCAGGAGCGGCGTTCGCCGGGAATACGGCCGTGGCGGTGGCGAGCGAGGCGGCCGGCAGTGCGGCGACCGCGACAAGTTTTGCCAGCGTGCGACGTAGTCGACTATCCCTGAGACGCATGCATTCCCTCCTTGGCTTACCGACTCCTACGACATCCCTGGCTCAGTCTGATCGTCAATAGGAAAGCCGCGGCGTAAACACTGTGAACGATTGGTTAAGACCGGGAGGCCGGCAACGACGCCGGCCTCCACTCACGCTCCTGCTAGGACGCTGCCAGGGCCTTCGCCTGGTCGAGCAGTGACTGGGCCTGGGCGATCCAGGCCTTCGCCTGCTGTTCGTTGAGGGCCTGGCCATCGAAGGCGGCGCTGCTGAGGGCCACCTTGATCCGGCCCGCTAATGCATCGCGCTGCGTCGTTAGGCTCGTGATCGAATCTTCGATCGAGCTGTAGACACTTTCATCGGTGCTCCTCAAAGCCTTCGTCGACGCTATGAGCGTGTCCATCGAGAACTGTCCGAAAGATGCGTTGACCTGCTCGTAGATCGCGCCGAGCCGTCTAACCGTCTCACGGTGTGCGATCAGCGATTGCGGCGTGGCGCTGGTATCCAACGCCTCGATCAAAACACGCCCGTCGCTCTGATAGTCGTCGCGCAGGCCGAGCAAGGTCAGGATGGTTGGACGGAGGTTGGTGTGATCGGTCCACGTCGTCGCGTCGATCCCAGCGTTCTTAACACCGGGCCCGACCATGCCTACCCATGTATTGCCAATTTCGGCCTGGATATCCCCGTGGTTCCAGGCAAATTTCGGGTTTACGCAAGCGTTGCCGCCGCACGTTGGGTTGTTGAAATGGAACGACCCGGCCGTCTGGAAAAAGAAGTCCGGGTTTGCGAACCAAGTGAACGTGGGCGTCCGGTTGGGATCGGTGTTTACCATGTGCAGTGTCTGCTCCTCGACGGTATCCGCCAGAGCTGCAGTTAGCGGAACGGTCTGGACAGTCCCCGCGCTATTCCGCACATAGGGGTCGAGCGACGAGAGGTTCCCAGTGTCACGCTCGAGCTTCCGAACCGTTGGATCCATCCGGCCCGGTTGTCCGTTGACGTAGAACGCCGGCGCGTCATCGAAGTGGATGTCAAACCCGGGCTCACCCGCCGGGAGCAGTCCATTGATGTTGGCGCTGATCTCACCAAGCTGGTTCGTTGGGCAGGCACTGAGGTCAGTGCAGGTGTTGTGCGAGTAGGCGAGGGAAGCGTCAGGTTGCGGCGTGCCGATACCGCCAGCGACGTGATCACCCTCGTCGACGGTGACCACAAAGAGCGTATTGCTCCGGTCGATGCCTTTCCCCGCAAGATTCTGGAAAAAGGCGGCGAAAGCGTCATCGTAAGCCTTCAGCTGCGCGACATAGTCGGCCTCGCCGGGACCGGAGGCCCTGGAAAACGTGTGATTGTCGTGCGCGTCCGAGATGTACGCGTACGTCACAGGAACGCCCGACGTTTGCATCTGCTGCACGTAGCCCAGCGTGTTCTTCGCAAGCATGGCGTCGAAGCCGGGGAACCCGCAATTCCCGGCGGGATCGGTGATCGGCTGGCCTGCGGTGTCATTGACGCACGGATTGCCCCCGGTGATTGCGGGGTCGACGTACTTGGCGCCGTAGAGAGCGTTGAATCCGTCGTAGCCTCGGGGCTCGTCCCTGAGTAGGTCTGGTTTGGCGCTGGTGTTCCCCGCGCATTTGCTGTCGGTCGCCTGAGAGCAGTGAATCGCGATGCCGACAAAATCGGCCTGCGCGAGAGCCGGGTTGTTCGTGGCCTCGCTGAGCTGGGGCGAAGGATTGCCAAAAATCTGTGCCACGTCGCCCGTTGCGAATTTGTTCGCGTTTTCGAGTTCGATGTTGGCCGTCGCAACACCGCCGAAATCGCAACCGGCGCGCGTATACGGCACCCAGGGAGCAGGGGTGGTCTTCTGTCCGTCGGTGATCATGTTTGGCAGGGTGTTAAGCACTGGGTCAACGGGATTCGTCCAGTACTTGAAGGAACTTGTGAACCTGGGGAGCTTGGTCGAGGGGTAGTAATCGTAGCTGTTGGATACCGTCTGGCCCTGCCGATCAGGATAAAGGCCGGTGAGGCTCGACAGGATTCCGCCGGCGGTATGCGAAATCAGGATGGTGTGGTCGTTGGTAAACAGGGTGCCATTGGCCTGTAGGAAATTGAGCAGGTGTGGCATCTGCTCCAGGTCCGAAGCCACGTTCGGGCGATCGCGGGTGAAGTGGGTGTTATCGAACTGGAGATAGATGACGTGCTTGACGGAGCCGGTTAGACAGCTCGAGCTGGGCGCCGACTTGCCGGCGGATACACCAAGGGCGGTGAGGCCGGCGACGCTGGCCGGCAGCAACGCCAGCGCCAGGAAACGGGCCAACGAACGCGCGAGTGATGGGCGAAGATTCATGACTCCTCCTTCCCTGATTGCGATCCCCTAAAGACTCTGCTGGCCGCGCGGAATGCTTTGGCCAAAGCCGAATGAACGTTCGGTTAAATCACGACGTCAATCGCCATGTATTGTGGCAGACAAATGCGGATTGGTCTAGATACCGCGCAGCATCAATTGCTCTGGCCGGAGCTGGTCGAACGTGTCCAATTCGCGGAGTCGGCCGGATTCGACGGCGCATGGGTATTCGACCACTTCACGCCGCTCTACGGCAGCCCGAACGGACCCTGCCTCGAGGCGTGGACTCTACTGGCTGGCCTGGCCGCGGTGACCAAGCGGATCCGCCTGGGCGCACTGGTGACCGGCATTACGTACCGGCACCCATCGATCCTGGCGACCGAGGCGATCACCGTGGACCACATCTCGAACGGGCGACTCGAGATCGGTATGGGCGCCGCCTGGCACGAGCCCGAGCACGAACAGCTGGGGATCCCGTTTCCTCCGCTCAAGGAGCGGGCTGAGCGCCTCGAGGAAGGCGTCCAGGTGATGCGGCTCTTGATGACAAGGGATCGCGCCACCTTTGCCGGCCGGCATTACCAGCTGGCCGAGGCGAGCTATCATCCGCGACCGGTTCAGCGACCGCATCCCCCCATCTGGATCGGAGCCGGCGGTGAGCAGCTGATGTTGCCGATCGTGGCGCGACAGGCGGACGCCTGGCACGCGTTCGGCTCCGACGACTCGCTGGCGCGCAAGTCCCGGCTGCTCGACCAGCTCGCGGAAAAGGCTGGACGGGACCCAAAGGCGATTCTTCGCTCAGCATCCCTCTCGCTATCGCGACCATGGGACCAGGTGCGCCGCCGAGCGGCGCAGCTGCGCACGGCCGGCTTTGGCTACCTGATCGCGGAGTGGCCGTCGGAAGGCAAGCGCCGCCTCGATGAGTTCGTCGAGCGGGTCATGCCGGAACTGGCTCAGTGACAAGTTCGGCGCGGAGGCGCTGCACCGCCCGGTAGATCAGGAGCTTGGCGGCGGCCGGCGACTTGCCGAGGATCGCGCCGATATCCTCCATGGTCAGGTCGTCGGAGAACTTCAGGATCATGGCGGCGCGTTGTTGCGGCGGCAGATGATCGACGGCGTGCCAGACGGCCCGCACACGGTCCCGGGTAACAACCTCGTCAACCGGGTCGGGCTGCGGGGACGCCAGGTCGAGGGTATCGTCGAGGGAGAGCTGCGGCCGCTGGTTTCGGTAGTGGCTCGCCACCGCGTTGGCGGCGATTCGGTAGAGCCAGCAGCTGAACGGACGACCCTGGTCCCGGTAGTTCTTGATGCCTCGCAGCGCGCTCATGAAGACGTCGGCGGTAACGTCCTCGGCGAGGCCATCGTCGTGGATCCGGGAGCGCACGAAGCGATAGATCCTGGATGAATAGCGATCGTAAAGCTCAGCGAACGCGGCGGGGTCGGTTTTCGCGCGTTCGACGGGGTCGCGCCAGAAGGCGTCCGGGATGCCGGCGACCGTGGTAGGGCTCATACCTGGGCACGCTATCGCCCTCCCGACGCGATGTCGTCACGGAAACTACTGAGAGTTAAGGGACTTCAGGACCTGATGCGCTGGCGGCCGCTATAGACGTTCAGGCTGCGGCCCCGGAGAAAGCCGATCAGTGTCTGGTTGGACGCCTGGGCCAGGTCGCGGGCCAGGCTCGAAGGGGCAGACACCGCCACCAGAACAGGGATGCGGGCCTGGAGGGCCTTCTGGACGATCTCGAAGGAGGTACGCCCGCTCACCATCAGGATGTGGCGGTCGAGCGGCAGGAGACCGCGACCCGCGGCGTAGCCGATCACCTTGTCGACGGCGTTGTGGCGGCCGATGTCTTCGCGGACGGCGACCGGCCGGCCGTCGAGCGTGAACAACCCAGCTGCGTGCAAGCCGCCGGTCCGGGCAAAGATCGCTTGCTCCTCTCGCAGCCGCGCGTCCAGGCCATAGATCACCTCGGGATCGATCGAGAGATCGTCATCCGGAAGGGGCGGGGCAGCCTCGTGGATCGCCTCGATGCTGCTCACTCCGCACAGCCCGCAGGACGACGCCGACAGGAAGTTGCGTTGCCAGCGCCGGTCGACGCCGGGCGCGGATGGCCGTAACTCGACATCGATGACGTTCTCGAGATCGGGATGCTCGCCGTTCGGCACCACTGTAAGAGCCCTCACGTCGTCGGCTGAGCGAATGATGCCCTCGCCGAAGAGGAAGCCGAGCGCGAGGTCACGGTCGTGGCCGGGCGTTCGCATCATGAGCGTCAGCGGCTGGCCACCGATGCGAACCTCGAGCGGCTCCTCGGCGGCGAGCTGGTCGTCCACTCGGGCGCCGGCCTCGCCGCCATAGCGAAGGACGCGCGCGCGGTGCGAGCTGCGGTCCTTCATGTAACGATGCTAGCGAACGTTCTCCCAGCGGTAGGCGATCGTGCCTCCGATGAACGGGACGTGCAGGCCAGGTCGCACCAGGTAGGGCTCGATGCCGGTATAGAGGGGGATCAGCCGATTCTGCGCGAGCGCCAAACCTTCGGCCTGCTGGTAGGCCTTCATGGCATCGTCCCAGGTGAGCGCGGCACGACCCTGGTCGAGCGCTTGCTCCACGCCGCTGTCGAAGAGCCGCAGGTTGTTGAACTGCGAGCTCGCCCGCAGGACGTTCTCCAGGAAATCGGATGGGTAGGGCACGTCGGCGCTCCAGGTGTCGATGAAAAGGGGCAGCTTGTCCAGCGCTGCTTGATTGAAGAAGTCGCCGGTCGGATGCAGCACGACGGTCCGGCCGGTCGCGGTGTTCAGCTGGTCCTGTAGATCATTGGCCACTCGGCCGACCGTCGAGTTGGTCGAGTAGTAGAGGTCGATCCTCGGCCCGAATCCCGCCTGGTCGAGCGCGTTTCGCGCCGCGGCTGGGTCGTAGGCGGGGAGCTGCCGGGTGAGATGGCCGGGGACGCCCGTGGGGAGCAGATCGGTGGCCGGCGCCGCGAGCATCGACCCGAAGAGTGCGAGGTCCGTCACGCGCGAGCGATCGATCGCCTGTGCGATCGCCATCCGATCGGGCGGACCGTAGCCGCTGCCTGCGACCGTGTTGAAGCCGAGCCAGGTGGTGCGCGCGTTGGGGACCTTGTGCAGCTTGGCGGCCTGCTGCGGATCGCGTGCGAAGGCGAGCAGCTGCGGACCGGTGAAGCCGTGCGCGATGTCAACGCCGCCGCTAGTAAATCGATCCAGGCGCTTGACGTTGTCGGGCTCGATCTCGATATCGACGTTGCGCACGGAGGGCTTCGCTCCCCAATAGTTGTCGAAGGCCGACAGGTGAAGCGTCCGGCCGCGGTCCCAACGATCGAGGCGGTACGGGCCGGTGCCCGAGGTCAGTAGCTTGGGATCGCTCAGCCAGTAGGGCGGCAAGGCCAGCAGGGTGAGCAGCTCGCTGTCGGCCCGCGGCAAGAGGAGCCGGAGCGTGGTACTGTCGACCACCTGAACGGTCGTCAGCATTTCCCCCGGGTAGCGGACCCCGAGCGCCGAAAAGAAGATGGTATTGGGACTGGCGGTGGCCGGATCGAGCGCCCGGGTCCACGCGGTCAGGGCGTCCTTCGCCTGGACGGTGGCGCCGGATTGATAGTGAGCCGGGCGCAGGTGGAAGGTGTAGGTCCGGCCAGCGTCCGAGATCTCCCAGCGCTGGGCAAGCGCAGGCACCGGTCGGTTATTGGCGTCGAGGGCAGTCAGCCCCTCGAAGATCTCGCTGCCGATCTGAAGGGAAGTCGGATCATCGATCAGCGCGGGATCGAGGGTCTGGGCATCTTCCGCCTCGATCAGCTGCAGATGACTCGCACCCGCCGGCGACGCCGAGGGCGACGGTTTGGGCGCGGTGGGGGTGCAGGAGCTCGCCAGCAGCGTCAGCGCCAGCCCCGCCGCCGAGGCGGCGCGGACGACCATTTTTCGGATACTAACAATGTGCTGTCTGGCCGCCTGGCGCTGCTGACGAGCGCGCTCGTGATCGCGGCGGCGATCGAATCGGCCTCCGCCGCCAGCGCCTCCGGCACCGCGAACCTGGTGTCGGGAACGGTCCTCCCCCGCAATCCGCCGATGGGTGGGATCGTCCGCCTCGACCTGCAGGTGCGCAACGACACGTCCACCGGCTGGACTTCCGCCGATCTTGTCCACCTCACCTGGAAGAGTGCGGACGGCAAGACGTCGACCGAGGATACGCATCAGCTCGGAGAGCCGGCCCCTGCGGGGGCAATGGTGCCGCTGACCCTCGTGACAATGGCCCCGGCCGCCGTTGGAGATTTCTCGCTCACGACGGAGCTGGAGACGCACGGCGGGAGGCTGGCCATCGGGACTCCGACGACCTTTCATCTGAGCGGCTTCCTCTTCAAAGGGCGCGGTAACGGCCATGGTCTCGGCATGAGCCAGTGGGGCGCACGGGGGCGTGCCGCCGCCGGTCAGGACTACAAGAAGATCCTGTCGACGTACTACACCGGGACGCGAATCGACGCGCGCGACACCTCGGGGATGGTGCGGATTGCGCTCACCGACGATCCGCTCGACCTGGCGAGGCCGTGGCCGCGGCTCTTCGGTCCGCAGGCATTCGTCGCCGGGCCGATTACGGTCGAGGGCCTACCCCAGCTGCAGGCGTCGGCGGGTTCGTCATTGGGCTTTGACGCCAACAGCGCCGGGCAGCCGATCGCCTACGTCATCGCCGCGGACGGGTCGCATGGGGCGCCGGTCGTGATCACCAGCACGCTGACGATTCATACCAGCAGTCCTGCCGGCATTCGCACCAACATCATGCAGGTCATGGGCGGCGATTTCCGCGGCGGCGCGGAGCAACGCCGCTATGCCGGCGTGCTGCGGATCGTTCCCAAGGGCGGCGCCACCATCCTGCCGGTCAACGTGCTACCGATGGAGGACTACCTCAAGGGCGTGGTGCCGGCCGAGATGCCGCCCTACTGGGGGGTCGAGGCGCTCAAGGCGCAGGCGATTGCCGGGCGGACCTACGCCGTCGCCCACCTGGGTGGGGCTGACTTCGACTTGCGGGCCAGCGAGTCGGACCAGGCCTACAGTGGGCTCACCGACCAGCGCGCCGAGTCGAATGCCGCGGTGGACGGGACGCGCGGCCAGGTCCTGAGCTATCAGGGTCAACCGATTACGGCCTTCTACATGGCCTCCGACGGCGGGCACACCGTCAGCAGCGAGTATCGATTCGTCCAGTGGAACCACGGGCCGGTTCTCCGCTCGCACCTTGGTTACCTGACAGGCATCAGCGACCCCTTCGATCGCGGGCCGTCGTGGCAGGTCGGCCCATTCTCGGCCGATGGCGCGGCCGCCATCCTGATCGACAACGGCTTGAACATTGGCGACCGCCTGGTCGGGATCGACGTGCTGCAGAAGGAGCCGTCTGGACGGGTCATCGGCGTGCGGCTGCGCGGCAGTAGCAAGTCGGTGGAGGTCAGCGGCCCAACGCTCCGCTTCTATTTCGGTCTTCCGGACACGCTGGTCGATATCGTCGGGGGCGGCTAGGCCCGATCAGGCGGCCCGCGACTGATCGACGGGAGGTTGCTGCCGCATCAGCTTGCGCTGCTTGCGCAACTGGTTCGTCGCCAGGATCGCTTCGCCCAGCACCACGAGGATGACAAATCGAATGTACGAGAAGTGGCCAAGGAACATGAAACCCAGCGTGTCGAGCAAATAGAGAAGGCCACCGACAATCGCGGCCGGGAAGGAGCCCGCTCGAACAAAGAAGGCGATCACCAGGAAGACGGCCCCCTCGGCCGCCCCGTACCAGTTGAAGACTCCCTGAAGAGCCGTCAGGTCTGCCAGTTCGGCGACCGCGCCCATCCCGAGGTTGATCCCCCCGAACGAGAGGTAGATCCAGAAGGCGCGGCGCACGCCCTTCGTGGCCTTGTCGAGGTCAGTCTTGCGGATCGCGCCCGGACTGGTCGCCCAGCTCGCCGCCGATGAGCTCAGCTCCGCAGCGCCGGCGACGTCTTTCGGAGGTGTCCAGGCGGGCTGGGCCGGGGCAATCGCCCCGACCGTGGCGCACATGTCGCAGGTCTTGCTTCCCAATGGCATGGCGCAGCCGCACTGCTTGCAGATTGCCATTTGCGGTATATCGGGCGGCGCGGCCCGATCTTCTGTGACGATCGTGCTACGAAACCAGCGCCGACCGTTGCTGGGGGTGGTGTCGGAGCACAGTGGGGGCCAGATGACTCAGAAAACGAGGTGGCGCACCGCCCACATCGTTGCCACCATCCTTGGCGCCATCTTTCTGGCGTTGACCGCCCGACACATCCTGGTCATCAACAGTCCGGATCTGCGCAGCGGGGCGCTGGCGACGTCGAGCATGGCGGCGACGATGGTCGGCCTCATTCTGTTGGCTCGCTTTCTCGCCAGGCGGCAGCAGGTAACCCTCTATCTCACGTTGGGATTCCTTGGCTCAGGGCTGCTCCTTGGCATTCATGCGGTCTTCTCGTCGGCATTGATCCGGGACACCAGCGCATTGACGACAGAACTGGCTGACGCGAGTGAAAGCCTGGGCGACGCGGTGATCGCGGCCTCCTTCCTCTTGAGTTGGGCCGCGTGGCGATGGCAGGAGGCGCTCGACCGGCGCGTCGCAACGATTGCACGAAACGCCATCATTGTGTTCGTCGTCGGGCCGCTGGTGTGGCTGACATTTGCCCTCGCGACCCAGCCGGCCTTCGTCAAGATCGCTGACCTCGTCTGGGCGACCCTTTTCGCTGCGAGCCTGATCGGTATCGCCCATAAGAATGTCAAGCACGCCGACACCTTCGAGCGCTGGCTGCTGTTGGCCGGCATCTTTCTCGTCTACGGCCAGGTGTTCGCGGGCCTCCTGGGGGATGGGGCTGGCACTGGCCAGGTGGGCGCCGCCGATCTGATGACGGTCGCGGGATACTTTGCCGCCTTCGTTGGCGGCGTCATCAGCACGTCCGAGTTATTCGAACGCGCCGAGCGCGCAACGCGGGTCGCCCGCGGTCGCAACGAGGAGTTGCAGCGAGAGGTCGTCGCCCGCAAGCAGGCGGAAGAAGAATCCCGGCAACTGGCATTGATTGATCCGCTCACGAACATCTATAACCGGCGGGGTTTCACGGCCCTCGCGGCCCACGTGCGCGAAATTGCCCGAAGGCAGCAGCGGCCGGTCCACATCCTCCTGATCGACCTCGACCGGTTCAAGCGGATCAACGACGCCTTTGGTCACACCATGGGCGACCAGGCGCTGCTTGAGTTCGCCCAGATCCTCACGGCCACCTTTCGAAAGTCCGATGTGGTCGCCCGAACCGGCGGCGATGAATTTTGCGTGCTGCTCGCAGAGCCGGAAGAAGGGATCCAGTTGGCCCTGGCCCGCTTGCGGCAGAACGTCGACGACAGTAACGACGCCGGGACCCGTCCCTACCGACTCGAGTTCAGCGTCGGGGTTGCGCGCGCGATGCCCGACGACGACGTGTCCATCCACGCCCTGGTCGAGATGGCGGACGAGGCGATGTACGAGGAGAAGCGGCTCCGCGAGGGAGCCGCTTAGGTCAGCCGCCGACCGCCGTCTTCGCCAGCTCGGTGTCGGCGATGAGCCAGCCCTCCGTCGCCTTGGCCTGGTCGTTGATGTGGAAGACGTAGACGAGCTGGTCCTGGTAGGTCTTGCCGCCTCGCTTGAACGAGCTGTTCACCAGCGCGACGACATGCTTCTCGTTGGCCACGATGTCGTGGAAGTCGAGCGTGATGTCCTGGAACGTCTGCGGGTACCTGGCAATCGCTCCCAGTGCGGCGTCCTTGCCCTTGAAGTCACCGCCGAAGACGCTCCCGCGCGCGTGCCAGGTGAAGTCATCGCTCCACGTATCGCTGAGCGCTTTCAGATCGCCCCGGTTGAACGCGGCAAACGCGTCGCGAACCGCCTGGATCTTCTGGTCGAGGCTGAGCTTCGTGCCGGCTTCTGCCATCACGCCCTCCTTTGAGCCCATCCGGGCTCAACCCGGCGCGCGCGCCGGGATTGCCGCTCTCTCGCGTCCGACTATAGGCCGCTCGAGGGTCGTGTCAAGGGCAAAAAAGAAGACTGTGGGTGTTCAGCGATTATGACCGCCCTTAACTGTTCAGCGATTCTGTCCTCTCATGAAGGAGGGGAACGTCACGTTGAGCAGGAACGAACAGCGCCGGTTGATGGTGTTGAACCATTTGGGGTCGGGAGCGATCTCGGGGCATGAGGCAGCCGGTCTCCTGGGGCTGTCCGAGCGACAGGTACGTCGGCTCCGCCGCGCCTACGCCGCCGAGGGCGCCAAGGCCCTCGCGCACGGCAACCGAGGCCGACGCCCCAGCAATGCGTTCGATCGCACGCTTCGGCAGCGCGTGGTGCAATTGGCGCGGGGCCGCTACGCCGGCTTCAACCACCAGCACTTCACCGAGATGCTGGCCGAGCGGGAGGGCCTCCAGCTCTCCCGCGTCACCGTCCATCGGATTCTCACGGCGGCCGGGATCCCCAGCCCACGCCGACGGCGACCCCCGCGTGCTCATCGCCGGCGTGACCGGTTTCCTCGCGAGGGGATGCTGCTGCAGATCGATGGCAGCCGCCACGATTGGCTCGAAGGACGGGGACCCTTGTTGACCCTGGTGGGCGGGATCGATGACGCCACGGGGCTGGTCCCGTGGGCCTGCTTCCGGGCGCAGGAAGACGCCCAGGGCTACTTCGAGGTGATGCGGGAAACGGTGCGCCGCAAGGGCGTCCCGCTAGCCGTGTACTCCGATCGGCATGGCATCTTCTTCAAGACCCGGGATCGAGAGCTCAGCCTGGAAGAGCAATTCGATGGCCGTCACCACCCCACCCAGTTCGGCCGTCTCCTCGAAGAGCTCGGGGTGCAATTGATCCTGGCGCGATCCCCCCAGGCCAAAGGCCGGGTGGAGCGCCTCTGGGGCACGTTCCAAGATCGACTGACCAGCGAGTTGCGCTTAGCCGGCGCCACGACGCCGGCGCAGGCGGACCAGATCCTCGCGCGCTTCTTGCCGCGCCACAATCGCCGCTTCAGCGTGCCCGCCAACGATCCCACGCCCGCCTGGTTGCCGGCCCCGGATCGACGTCGACATGACCAGTTGTTCTGTTTCAAATTTCGAAAAGTGGTCAGCAACGACCACAGCATCCGCTACGAAGGACGCCGTATCGACATTCCGCCGGGCGGTCCCCGGCCAAGCTATGCCAAGGCCGAGGTGGAGGTGCATCAGCACTTCGATGGCACCATCGCGGTCTTCTTCCAGGGCACCTGCCTGACCAAGCTGCAGCTGCCGGTGGCCGCGTCCGCTCGGGTGCTCGAGCAACACTCGTACGCCCTCGCGTTTGACGCCCCGCCGACCCCCGTCACCAAACCCGTGGTCCTCAGTGCGTCCCACGGCCCACGGCCACCAGCCGCCACGCATCCTTGGCGACTCGGCTACAACAAGACCGGCAACAAACGGACAAAATCGTGGAGTCGCAAAAACGGACAGAATCACTGATCAGCGACAGGGCAAAAAAGAAGACCGCCGGGATTTCCCCGACGGTCTTGCTGATCAGTCTTTAGCTTTCGCCCTTACCCTTGCCGGCGACGGGTTCCTTCGGCGGCTTCTCGGGTTTCTCGGGCTTCTCCGGCTTCTCCGCCTTGGCCTCGCGCGGCTTGGCGACGATCGGCGTCAGCTTGATCTGGCCGTCGGCCACCTCCACCAGCACCGAGTCACCCGCGCCGAACTTTGTGGTCAGCAGCGTCTCGGACAGCGGATCCTCGATCAGTCGCTGGATCACGCGCCGCAGCGGACGGGCGCCGTAGATCTTGTCGTAGCCCTCCTTGGCCAGGAAGTCCTTGGCCTCGGTGGTGACTTCGAGCTTCATCTCGTGCTCCTCGAGCCGCTGCGCCACCTTGAAGACCAGCAGGTCGACGATCTGCCGCATCTCCGGCGCGGTGAGCGCCTTGAAGACGACCACGGCATCCACGCGGTTTAGGAACTCGGGCCGGAAGGTCTTCTTCAGCTCGTCCATGATCTTCTCGCGCATCTTTCCGTGCTCTTTCTCTTCCTGGCTGGTGCTCGGCATCGAGGGCTGGAACCCCATCGAGGTCGTCGCCTGCTGAAGATTGCTCACGCCGATGTTCGAGGTCATGATCACGATCGTGTTGGCGAAGTTGACCTGCTTGCCCTTGGCGTCGGCGAGCCGGCCATCCTCCAGGATCTGGAGCAACATGTTGAAGACTTCGGGATGCGCTTTCTCGATCTCGTCGAAGAGCACCACGCTGTAGGGCCGGCGGCGGATGGCCTCCGTTAGCTGACCGCCTTCGTCGTATCCGACGTACCCAGGCGGTGAGCCGACCAGGCGCGCCGTCGAGTGACGCTCCATGAATTCCGACATGTCGAGGCGGATGATCGCCTCCTCGTTATCGAAGAGGAAGCGCGCCAGCTGGCGAGCTAGCTCCGTCTTCCCCACGCCGGTGGGGCCGAGGAAGATGAACGAGCCGATCGGGCGACGCGAGTCCTTGAGCCCGGCACGCGCCCGGCGCACCGCCTGCGAGATGACCTTGACCGCATCGTCCTGGCCGATCAGACGAGCATGAATGTCCTCCTCCATGCGGAGCAGGCGAGTCGACTCCTCCTCGACGAGGCGGGAGACCGGCACACCTGTCCAGGCGCTGACGATCTCGGCGATGTGCTCCTCGTTGACCTCGGGCACGGTCGCGCCGAGCTTGTCGCGCCATTCCATCTCTTCCTTGACGTACTTATCCTTGAGCTTCTTCTCCTTGTCGCGGAAGGAGGCAGCCGTCTCGTAGTCCTGGTTGGCGATCGCCTCTTCCTTCTTGATCTGGAGATCGCGGATCTCTTTCTGCATCGTCTTCAGATCAGGCGGCGTGGTCGTGAGCTTCATGCGCACCCGGGCCG
>Ga0307479_10004050_pt1 | contig 13392 bp, 10 predicted proteins | sample atmos_gasesECM4C_FD_203743 | JGI IMG/M metagenome (GOLD analysis project Ga0307479, IMG submission 203743) | Hardwood forest soil microbial communities from Morgan-Monroe State Forest, Indiana, United States - atmos_gasesECM4C_515 | ecosystem: Environmental > Terrestrial > Soil > Temperate...
CATCGGCTTTCGGGTTCAATATAAAGGAGACCGTTGGAGGATCCCGTGAACGGACTACTTTTCTCTCGCAAGTCGGCCTTCCCAGCCGCAAAGCTCTTTCTGGCCTGCTTAACCCTGCTTTGCGCCGCAGCCGTTTCGCTTCGAGCTCAGCAAGGCTCCATGAGCCCCTACCAGGACGAAAAAGACGGCGTCAGCGCCGGTGGCAAGTGGATCGAGTTCCAGTCCGAAGACAAGATGACGGGCGCCAAGAAGGTCCGCTTCGAACTTGTGGCCGAGAACTATTTCCGCGAAGATCCAGACTACAAACCGAGAGTCGAACTCTTCTGCGAGGACGGTAAGCTGAAGCTATCCGACTTCAACCCCGGCGTCCGGCTCCCACCGCCCAACCGTCCCGGCTTCTGGGGACAGCCTCAACTGGAAGTCATGGTCCGTATCGACGACACGCACGCCTACCACGGCTGGAACTGGGTCCGCGGCCATTTTCTATCGATGGACAAGGGCACTACGCGCGGCATGATCGGCTCGCAGGTATTTAAGGTCGAACTCCCAACCCGAAGCGGCCGTCAGATCGCCGAGTTCTCGCCAGCCGGCCTGAATCTGGACCAGGTTCACCAAGCCTGCGACCTGACCCCAAAGAAACCTAGCAAAGACTAAAGCCGGGGACCGCCAATAGCCATGTGGGGACCGCCGCTTTCGCCCGTCCCGCCCGGGCGAAGCCCGGCGCCCCCGCCCCACCTGACGCAACCCTTCCGGCACTTGCCTCCCCAACCCTCCTGCTGGCACCTTGTTGATAGCTCGAGGTGACGATGGATAGCACCCTGATTTTGGGTCTGGCATTCTTTCTGTTCGTGGCCGGTGCCGTGATCTACACCGTGATCCTCTACAACGGCCTGGTCCGCCTGCGCAACGAAAACGACCGCGCCTGGGCCAACATCGACGTCCTGCTCAAGCAGCGCCACGACGAAATCCCTAACCTGGTCGAGACCGTGAAAGGCTACATGCAGCACGAACAGCAGACGCTCGTGGCGGTCACGCAAGCTCGAGCGGCCTCAATGAACGCCGCTAGCATTGCCCAAAAAGCTCTCGCCGACCTGAAGATGGCTAGCGCCTTGCGCGGCCTGTTCGCCGTCGCCGAAAACTACCCGCAACTCAAGGCCAACGAAAACTTCCTCAAGCTGCAAACCCGCATCAGCGAACTCGAAGAGCGCATCGCCGACCGCCGGGAGTTCTTCAACGATGACGTCAACACCTACAACACCCGCATCGGCCAAATCCCCGACGTCTTCGTAGCCAGCTTCATGAACCTGAAGCCGCGCTCCATGTTCAAGGTCTCCGACGAAGACCGCAAGCAGGTGGAAGTCAGCTTCCAACGCCAAGGTACCGCAGGAGCGTAGCGAGCGGGAACCGGAAACTTCCCTCCCGTGATGTCCTTTTCTGTCCCTGGCCGTCACATCCTTATGCCAAGAGTATTCCGCTCGATCTCCAACTTCACCCAGTTCACTCTCCAGCGAGGAAGTCTTCCGGCTCTGATCGTGTTGGTCCTGGCGTCGGGTGCGCCAAACGCCGCCGCACAGACGAAGCCGGCCGCCAAGCCCGCGATGAATGCGGCTGCGTCCAGCGGGCAGGAGGCACGGATCCAGAGAATTGAAGCATTGGTGCTCGACATCCCGATGGGGGAGAAAGAACCCCCACTGCGCCTTAACCTGGCGCAAGCCATGCAGGCTTACAACGTGCCCGGGCTGAGCGTCGCGGTAATCGACAACTACCAGATTGCCTGGGCGAAGGGATACGGCGTAATCGAGACCGGCTCGACCCCGCCGGTGGGCACCGGAACGCTGTTTCAAGCGGGCTCGATCAGCAAGCCCGTCGCGGCAACCGCGGCGCTCGCGCTGGTGGAGAAGGGCAAGCTGTCGCTCGATGAAGACGTCAACCAGAAGTTGAAGACCTGGAGAGTACCGGAGAATGAATTCACGAAAGAACAAAAAGTCACGTTGCGCCGCCTGATGTCGCACACAGCCGGGCTGACGGTGCATGGATTTCCGGGCTATGACGTGGACGCTCCGCTGCCCACAGTTGTGCAGATCCTGAATGGAGAAAAGCCCGCCAACACGGATCCGATCCGGGTGGACTTCGTGCCGGGAACAAAGTTTCGGTATTCCGGCGGAGGCGTAACGATCGAGCAACTGTTGATGATTGATGTCACCGGAAAGCCGTTCCCTCAGTTGCTGCGCGACACCGTGCTGGACAAGATTGGCATGACAGCCAGCAGCTACGAACAGCCGCTGCCGCCCGCCCGCGCCGCGCTCACGGCAGACGGAAGCTACCAGGATGGCAAGCCCGTGCATGGGCGATGGCACATTTATCCAGAGATGGCCGCGGCGGGGCTATGGACCACGCCAACCGACCTGGCGAAATTTGCCATTGAGATTGCGAAATCAAGGAACGGAAAATCGAACAAGGTTTTGACCCAGAAGACCGTCGAGGAGATGCTGACGCCGGTCTTGCCGCACAGCCCGGGGTTGGGCTTTTTCGTAGACGAAAATAATCCCGGCGTGTTTGGCCACAACGGAGCGGACGAGGGTTTCCAGGCGTTGCTCAGCATGAACTGGCAGACAGGCAACGGCGTCGCCATCATGGCCAACTCCGACAACGGCATTGCCGTAGCCGATCTGGTGCTGCGCACCGTGGCCACGGAATACAAGTGGGATTACAAGGCTGGCGACTTGCATGCACTGGCTCTGATTGGAAAGCTGCGAGGCACTCAAGTGGCACTCGACCACTACACAGAGCTGAAGAAATCAGGTGCACTCGACCCCGAGGCAGCGGAAGGCGAGTTGAATCAGTGGGGATACACGCTGCTATACGGCGGTCACGAGCAGGATGCCATCACCCTGTTCCAGCGCAACGTGCAGGATTATCCGCAGTCCCCTAATGTTTACGACAGTCTGGGCGAAGCCTACATGAAGACCGGGCAAAAAGACCTGGCGATCAAGAACTATGAAAAGTCGCTGGAATTGAACTCGAAGAACGAAAACGCAAAAGCAAGGCTGAAGAAATTGCAGGAGATGAAATAAAGACCTGCGCCGTGATGCGTGTGGCTGCTCGTGTGGGCGCGGGCGACTCGCCCACGCTCGTTCGTGGAGCTCGGGCGAGTTTCCGAACCGCGATGTCCCTTTCCGTAGGGTTCCCAACAGGGTCCTGTCCTAAGTAACCGCACGTCGGTAACCGGGCACAGGTTCCCGTCACAGACCGTGGCACTCCCCACACCCGATAGTGACAGTTTAAGGCTGACTCATCCGCCGTTCGATGGCCTCCTCCGCCAGGACCGCGGACTAGCGGAAAGCCTGTTTGAGATTACGCGACGCGCCGCTTTCACCTTGGCACTGCTTCTTACGTTCGGGCAGATTCTTCCCTTGCCACCGAGTTTCGTGCAGCAAGTCAGGGTAGCAGGGAAACGCAAGATCCTCAGCCAGGTCAAGGCCGTTTATCCTCCGCTGGCCAGGAAGATGAACCTGGCAGGAATCGTGAAACTCGTCGCAGTTTGTTGCGCCAGACGGCACTGTAGTCCGTACCGAACTGATCGGTGGCAGTCCTGTACTGGTGCAGTCTGCCGTGGATGCCAACTCGCCGGCCGAAATCGCCGGTGGCCATTGCGAGCAGGCACGGCACCCCTTCGCGGCCAGATTTCCCGGCCTGAAGTTCATCAAGCAGCTGGGGAATGGCTACGAGTCCAACTACAGCGGCCTACAGGCAACTCTGACTCAGCGAACTTCGCATGGCTTGTCGTATCTGCTGGGTTATACCTACTCGCACGCCTTCGACCAAGCCTCGGACAATCGTGCCCCGCAGGCCATGGACAGCACCAATCCCGCCCGTGAGTACGGCAGCAGCCACTTCGACATCCACCATCGACTCACCCTGGCGGTCACATACGCCGTTCCTGGCACCAGGTCCTGGGGCCAACTCCTGCAGGGATGGCAACTCAACTCCATCGTGACCGTGCAAACCGGACAGCCCTGGAACGTGGTCGACACCGGCAACGATATCAGCCTGACAGGCGAGGGCGCCGACCGCTTGGAACTTGTTCGGCAATCCCGCCGACTTCAGCCCCTCGCATTTCGCAGGAATCCCGTTCTTCCCGGACGGCACCCAGAATGCTGCTTGCGGAGCACACGCTTCCGCGACTCAACTGCAACAATACGGCTGCTTCGCCAAAGGCGCCAGCGTCATGACTCCCGCCGATTCGGGCACCTTCGGCAACATGCCCCGCAATCTCTTCCGCGGCCCAGGACTCGATGCCTGGGATCTGTCCGTAGTCAAAGATTGGAGGATTGCAGAAAAGGCCAAACTCCAATTGCGTGCCGAGTTCTTCAACGTGCTCAACCATCCGAGCTTCGCCAACCCGTACGGAGCAAATTTCACCTTTGGCCGCGTCGACCCCTCAAACCCCGCGCAGTTCGGTTGCGCCTGCGCAACGCCCGACGTAGCCGGACGCCCATCCCGTGATCGGCACCGGCGGCCCGCGCAACATCCAGTTGGGTGTGAAAGCCGTCTTCTGACGCGAACCTCAGGCAGTAGACCCGCTCTTAGTGATCTCCGCCTGCGCCATTTCAATTGAGGGTGCCCCATCCTAACGTCGCGCCGCCTGCGACCTTAGGATGGGGATTTTTCAAATAGAGGGAGGCGGAGGGGGTAGCCGACCAAACAACTACTACCCCAGTAGTTTGGCCGCATCCTTGGCGTAGTACGTCAGAATGATGCTCGCCCCAGCGCGCCGGATGCTCAGCAGCGACTCCATCATGACGCGCTCGCGTTCGATCCATCCATTGCGGGCGGCGGCTTCGATCATGGCGTATTCGCCCGAGACTTGATACGCAGCCAGCGGCAGATCGAATCGATCGCGAGCCGCGGCGATAACATCGAGATACGGCATAGCCGGCTTGACCATGATCATGTCGGCGCCCTCTTCGATGTCGGCTTCGATCTCGCGCATGGCCTCGCGCACGTTGGCTCCATCCATCTGGTACGAACGCCGGTCCCCGAATTGCGGCGCCGAGTCGGCCGCCTCGCGGAACGGTCCGTAGAACCCGGAGGCGAACTTGGCGGCGTAGGAAAGAATCGGCGTGTTGATCAGACCCGCCTCGTCCAGAGCCCGGCGGATAGCACCTACCCGGCCGTCCATCATGTCGGAAGGAGCGATGATGTCGATGCCGGCCTTGGCCAGCGAAACTGAAGTGCGCGCCAGCAACTCCAGCGAGGAGTCGTTGTCAATTTCGAAACTTGCCTGAACGGCACCCGCCGCAACCGACGCCAACTTTTCGATTGCCTTGTCTTTCTCTTCTTTATTCTTAACCGCAAGTATGCGCTGCGTCGGGGTCAGGGCGTCTCTCACCGCGGCACCCAGGGATTGCGGCGTGAAGCTCGATTTCACGATCCCGCAATGGCCATGCGACATGTATTCGCACAGGCAAACGTCGCCCATCAAAACCAGCCCGGGCAGTTCGCGCTTCATGGCCCGCGCCGCCTGCTGCACAATCCCGTCCTCGGCCCATGCTCCGGTGGCGACTTCATCTTTCTTGTCCGGAAGGCCGAACAAAATCACCGAGGGCACACCCAGGGAATGAACCTCCTGAGCGTCTTTCACCGCCTCGTCCACCGACAGGTTGAACACGCCCGGCATGGAACGAACTTCCTTACACACTCCCTCTCCCGGGCACACGAACATCGGATACACGAACGAGTCGGGAGTGAGGCGGGTTTCGCACACCATGTTGCGCAGTTCGGCGGTGCGGCGGAGGCGGCGAAGGCGGGTTATGGGAAACGCCATGGCAGATCACCAGGGGAAGGGTTGGGATGAACCGGCCTTCCAGCCCTTTATTTTACATCTTTGGATTTCAGGATATTTTGCTCTCCGCCGCGCCGGGAGGTGTAACGGAAGTAATCTGCTATGTTTCAAACGATGCTCGGCATTCCCGATTGCGTCCCATAGAATTGGGACGGATGAGTCTGGTCCAACGCCACCGTTGGTTTGTTGCAGCGGCCGAGATCACTCTGGCTTTTACCGTGGTGTCGCTCACCGCGCATAAGAGTGCCGGATTGACCGCGTTCGCTGATGTCGGGGGCTTGGTGGTGATGCTGTTGGCTGCCGGAGTCATGCTGTCGTGTGCCATCCGCAAGCCCAAGCCGGAACGCGGCTTCTGGATGCTCATGACGCTGGGCTTCTCGCTGTGGGCGTGCAATCAGGGGGCTTGGGCGCACAGTGAACTCGTGCTCCATCAGCCCATCCCTGACCCTTACTTCTTCGATATCGTTCTTTTCTTCCACGTCCTGCCCATGATCGTGGCCGTTGCCTGGCGTCCGGACCTTGTGAAGAAGGAAGGAAAGATTCATCTCAGCCTGCTGAATTTCTTGATGCTGGTGGGCTGGTGGATCTTTCTCTACGCTTTTCTCGTGTTTCCGCACCAGTACATAGTGCTGAACATAGCTGCCTACGACACTTTCTACGACGGCCTGTATCTGCTCGAGAACATCCTGCTCATGGCGGTGCTAGGCCTGGCGGCCTGGACCAGTTCTGGTGCTTGGCGTCGCGTCTACCTTAATCTTCTTGGCGCAGCCGTGTCCTATGGCATTGGCGCCCAGTTCCTCGACCGGGCGGTTACCCGGGGCACCTACTACTCTGGGAGCTTGTACGACATACCCCTGATTGGGTCCGTGGTATGGATGGCCGCCACTGCTCTGTCAGCGCGGCACTGGGAGCTGACCACCGTCGAGTTCAGCCTGGACCCGCGATGGAGGAAACTTGTTCCTCGTCTCGCCATGCTCGCCATACTCTCGCTCCCTGTCCTGGGAGTCTGGACGGCTTTGTTCGACTACTCCTCCGCTCCCGAGCGAACCTTCCGAATATTCTCTGTGTTGGCCGCGATGTTGTTGTTGGGAATGTTTGTTTTCCTGCGGCAGTATCTGCAGGACCAGGCCCTCATGACCCTGCTGCGGGAGTCGCGGCGCGGCTATGACAGCCAGAAACGTCTGCAGAACCAGCTGGTGCAGAAAGAGAAACTGGCTTCCTTGGGGTCGTTGGTAGCGGGTGCCGCGCGTGAGATTGACGTCCCCCTGAAGGCTATCATGAACTATTCGGGACAGCTCTGGGCGCAAGAGCGGATGACCGACGAACAGAACAGGCTGGTCCGCAAAATAGTAAGCCAGGCGCAACGCACCCACGACTTGGTCGCCAACCTGCTGAGCTTTGCGCAGCAAGTACCGGGAGAAAAAGCGTCCGCCGATTTGAGCATCCTGCTCCACCGCGCGCGCCAAATGATGGAATCCCGGTACGCCGGCGGCAAGATTCAGGTCTCGGTCTCCATCGAACCGGGTTTGCCCCGCGTGCAGGGCAACGTGAATCAGCTTTTTCAGGCCTTCATCGAGATCATCGAAAACGCCATGGATACCCTGCAGGAAGCCGGCGGTGGCTCTCTCGAGATTATCGCCACGCGCCAGGGTGCCGACGTCGTGCTGCAGTTTTCCGACACCGGCCTCGGAATTCGCGATCCCGAACGTGTCTTCGATCCCTTCTACACCACCAAGCCCGTCGGAAAGGGCACCGGCCTGGGCCTCAGCGCCGTCTACGGAGTGGTCCAGGACCACGGTGGCCACATCAGCTGCCAGAACAAGCCCGAGGGCGGAGCCCTGTTTGTCGTTAGATTTCCAGCCGCCGCCGCGCCCGCTGCGCAAGTAGCCGGAGCCGCCGGCGACTGAAGCAGCAATGACTAGCAAAGCCTGCGGCCTCCTTTCCGTCCTCTTCGCCAATAGAAGCTGTTACGAGAGTCAGTTGAACCCCCGGGTTGGCCTAACCGAGTTCCAGCCGCGTAGCGGCGGGATGTGAAACCCCGGCACGGCAGTGCCGGGGAAAACAGAAGTGCAACAAACGGAGTCCGCTTTAGCGACGGCACGAGTGTCGCAACAACCTCAACAGGTCGCCCTACTCCTGTAACATTAATTTGCCATGCCCGAGCTGCTCCATTCCTCCGCCCGCGTCCTCGAATTCGACGCCCTGCGCGACCTGCTTCGCGGATACGCCTCCTCGCCGCTCGGACAAAAGCGCATCACCGCATTGACTCCCTCGACCGACCGCAACTGGATCGAGAGCCAGCAGGAGCTAGCCACCGAGATTCGCGAATTCCGCCGCGTAGGCGGGCGCTTCGATTTTTCCGGCCTCATCGAAGTCGGGCAGCTGGTCGACAAATCGCGCATCGCCGGAGCCGCCCTCGAAACCACCGAGATTCGCGACGTCGTCCTCGTCGTCGATCGCGCCGCCGAGTGGCGAGAAATCGCATTGCACCCCCCGGCCAACATGCGTTCAGAGTGGCGCGGGGTCCGCTCCCTCTCCGACCAGATCGTCGACTTCACCGACTTTCTGCGCGCCTTCCGCAACAAGATTCAGCCCGACGGCACGCTCGACGACAAGGCATCCCCCGAGCTGGCGCGCATTCGCCGTGAGATCGAAAAGCAACGCCGCGCCATTCAGGAATCCCTGCGCGGCTATTTGCGACGCCTGGCCGAAGGTGGCGCCGTGCAGGAGGAACTGGTCACCATCCGCGGCGAGCGCTTCGTCATCCCCGTCAAAGTCGAGCAAAAGCGCCGCGTGCAGGGCGTAGTGCACGGCGCCAGCTCCAGCGGCCAAACCGTCTTCGTCGAGCCCCTGGAAACGATCGAGCAGAACAACGAACTGGTACGCCTCCTGGAAGAGGAACTCGCAGAGATCCACCGCATCCTCCTGGAAATGACGCGGCGCATCGGCTCCGAATCCGAATCGATCCTGTCCGCAGTCGAAGTGCTGACAGAACTAGAACTGCAGTTCGCCAAGTCCCGGTTCGCCGAAGACTACAACTGCGTCGAAGTGAAGTTGGCAGGGGACCAGCAAGACCTGTGTGGGGACGGGCGCCTTCGCCCGTCCAGGCAGAGCGAAGCTCGCCTGCTTCTGCACAATGCCCGCCATCCATTGTTAGAGAAAAATCTGAAAGCCAAGGGCGCCTCGGTAGTTCCAGTGACCGTAGAGCTAGAACCCTCCCGCCGCCAACTCATCATCACCGGCCCTAACACCGGCGGAAAAACCGTGGCCCTGAAAACCGTAGGCCTCCTGTCCTTGATGTCCCAGTCCGGCCTCCCCGTCCCCGCCGACCGCGCCGAGCTCCCCGTCTTCGATGCCGTCCTCGCCGACATCGGCGACTACCAGTCGATCGAACAGAATCTCTCCACCTTCTCCGCCCACGTCACCAATATCGATTTCATCTCCCGCACCGCGACCGTCCACTCTCTAGTGCTGCTCGATGAGTTAGGTTCCGCCACCGATCCGGAAGAGGGTGCAGCCCTAGCCGTGGCCATTGCCGGCCACTTTGCCCAAATCGGCTCCATGTCGGTCATCTCAACCCATCACACTTCGCTCAAGGTCTATGCCGCGAATACGCCCGGCGTGCTCAATGCCTCGGTCGGTTTCAACGAAAAGACCCTGCAGCCCACCTACGAGCTGAAAGTCGGCGTCCCGGGCGCATCGGCGGGAATCAACATCGCGCAGCGTCTGGGATTGAATCCCTCCATCATCGAGAGCGCCCGCGCGCGCCTGGGCACGCAAGCCCGCGACGTCGGCCAGTTTCTCGACAAGCTTCATGCCGATCTCCGCGAAACCGAAAACGAGCGCCTGCGCCTGAAAGCGCGCGAGCAGGATCTGGAGCGCGACAAGGCTCACCTTGCCGCCGAAGGTCGCAAAGAGCAACAAGCCAAAGTTCGCGAGATGGAGAAGAAACTGGAAAGCGTCCTGCGCGATTTCGAATACCACGCGCGCGAAGCGGTGAACGCCATCCAGGATCGTGCCGCCGCCCAGAAACTCTCCAAAGAGGCCGAGCGTCGCATCGCTAAGCTCCGCCGCGAGTTCCGCGAGCAGTTCGATTCCACGGTCGTGGCGCACTCAAGCGGAGCCGACCAGGGCGATCCCCACGCCCAGCTGCAAGTGGTCAAGCACGTCTCTGAAGGCGACATGGTCAAACTGAAGTCGACGGGCCGCCCAGCCCGGGTCGTGCGCAAGATCGACGACAATCATTTTGAAGTCGAGATGGGCGCGATGAAGATGAAGATCGCCCGCGACGACATTGCCGATGTTCTGGCCAGCGCCCAGGGAAAGGCCGTGCAAACGCCCGTGACGGCAGCGCGCGCCCGCGGCATTTCGGTCTCGCTCGAAAGCGAGGGCGCAAACGTCCCCACCGAGATCAACGTCATCGGCCAGACGGTAGACGACGCTTCGCGCGAAGTCGAGAAGTTCGTGGACCGTGCTTTCCTGGCCGGCCTCCCCCGCGTCCGCGTCGTCCACGGCAGCGGCATGGGCATCCTGCGCAAAGCCCTGCGCCAGTTGCTCCAACAGCACCCCCACGTGTCGTCAGTCACCGAGCCTCCCCAGAACGAGGGCGGCGGCGGCGCCACGGTGGTGGAGTTAAGAGTGTGACCGGCTACACACCTCGGCAGGATGTTCGCCCAGTGATCCGCTCCGATCAAAGTGTCATCGATGAGTGCTGACCTCTGCAAACTCCAGCCGCGAAGCGGCGAAAGAATAAAGCGCACGGCGTAAGCCGTGGGTAAGTAGCGGGAGGTGAATAAACCCCGGAGGGGCGTAAGAAAGCCCACGACAAAGACTCCCAGCGACGGCACACATCCTCATTACCGGGAGCCGTCCCCATCCGCTACCACAGTATCTTCTTCCAACTCTCGTCATACAGCGCGTCGCGCGCCGCCTTGGCGATGCCCTTTTTCTCCCCGGCCGACAAGTCGTTCGACACAACATAGTCAAAGTTCGCGGGATCGCGCACCACCGCCGCCTCGAACCGGTTGGAGATATAGCGCAGCACGGTGAGCACATTGTCCGCCAGTTGTCCGAACCGTTCAGCCGCGAGCGCATTTAGAACCGTTAGTTCGAGGTTAAAGCGAGGGAAAATCCAGCCCACTGCGCTCGCGCCAGATCTTAACCGCGCAGATTTCCTGCTGACGTCCAGAATTGCCCACCAAATGAACGTGTTGGGCCAGGTCTGTATGAACCGCCGTGCCCGCTCTTTTATTGAAGAGCCCATTCCCGGAGCTTTCGCGGTCGCGGCAGGCCGGAATCAAGTCCACTTTGTGTCCCTTGATCTCCAGTTGAATCGACACGTTCCGAGCATGCGGCCGCAAATCATGGTCGGTCAGATATTCGAACAACCCCCAGAAGCTCCCCTTCATCTCCATGTTGGGCACGGGATTGAGCGCGATCAGAACGTCCACATCTGAAGACAGCGAGACGGCTGTGTTCTGGGCGTAAGCCCCCGACAGTGTGATTCCCAGCAGATATTGCTTCCCCCACTGCTTGACCAGCGGGATCACTTTGTCGGCAGCCCGGTGTGAGGCAGACCCGGCGTCAGCGACAACATGGTACTTCTCCACAATCGATGCTGCGTATTGTTCGGTAGTAAGCACGGAGAAAAAACCCTCCACAGTCCCTATCGGCAGATTGAGGGGAGAGTTGAGGGGTTGCTTATCCCAAGAGACATCGGGACAAGGCAAGACCAGGAAGGGCACGGCTTTTAGCCGTGCCACCCAAGCCGCAAGAACGTTCGGGCTTTAGCCCCTGAGGGTCGTGGTGGCAATGGTGTTAAGTTGAAGGCATGACCGAGTCCTACGAATGCGCAGCCTGCGGCCAGACGCACGCCGACTTGCCGCTAAGTTTTGCCGCTGATTCCCCGGACATGTACGCAAACATGGACCGGGACGAGCGCGACGCTCGTTGTGTCCGCGGCTCCGACCAATACATCATCGATCAAAAATGGTCATCAGAGGATGCCTCGAAATCCCGATTATTGGCTCAGACGACGTTTTCTTATGGGGACTTTGGGCCTCAGTTCGGAAGGAAGTCTTCGACGAAATACAGGATTGCTGGGAACTTGAAGGTAGAGAGAACAGTCGGGGACCCTTTAAATGCAGACTTGCCAATTCTCTCGCTGAGTATCCGGAGACCCTGAATCTAAAAATGGTTCTACACGAAAAACTGTAAAAATGCGCATTCTACGCGGCTTTCTGAAAAGCAACGAATTCGGTCTTGGTGAACGCCAACCGCTGCGCCTTGAGCAGCAAGTAGTTGAGATCCCGGTAGCCACGGCCGCGACGAAGCAGAGACTTGATGTTTCCGTTCACCGCTTCGACTACTCCCATGGGGATTTTGGTCCGGCAGTAATTCAGAATTCCTTCCAAGTGATCGAGTAACATCTTGGCCAACTTCTGCATCGGTTTCAGACGCTGCCAGCGAAGCTGGTCGATCCACCCCTGCAAGTACCGCAGCATGGCTCCTTCGTAGGTGTAGTTCCATAGGCGTGCTAAGCTCTCTTTCAGCAAATACGCTTTCAGCAGCTTTCGATTGAGAGCGAACAGCTGATTCAGTTGTTGCTTTTTCTCCCGGTCCAGATGAACCCAACGGCTCAGCAACAACCACCGCTTCCCCTTCACGATCTCCCGGGCTCGCCCTCCCTTGCGGAAGAATTCCGCTCGCCGCACCTCGTCTACCGCTGCCGAGGCGTGTTGTAAGACGTGAAACTTGTCGTAGATGATCTGACACTGCGGCACCCACTGCTCCAGGCTTTGCCGATACGGTTCCCACATGTCCACGCAGGCAGCACGAATGGCACTTCGCTGGAAGGCACTGACCTGCTGGGAGAAGAACTCATCCAGGGTTTCTTTCTTCCGCTCTGGGCCCATCCACAGCGGTTCCCTGGTCTGCAGATTGCTCACTACCGTCAGGAACTTCTGTTTCTTCCCCAGGTATATCTCATCGATTCCCATGTCCCGCAACGCCGGCTTTCGTCGACTCGCGGCCCAGCGCTTTAAGTAACGCAGGTCCATGGCTCGCACTGTGCTGGCCGCTAGGCCAAACTGTCGCGCCACTCGCCGCACCGCGGCACTCTCGCAGGCCAACCCGACTGCTTCCTCGAACCGCTTGCTGAACGGCGCCTTGCTCGGCAATTGCGGCACCTTCTCCGTCTTGACCCCACAATCGGGGCAGCGCACTCGGTACAACTCCACCACTACCGTCGTGCGGAATTCGAAACAAGGCAGATCGCGCACCTCCCGCTCGTAGGTGTCGTATATTTCCCCTAGCTTGCGGCCGCATCCCGAGCACACCAACTTGCGGTTGCCCCGCTTCCGTCGTACCCACAGCTTCAGTGTTTTGGCTTCTTCATTGATTTCATGGCCATAGACCCGATACCCAGGCCACCCCAGTACTTTGGTCCAGTCCGCGTCTCTCATCCCGACGAGTCTACCCAGAGTCGCGCAAAATCAAAACGCCCATTTAATCAGGAGGTTTTACAGATTCCTGCTCAGAGCCCTTTT
>Ga0307479_10004051_pt1 | contig 13392 bp, 9 predicted proteins | sample atmos_gasesECM4C_FD_203743 | JGI IMG/M metagenome (GOLD analysis project Ga0307479, IMG submission 203743) | Hardwood forest soil microbial communities from Morgan-Monroe State Forest, Indiana, United States - atmos_gasesECM4C_515 | ecosystem: Environmental > Terrestrial > Soil > Temperate...
TCGCATCTGGCAGCGAAAGCTGAAAGGTGAGAACGCGCGTGGGATTGAAGCCCGCGTCCGCTTCGAGCATGCGATGGAAGGTGCGAACCAAAAGGACTGCGGAAATGACGAGAACGAGAGCCAGCGCGACCTCGGAAACCAGCAGAGCGTTGCGAAGTTTCGCGTGTCCACCGCCGCTCGCCGAGCGTTGTCCGCTTTCTTTAAGGGACTCGACCAGATTTTGCCGCGAGCTGGCGAGGGCCGGCGCAAGTCCGAACAGAATTCCCGCGGCCAGCGTGATCGCGATTGCGAAGAAGAAAACTCGCGGCTCGAGCGCGACGTCGTGAAGGCGCGGAATATTCGCGGGGCCGAGAATCTTCACCGAATACAGGGCGGCCTCGGCCAACAGAATTCCAGCGACGCCGCCGATCGCTGCGAGCAGCAGACTTTCTGTCAGAAGCTGGCGGATCAAGCGGACGCGTCCTGCTCCGAGTGCGCTGCGTAGTGTAAATTCGCGCTTGCGGCCGAGCGAACGCGTCAGCAGCAAACTCGCGACATTGGAGGAAGCGATTAACAGGACGACTCCCACCGCCGCGAGAATCAGAAGCAGGGGAAGGCGAGTGTCTCCCACGACCTGTTGCGCGAGCGGAACAACATTTGGGTTGTACCACGGGCCTGTCCCGGGAAAATCTTTCTCCATGCGATCGCCGTAGATTCGCAATTCGGCGGCTGCTTGTTCGCGCGTGAAGCCGGGATTCAGGCGGCCGATCACGGCGAGATCTTGAGGTCCGCGCGGAGCCGCGGGAATATCGAGCGGAACCCAAAGCTGAATGCGCGGCGGAAAGGTGAGAACGGCGGGCATTTCTTCAGCGTGAGGAAACGAAAATCCACGGGGCATCACACCGATGACGGTGTAACTGGCGCTATTGAGCGTAATCGCGCGCCCTAAAATTCCGGGATCGGCTCCGAAGCTGTCGCGCCAGAGCTGGTCGCTCAGAATCACTTCAAATTCGCGGCCCGGTTGGTCTTCTTCCGGAGTGAACGCGCGTCCGAGGGCGGGAACCACGCCCAGCGCAGAAAAAAATCCGGCGGAAGCGCGGAGTCCATCGAGGCGGACTGGCTCACTCGAGCCCGCAAAATTAAAAAAATCACTCTTGAACGCGCCCAGAGATTGGAAAGCCTTCGAAGCTTGCGAAACGTAGAGAAAGTCGCGCTTGCCCCACGGAAATCTATCGGCGTCGAACTGCGTCGAAGAAATCGGCGCCTTCCACCAGAGCATCGCGATCTGGTCAGGGTTCGGGTAGGGCAGCGGTTTTAGGAGAATCGTGTTGACCACGCTGAAGACCGCGGTGGTGGCGCCGATGCCAAGGGCGAGGGTGAGCACGGCGACCACCGTGAATCCGGGATTCTTGCGCAGCATGCGAAGGGCAAAGCGGGCGTCCGCGCGCAGCGCCTCGAGCCAGAAGCCGCTGCGCTGCTCGCGGCAATTCTCCTTCACGCCTTCTACCGCGCCGAATTGCAACGCTGCTTGCCGCCGGGCTTCCTCGGGCGTCATGCCTTCGGCGAGGTTCGCTGCCACCTGTTTTTCGACGTGATGGCGCATCTCATCGCTGAGCTCTCGCTCCCAATCGCCGCGCCGGAAGCATCGTCGCCAGAAATTCATGATTCGCTTCTCCGATTCAATCGCTGGGCAAATCAATCATTGCGCGTGACGGCGCAGTTCTACTCGTATCGCAGCGCCGTCATCGGATCGACGCGCATGGCGCGCCGCGCCGGGATGTAGCAGGCCAGCATTGCCACGCCCAGCAGCACGACGGGCACCGCCGCGAACGTGAGCGGATCGGTGGCGCTGACTCCGTAGAGCAGATTGCCCATCAGGCGCGTCAATCCGAGCGCTGCCGCAATTCCGATGGCGGCGCCGAGGAGCGTGAGCCGCACGCCTTCGCTGAGCACGAGCGTGAGAACGTCCTTGCGCTGAGCGCCGAGCGCCATGCGAATCCCGATCTCGTGTGTTCGCTCGCCAATCAAATATGAAATCACGCCGTAGATGCCGATGCTAGAAAGCAGCAGCGCCAGCGCGGCAAAAGTGCCCAGCAGCACCATCGAGAATTTGCGATCGGAAATAGAATCGGAAATGATTTCGTCCATGGTCTGCTCGCCATAGACAACCTGTTCGCTGTTCATATTCCGGCTGGTGCCGCGAATGGAGTCGATAATTCCCGGCGCCGAGCCTGCGTAACGAACGACGGCGCTCGTGCCATAGGAAACAAGCACGGTGAAACCGTCTGGCATCTGCATGGCGGGGAGATAAATCTGCGCCTGCAGATTTTGCGCGTCGGAAGCCAGCCCCCACTGGTTCACGTGGTCTACGACGCCGACGATCTCCGTTGTTCCGTCACCCATTTCCTCGTTTTCCTTGACGCGAATCCGCTTGCCAATGGGATCGTCACCGCCGAAATATTTTCGAGCGAGCGCATCATCGATGACGGCCACAGAGGGCGCGTGTTCGTTGTCCTGGGGAGTGAAGAAGCGGCCGCGCCGCAGGCGAATCTCCATTGCCTTCAAGTAATCGGGATCGACGACGTATTTCACGGCCCAGTTCATGTCGTTCTGGCTTGCGGGTTTTGGATGGCCGTCGAGCCAGAAGACATCTTCATCGTCGCCGGACATCGGAAGAGCGGCCCACGTCATCGACACGGCTTCAACGCCCGGCGTGGCGGCGATTCGGCGACTGAGTTCGCGCGAAAACGCGCGCACGGTTTCAGCGTTCGAGTTCATCAGCGACGGCGGAGGCGAGAGATTGAACGTCAACACGTTTCGCGGATTGAATCCGGGATCCTGGCTCCAGAGCCGCGCAAGAGTGCGGACCATCAGGCCAGCGCCCGCCAGCAGCACAAGAGCCAGAGCCATTTCCACCACGACGAAAATGCTTTGCGTCCGATGCCGGGTGCCGCTTCCGCCTCGCCCGCTTTCATTCAGGGTCACCTGCAACACCGGCCTCAGCGATTTCAGCGCTGGGGCGAGGCCGAAAACGATTCCGACTCCCACCGAAATTGCGGTCGTGAAGAGCAGTGCGCGCGCGTCAATGCTAACGCCGGCGGCGCGCGGCAGAGTGACGGGCAGATGTTGAAGCGCAACGCGTGTGGCCCAGACGGCGAGCAAGAGTCCCAGGCCGCCGCCGGCGAAGCCCAGCAAAATGCTTTCGGTGAGAAGTTGCCGAATCAGGCGTCCTTTTCCCGCGCCGAGCGCCGCGCGAATTGCAAACTCGCGCGCACGCGAAGTGGAACGCGCCAGCAGAAGATTCGCCACATTTACGCATGCGATCAGCAGCACGAAGCAAACCGCGCCGAGCAAAAGTAATAGAAGCGGCCTTACTTCTCCGAGCATGTCCTGCTTGAGCGGACGCACGGTGGCGCCGATTCCTTTGTCGCTGTCGGGATAGGCGGCGATCAGATTGCGCGTCACTTCGTCCATATCTGCGCGCGCTTGCTCGATGCTTACACCGGGTTTGAGGCGGCCGATTCCATGAATGCCCAGGCCGGCGCCGCGGTTGAGCAGGAAATTATTCTTCCACTGGCCGATGGGGACATAGACTTCGCTATTGCGGAAGCTGCGGGTGGAAAGATCGAAGTCCGCCGGAATCACGCCGACAATCGTGAAGCCACTGCCGTCGAGCCTGATTGTGCGCCCCAGCACTTCTGGTGATGAGCCGAATTTGCGCTTCCAGAGGCCAGCGCTAATCAGCACGATGGGAGCCCCGCCTACTTCGTCTTCGCCGGGCGCAAACATTCGCCCGATCACCGGCTTTACGCCCAACAAGGAAAAATAATCAGAGGAGAGCAGTTCCGCTTGCAATTGCTCGGCTTCGCCCGATCCGGTAAGGCTGAAAGAAATCGGGCGCGAGATCGCCATCGAGGAAAACGTGTGATTGTTGCGCTGCCAGTCGCGAAAGTTGAGATAGGAAATCGAGCCGGTGGCAAAATTTGGTTTGCTCTCACTCAGCGAAACAAGCTGTTCGGGTTGCGGGAACGGAAGCGGATTCAGCAGCACGCCATTCACGACCGAAAATATCGCCGTGTTCGCGCCAATTCCCAGCGCCAGCGTAAGAATCGCGACGCTTGTGAATCCGGGCGAGCGCGCCATCATGCGAACGCCGTAACGCACGTCGCTGAAGAGCGTCTCGAGCCAGAAACCGCTACGCTGCTCGCGACAGCCTTCCTTCACCGCTTCGGCGCCGCCGAATTGCATTAGCGCCTGCCGCCGGGCTTCGTCGCGCGGCATTCCGGCGGCGATATTCGCGTCGGTCTGGCGCTCGATGTGGTCGCGCAGTTCGTCGCTCATCTCTTGTTCCGCGTTCCCGCGCCGCAGCCACCGCAGCAAAAAACTCATAGCCTGCGCTCCGTTACACGCGCTGCAGAATCAGCGCCACCGCCGACGACAGCCGCTCCCAGTCCGCCAGTTCCTTCTCGAGTTGCGCGCGCCCCTTTTTCGTCAGCGAGTAGAATTTCGCGCGGCGATTGTTGTCGGACGCACCCCACTCCGCTCGAATCAGCCCTTTGCGTTCCAGCCGGTAGAGCGCTGGGTAGAGCGAGCCTTGCTGAATTTGCAGCATCTCGCGCGACACCTGCTGAATCCGTTGCGCGATTCCCCAGCCGTGCATGGCCTCGAGCGCAAGCGTTTTCAAAATCAGAAGGTCGAGCGTGCCTTGCAGCACGTCCGTGGATGCCGTCATTCGGGCTCTCTCCTAGATAAACTAGAGGTCGAACTACAGGGAGTCTGCCACGTCTCCTGTAGAACAACAAGGGGAGACTTTGCGTCAGACGAGAGCGGCTACGAAAGGTGAGCAGCCGCGGTGTCCTTAATCCCTCATCACAAGAGCGAAAATAACCCGGTACTAAAACCCGGGTACTCGAAATTTATCCCTGCCGAGCCATTGTTGGCCGCCGCTTTGGGCCGCAACAATCATCTTGCGGGTTGGGAACTGCGCTGCGGGGACGACGGTTCCGAATGGAGCCGAGGCAAGTTACCCAGCCCGCCCAAGCCTCGCCTGCTGGCACACCCTGACCCTGTCAGCAGGCCGGGCTTCTCGATTCGACCGATTTCGCCCGATTCGCCCGCCGATTGAATCGTTTGGAACTCCGCCTGCGTCCTAATTAATGTGCCGTTTCGAATTCGCGCGCTAAAGCCTTTGGAATCTTGCCGTGAGAGCAAGAAAGTGACGGGGATCAGGCGCCTTGGGCGGACAGTTGGAAGAGAAACAGGACAGGCAAATCAGCATCCGGCGTTCGATCAAGCAGTATTTCATCGCGACCCTTATCTTGTGTCTGATCGCGCCCGGCGCAGCAAATGCCGAGGACTTAAAGCCGGAAACGATCGCTGCATTCAATCGCTACGTGCAGCTCACCGAAGCGCAGATTGACGCCGAACTCGCCCGCCGCGAGCCGTTCCTTTGGATCGAAAGCCTTCCCGAAAATCGCCGCGAAGCTGTCTACCAGGAATTGCGCGACGGCAAGGTGGTGATCGAGCGGCTGGAAACGCTCGATGACGGCAAAAAGATCAGCGTGCCCGGCGGGCTGATCCACCACTGGATTGGAACGATTTTTGTGCCCGGCGCCACCCTGGCTCAAGTGGTCGCATTCGAACAGGACTACGACAATCAGCTGCAATATTTCCAGCCCGACGTGATGCGTTCGAAGATCATGCAGCACAACGGCAGCGATTTCGTGGTGGATATTCGCTTCTACAAAAAGAAAATCATCACCACGGTGCTCGACACTACGCACGAAGTCCACTACGAGCCCGTGGATGCCACGCACGAATGGAGCCGCTCCCACACTACGCGCGTTCAGGAAGTGGAAGATGCAGGCGAGCCCCATGAAAAGCTCAAGCGCGAGGGACGCGACAACGGATTTCTGTGGCGAATGAACACGTATTGGCGATTTGAAGAGAAGGACGGCGGAACTTACATCGAAAGCCAGTCGATCTCGCTCACGCGCGATATCCCCACCGGACTCGGATGGATGATCGGGCCCTACGTGAACAGTGTGCCGCGCGAGTCGCTCACGTTCACGCTCGATCACACGCGATCCGCTATTCTGCAGCGAATCGGTGCGACTGGCTCGCACCAAATCTCGCGCAACAAAACTCCAGGTTAGAACGTCGTCGAGGCCAGGAACGCATCCGCCAAGCCGTTCGTATCGCGCGCCACCAGATTGCCCGCGAACGAAAGGAAACTCACGGTGTGCCCATCGCCGCTGATCGAAGGCGCAAGGCTGCTTCCGTTCAACGATGGCGACAAGGTACCAGCAGGTTGGCTGGCGACAACTGTAACCGTAGTGCAGTTGGAGGCGATTTTGAGACACGTGTTTCGCGCGAACACGTTCTCGATGCCATTCGCCGTGTTGGCCCCTAAATTCGAAGCTGCAGAAGCGAAAGCAATAAATTGCCCGGTCGCGTCGAATGACGGCCGCTCGGCGAGCGAATTCGCAGGTGTGGTGCCGTCGCGCGTGGAGGCCAGGATCGTGGATGGCGTGCAAACCGTCGTGGTCTCGTTCAAGCAGGTGTCGCGCACATAGACTTCCTGGACACCGCCTGAGTTGAAACCGAGATTCGTTCCCGCCGACGTGAACGCAATGAATCGCCCGATTGTGCCGGAGACCGCGGTTTGCGTACTCGCGCCGTTGGCCGGCGTTACGCCATCGGGCGTAGAGACGAGATCCGTTTCGCCAATACAAGTAGTGATTAAAGTGGCGCACGTGCGCGTGAACGCTTCCGCCAGCCCACTAGGATTTGGAGCCGTCGCGCCCAGATTTCGTGCCGTCGATACGAACGCGACCACAGCCGCCGAGCTTGAGATTGACGGCGCAGAACTCGGTCCATTTCCCGGCGTCGTTCCGTCCGGCGTGGAAACCAGAAACGTCATAGGCGAACACGTGGTGCTCGTAACACCGCCACACGTGCTACGCACAAATACCTGGGGCGTGACTCCATCGAAGGTCGCATTGGACACGAGATTCGTCGCCACCGATACAAAGGCCACGAATTGCCCATCCGGACTGATTACCGGATTGAAGCTGTCGCCATTTCCCGCAGTGACCCCGTCGGCCCCCATGGACACGAGTAGTGTGCCAACTGTGGAGCCAGGGGTCACATTCGCTGGGCGCCAGAAGACTTGACGAGTCTTACCATCGAGCGGCGCTGATGTAACCAAGTTCGACGCCGTCGATGTGAATGCAACGGTGGCGCTTGACGAAGCGATCGTCGGCTCCCAGCTCGGACCATTCGCCGCATTCCCGTTGGGGTCGACGCTGACGAGGCTGTTCGATGGCGTACAAGAGCCGACGGTCACGCACGTAGTGCGAACAAACACGTCGCTCGATGCGTTCGTGTCAGTTGTCACCAAATTGTTCGATATCGAAGCGAACGCGACCATCGACCCGTTCGTATTCGTAGAGGGTCCAGCCGTCACGGCGTCCGGCGTTCCATTCGCACACATCGCGGCTGTGCCGCAGATTCCGTTTATTGCCTGCGAGCCGTCTGGAGCCAAGTCCAATATGATGGGTAGCCCATTCGTCAAGGTAGGATTCACTGCGAACGTCAGGATGTTCGACGTTCCTCCGCCTGGAGCCGCATTGAAGACCTGCACCTGGTCCACTCCGCCCGCCGCTATGTCGCCCTGCGTAAGTTGGGTCGTAACGGAAGTGGAGCTTACAAACGTCGTCGTTCGCGGTCCCCCATTGATCTCGATCACAGAAGTTGCATTGAAACCCGTGCCGGTCACTGTCAAGGCCGGCGCTGTTGTCGCGGCTGCTGCCACACTGTTGGGCGCGACGAGCATGATCACAGGAAACGGATTGTCAATTGCGTAGGAAAAGACATTGGACGTTCCGCCGTTCGGCGGCGCGGGAGGCGGCGCCGCAGGATTGGTCACCGCGATCGATAAAGTGCCGGCTGTGGCCAGGTCGGTCGTCGTCAGATTCACCTGCAGGCTCGTGCTGTTGATGAAATTCGTGGAACGATTCGTATTGTTTACGGATACGACCGACTGCGGAGCGAATTTAGTGCCGCTAATGAGCACGTTCTCCCCTGGTGTTCCGGCGAGAATTGTTGTCGGCGAAATCGAGGTGATCGTAGGAACATTGCTGGGCGCTGGGGTAATCGTAAAAGTAAGCGAGGTGGCCGATGTGCCTCCGCCCGGCGAAGGAGTAAAGACGGTCACCGTCGCGGTGCCCGGAGTTGCTATCAGGGCTGCTGGAACCTGTGTTGTCGCCTCGCTGGTGCTCAGGAAATTTGTCACCAGCGGAGTTCCGTTCCATTCCACCGCCCCGCCCGGCGAGAAACTCTTGCCCATCACTGTCAGGGTAAACGCCGTATCGCCCGCCTGCTTCGTCGTGGGAGACATCGACTTCAGCGACGGCTTCGGAAAATTAATCTGCTGCTCGCAGGCAGGAAGCAGAACCACGGCAATTAGAAGAACCCAGAAGTTGAAACCCAGTTTTCGCTGCAAACAATTCATCCCCAAGTCACTCAGCCCCATGTTTTGTCGTAAACGCAATCGTAGAGACTACTAAAGATGTCAGCAGCGGGCAATCGGGATGCTTGGGGTGTACTGGGGTTTTGACTGTATGCCTGCCTGCCGGCTTCCCTCCGTCCCGATCTATTGCAGAACGTGCACCCAACCGGCCATTCGGCACAGTGGTTCAGCAATACTGTCGCCTGCGCAACATACTTTCGGCGAAATCACTGCAACCCGGTTTCCAACCGGCGATTCAGGCTCTTCGCGACAGTTGCAGTTCGCTTTGAAGCTGCTGTTTTAAATGGCAGTTTTGCTTTTGCGGAAAGCCGGCTTTTAACATAGATTTCCGGCGCTCGCGTGTTTTACTCTCCTTCCTTGGAAATCGCCTATCACTACGCGGCTCCTGTTTCCGACGATGCACCGTCTTGCTGCCCAATTCGCCGTGCGCCTTCTATGCCTGCTCTCGCTCATCTGTGCCACCTGCCACTTTGCACGAGCGCAGACGCCCACCGCCGATAAGTCGGCAGAAAACTCCTCGTCCTCCCATGATGAAAGCCCTGAACCTCAGACTCCAGCGGCGCCTCCCGACGATGCAAAGGCTGAAGATACGCTCACCGTTTTCCCCCATTCAGATACAGCCCGCTATTGGATTTCCGGCCAGGCCAACATCATCTTGCAGTGGAACCCCATGCTTCCCGCAAAGTATAGCGGTGCTCACAGTTTCGGTCCGCGCGCCCAAAACGCGACGTCCAGGGTCTACACGTTGTTCCTCGGCTACCAGCTCACTCACACCACTGAGGTGTTCCTCGATGTCGAAAGCGCGGGCGGCCACGGCCTAAGTAACGCACTCGGCCTTGCGGGCTTCACCAATCTCGATGTGGTCCGCAATCCTGCTCTCGGCGACAATCCATATCTTGCCCGCGTGATGATCCGCCAGATTATTCCGCTCAGTGACGAGCGCATCTCCGCGACGCGCGGTACACTTGCCCTCGCCACGTCGCTTCCCGCGCGGCGCATCGAAATTCGCGTAGGAAAATTCACTATCCCCGATTTCTTCGATTTCAATTCCTATGGTGACGACAGCCACCTCCAATTCCTCAATTGGACCGTCGACAACAACGGCGCCTACGACTACTCCGCGAACACGCGCGGCTACACCGACGGCGTGATCCTCGAGTACGACGATCACTGGTGGACCGTTCGCTTCGCCGAAACGCTGATGTCCAAAGTCGCGAACGGAATCAATCTCGACGCAGACATCGGCCGCGCCCGCGCCGCAAATCTCGAATTCGAAGCGCGTGGCAATCGCATCCTCCATCGCGACGGGGTCGTCCGCTTCCTCAGCTACCTGAATCAGGCCAACATGGGAAATTACGAACAAGCGATTCGCAATTTCCAAAACGGCGAGACGACCGTTCCAGATATTGTCGCCAGTCGCCGCGAAGGCCGCCACCGTTACGGCTTCGGCCTGAACTTCGAACAGGAAATCGGGCCGCAGATTGGCATTTTCGGCCGCCTCGGATGGAGCGATGGCAGCAACGAAGCCTACGAATACACTGAAGTGGACCGCACTATTGAGCTTGGCGCTTTTTCGAAAGGCGATCGCTGGAAGCGGCGCAATGACCGCGTGGGAGCCGTCTTCGTCGCCAACGGAATCGTCAAAGCTCATCAGGAGTATCTCGCGCTCGGCGGCCTCGGATTTCTCCTCGGTGATGGCAATCTCACTTACGGCCCCGAGAAAATCGTCGAAGCGTTCTACACCGCGCACCTCTGGCGCGGTTTCTTCGCCTCCTTCGATTTGCAGCACATCAATAACCCCGGCTACAACAAAGACCGCGGCCCAGTGCTCGCCCCCGGCGCCCGCTTCCACGTAGATTTCTAATACCCACCCCTGCATAATTCCCGCGCGAACAAACGCACGAACAAACGAACAAAATGTCATCCTGAGCGCAGCGAAGGATCTCAGCGTAAATTACTCGGCACTCGATCCACACCCGTCGCGCCCGCTTTTTCCTCTGGTATCCCGAGCCTTCGCAGTTTAAGCTCCGCGCCTGCGGCATTGGGGCAATCACGCACTTCACGGCGAGCCGCCGGAGGAATTAAATGCCACGTGCAACCTGGTCCGTGTTTCCGATCTTCGCGCTGGCCTGTGTATTCGCACTCGCGCTTCCCGCTCGCGCGCAAGAGAAGCCTCAGCCTCAAGCAGCCGCCACACCCGCTCCGCAAGCCGCCGAACCGCCCGCAGCAAAGCCCGCCGACGTCGCTTCACCCGACGCCATCCTCGCCGCCGTCTACGACGTGATCTCCGGCCCCGCAGGCCCGCGCGATTGGGACCGCTTCAATTCCCTTTTCGCTCCCGGCGCCCGCCTGATTCCCATCGGCCCCAGAAAAGACAAGCCCGGCATCAACATCTTCGTCATGACGCCCAAGGACTACTCCGACCGCGCCGGCGCCTACTTCGACAAGAACGGTTTCGTCGAGCGCGAAGCCTCCCGCAAAACCGAGCGCTACGGCAACATCATGCAAGTCTTCAGCACCTACGAATCGCGCCACGACGCAAAAGACGAAAAGCCCTTCGCCCGCGGCATCAATAGTTTTCAGCTCTATAGCGACGGCACCCGCTGGTGGATCGTCACCATAATGTGGCAAGAAGAAACGCCAGATAATCCGTTGCCAAAAGAATTCCTGACCCCGGTCAAATAGCGTTCGTCTCGAGCTCAACTGAAAGGCGAGACCAACACAAGACCTTCACGCCGCTTGAGGGCAAAGTGGCCATTCCGCAACGCCGGCGTCTCGCCGGCTCTTTTGCATTTGTGTTTCGTTTTGCGTTTTGAATTTGCCTTGCACTCAAACCGCCACGCAGGAAGAATGAACCGCCACTATCTCAATGGAGGCATCCCATGTACCAGCCCAACCTGCTAAAAGGCCGCACAATTTTCATCACCGGAGGAGGCACCGGCCTCGGCCGCTCCATGGCCCTCCGCTTCGCCGAACTTGGCGCCAATATTTTTCTCACCGGCCGCCGCGAAGAACCCCTGAAGCAAACCACAAACGACATCCGCGCCAAAGGCGCGCAAGCCGCCTATGGCATCGCCGACGTTCGCGACATCGCAGCCGTCGAGAGCGTAGTCGCCGCCGCCGAAGAAAAATTCGGCTCCGTCGATACCCTCGTCAACAACGCCGCCGGCAATTTCATCGCTCGCAGCGAAAAACTGTCGCCCAACGCATTCAACGCCGTCATCGGCATCGTCCTCACCGGCACGTTCCACTGCACCCTCGTGCTAGGCCGCAAATGGATCGCTGCCAAAAAACCAGGCAACATCGTCAACATCGTCACCACCTACGCTGCCACAAATGCCGGCTCCGGCTACGTGATGCCCTCGGCCTGCGCCAAAGCGGGCGTCCTCGCCATGACGCGCTCTCTGGCCGTCGAATGGGCCAAGCATCATATTCGACTCAACGCCATCGCCCCCGGCCCATTCCCCACCGAAGGCGCCTTCTCGCGCCTGATGCCCTCAAAGGAATTCGAAGAACGCGCCAAGAATAACCATCCCATGAAGCGATTCGGCCGCCACGAAGAGCTCGCCGACCTGGCCGTCTACCTCGTAAGCGATCACTCCGACTACGTCAACGGCGAATGCGTAGTAATCGACGGCGCCCTCTGGCTCCGCGGCGCCGGCGAATTCAACGACTTCGTCGACTTACCCGATGCGGCTTGGGACATGCTCGAATCCGCCCGCAAGAAATAAAGGGTTGGAGCGAGCCGTGTGTTCACACTCGGCTGGCGCGTGCCCACACCAAACCTGTCATCCTGAGCGGAGACTCGCGCGTATTTTCTTTCCCTCGCGAAGCGCGAATCGTGCGTCCCGCCTCAATTTGCGGGGCGAGGGCGCGAGTCGCAGTCGAAGGATCTCTCTTCGGTTCTTGGTTGACCGGCGCGTAGAATATTTTTCGCTTGAGTATCAATCTGCAAAAATTTGGAAATGTGTTCGTAATTGTCGGCGGGTCGACTGGTAAAATTTGTTCCTTCGTGCACGTATGATTCCGCGAAGCACTTCGTAGTTCCGCGCATTTCCTACCGCCCAGGAATCACACAAGGCGATCGCATCTCTCCAAGATGCTGTAACTCAAGAGGTTCGGAACTAATGCCGATACGCGGGATACGATTTGCTATCGATGGCAATGCTGTAATACGATGTGGCTATCGATCGGCAATCGGAGGTTCCCAGCCATGGAGAGAGCCCGTGTCCGCGTTTCTCCCAAATTCCAGATCGTCATCCCCAAATCCATTCGCGAAGAGTTGCACATCGAGCCCGGCCAGGACCTCGTCATGTTTTCGACCGAGGGCACCATCCGGATTCTTCCTCGCCGCTCTGTCAAAGAGCTCCGCGGTGCCGCCAAAGGAATGAGATGGAAAGAGGATTATCGTGACCACTCGGACCACTTATGAGCTTTACCTCGTCGACTCCTCAGGCTGGCTCGAATATCTCACCGAAGACTCGAAGGCCCCGTTATTCGCCCACTACCTGGAGAACGAGGCGGCCGTCATCGTCCCCTCGCTCGTCATCTACGAGGTCTATCGCCAGCTCGCGCGCCACCGCGGCAAGCCGCTCGCCGATCGCTTCTTGTCGCAGGCGCTTCACTGCCGCGTCGTCCCCCTCGACGAAATGACCGCTCTCGCCGCCGCCGACGCCAGCCTCAATCACCGCCTCGCCATGACCGACGCCCTTCTCTACGCCACCGCCCGCGCCCACCACGCCCAATTCGTCACCACCAACACAAAACTCCGAGGTCTCCCCGCCGTTATCATCCCCTAGAGTGATTTTTATTCTGATATTCTCCGGGCAGGGGCGGGTGTGCTAGACAAAATCTTGCTCGCTCTCCAGGTATTCCAGGTT
>Ga0307479_10004053_pt1 | contig 13389 bp, 10 predicted proteins | sample atmos_gasesECM4C_FD_203743 | JGI IMG/M metagenome (GOLD analysis project Ga0307479, IMG submission 203743) | Hardwood forest soil microbial communities from Morgan-Monroe State Forest, Indiana, United States - atmos_gasesECM4C_515 | ecosystem: Environmental > Terrestrial > Soil > Temperate...
CGGATCGCAGCGAGGTGCGGAGGTGGGAGGAAGGCGGGTTAACCACTGGTGAACACAGATAAACACTGATACTGGCCAAATCCGAAAGGGAGAAGGCGGAAACCGAAAAGCAGATCCCTCGTCGGCCGTCAAACTGCTGACGGACTCGCTCGGGATGACAAACCTCGTCCCGCAACTTCATCCGGGACGCATACGACGCGTCGGATAGTCAGCTCCTTCGGCCCCGGTGGGTCCGGGGCCTCAGGATGAAAACCCTTATCGGGTCTTCAAATTGCGCGAAGAACCTTGAGCCAGTGCAGCGTCATGGGTTTGGGCGCGAGCGCTTCTAGCTCGATTTGCGCGACTTTGCCGGCGGTGCTTTCGCGCCAGCGATAGACGCCCGGCTCGGTCTCTTCGCGGGAATGGCCGGTGGCCGGATGGAGGAAGTCGCGCGCGTCGTCGAGCGAAGCGGTCTCGCGCGTTGCGTGCCGCGTGAGCGCTTCGATCACGTAGCTGCGCAGAAGTTTCGGCCAGTAGATTTCGAAGAGCTGCGAGGAAGCGAACGCGTCGCTCCAAGCGACTTCGCCGCCGAAGGCGACCACGACGCCGACCACGCGCTCGCCCTTCAGGCCGCTGGTGGCGCGGTCGAATCGCCGCTGGATCTGCTCGGCAAAGTTTTCGACTGAAGTGCCGACAGCACGCGATTCGTAGATTTGTTTGTACGATTGGGTAGGAGCTTCCGAGGCGATCACACCGTCTAGTGAGCGCGAGGAAAGCGCCGCCGGCGGCGCGGCGGAAGCCACGCGATTGTTGGGATTATTTTCCGAGTTGCTCGACATGGAGGCCTGACCGCGGACGGCGGCCCACACCTGCGACTGGTCCTGATCGACCGCGGCTTTTTCGCGCACACTGGGATGCGCCATCATTTTGGCGCCGGCAAATTTGTCGGAGCCGCCAGTCCAGCGTCCGTGCTCGACGCAAAAGACATCCAGCGGCAGCGGTGGCGCGCCGATGGGCACGATGCGGTCTTTGCCGATGATGCGGTCCTGCTTCCCGCCGGAAACAACCTCGCCGGCAAGGAGGATCAAGGGGCGCTTGCCGCGATTGACGAGCACGAGCTGGTTCACCTGCGCGCCGACCCTCGGTGGCATGGTTTGCGCCGCGCCCTCGCGCGTTCGGCGAAGGTAATCTCCCTGCTCGGTGACGACGACATCGCCGGAAGCGAGCGCTTCGTCGAGCGTCGCGAAATCACGGGTGTCGGCCAGTTGGGTGGAGACGACCGGGAAAATGGTCAAGTTTTCGTACGAGATCGGGTCCAGCAAATGCCAACCTTGACCGCCGGGCGCGGGAACGCCTGGCCCAGCCGAGGCTCGGACTTCTGGATTCGCATTTGTCATCAGAACTACCCCCGCCAATAAAATGACTAAGCCCATGCTCACACCCAGAAAGATTTTTTCCTGCTTGACGTGCATGATGCCCTCCTCGATCGCCGAAGCGAGACAACGCCGCTTGGAATTGCTTTCATCACTGAGAACGGGCAACGGTGAATTTCTTGCAGGGTTATCAGGCGGGTTCGAGACGCCACGGGGCGCTGGGGAGGTACGGGCCGGCTAGAGGTGCTCGCGGTCCTTCTTCTCTTTCTCGCGCTTCTTGCGCTCCTCTTCCTCCTGCTTCTCCCAATCGGCCAATTCTTCCTCGCTCATCTGGTAGTCCTCGCGGGAGGCGAACATGGTTCCGCGGCGGCTGTCGCGCGCAACGCGGCGGGCGCGTACGCGCTTCTTGCCAGCGGACAGACTGCCTATGCTGCGGATGGGTTCCGTTATCGCGCCGGCTTCCAGCAGCAGCTCGCTCACTTTCTCGAGGAAGTCGTGCAAATGGTATGGCTTGGGGGAATAGGGCAATCCTTCCTGCTCCAGGATCGGCTGGACATGTTTGGCTGCCAGCAGCGGGACCAGAAAAAGGACGCGGAGACGTTTCTTGGCAACGACAGCTACGGCACCATCAGGAACATCGTTCGAGGGCTGGGGTGCATTCTCCGAAGACCGAAGTGCATGCTCTGAAGACCGGAGTTCGTCCTGCGAAGCCTGCGGCATATCCTCAGGCGTCTCCTGGGGCTCGATTGTCTCCGCCTGAGCCAGCTCTTTGAGGATGGCAAAGAGCGGTCCGCGCAGGTCGGTGAGGGATATGTTGACGACAACCAGGTCCCACTGGCCGCTCGCAAGCTCCAGAAGCGCCTGCGAAGCCAGCGGAACGATGCGAACGCGCCAGCCCTCTGAATCCAGGATGTGCTTCAGGGCACGCTGGCTGACAATGTCGTCGTCTATGATCAATATTCCGACTTCGGCCAATGCTCCTACCCCTGGAGGTGAATCTTCTGAGTATAGACCGTGCCGATGGGTCTGGCTGCTGGCCTGTGGGCGGGGATTTCAAGAGGGGAACCTGCCTGGGCGTACAGGCGAAAATAAAGCGAAAGATTTCACTTGACATGGCGAACAAAAGGCGAATATATTGCTTCCCGTGCGGCGAGGCAATCAATGGCCACATCTCCCATACTTCGGCCCAGCCCGGCGGCGTTCCCACGTCGGCGGACCCGGCCTAAGCAGACCAGTCTCACCCTATTCCCCACAGCCGCTCGCCACGGCACTTGTGAGTCCCCGAGCGAAGCTTCCGCGCCCACTCCGGTACCAGACCGGAGAACGAAGCCCGCTCAGGAACTGGTCGGCATTGCGCGCCTCGCCGCTTCCTCCCCCTGCGCAGACGCAAAACGCGGGACGGAATATTTTCTTCTGCCTGTCCGCTCGATTCTGAATCGCTGCGATTCCGAGCGGGTGCCATTCCACTGGACAGTGAATCCCTATCGCGGTTGCGAATTCGGCTGCCGCTATTGCTATGCGCGTTACACACATGAATACATGGAGCTGGATGGCGGGGAATTCGAGTCGAAGATTTACGTCAAGCAGGATGCGGGCGCGATGGTCGAGCGCGACCTGGTGACGAAGAAAATCTGGGGCGAGCACATCGCCATCGGCACGGCGACAGATCCCTATCAACCGGCGGAGCGGGAATTTGGCGCCACCCGCGCGATACTGGAAAAAATGGCGGAGCGCGAAGGGTTGCGGCTCGAGATCACCACGAAATCAAATCAGGTGGTGCGCGATATTGATTTGCTGAGGCGCATCTCGGAGCGCTCTTCGCTTACGATCAACATCAGTATCACGACCATGCGTACTCGCCTGGCGCGGCTGCTGGAGCCGCGGGCGCCACGGCCGGACCTGCGAATGGATGCGGTGCGCCAATTGCGCGCAGCAGGAATCGCTGCGGGAGTGTTCGCCATGCCGATTCTCCCGGGCCTGACGGATCGGGAGGAGGATTTGGACGCAGTCGCGCGCGGCGCGCGGGATGCAGACGCGCAATGGTTCGGCGGGAACGCGCTTTTTCTGATGCCTTCCTCGTTGAAAGAGTTTCTGCCATTCCTCGAGCAAAAATTTCCGAAGCTGCTGCGGCGATATCAGGAATGGTATGGCCGCGGAGGATATGCCCCGGAGGTTTACCGCAAAGAGATCACGGAGCGCGTGAGAAAGCTCCGGGCCAAGTATGGACTGGGATCGCTGGCGGAGATCCGTGCGCCGCGCGAATTGCAGCCACCTCAACTGGCGCTTGGTCTGGCTGCCGCGCCGGAGGCGACAACGTAAAGAGTAAATGTTCGACAGGAGCTGTGAATAATCCTACGGCATGATGATGCGGGGCGCTTCCTTCGCGGCACCGGCGGGAAGTGGGAAACGCGCGCGGAGGAAATCGAGGAACGAGCGCGAACGAGAGCGGCCGTTTGTTTCCTGCTTTCCGACGCGCAGAAGGAATATCAGCAGGCGGAACACATCAGAGTCCCTCAGAGGTCCGAACCCGGTGCGGTTGGGGTCTTGTTTTTTGAACTCCTGGAAGAATTCGGCGATGCGGCCGTAGAGAGCGCGTGGGAGCGGCGCATCGGGCGGGCGTTCGTAATAAATTCCGGTATCAAGAGTGCGGCAAGTTTCCGCCAAAGCTTCCACCGCCGCAAGTACCTCCGTGTCGCGCAGATCCTTGTTCTCCGCCTGAAAGCCCAGAATGGTTCCGGCAAGCCCTGTTATCACGGGCCAGCGCTCATGAACGAAATCCGCGGGGAATTCAATATCGGGGTAAGGATAATCCTGCGGCGAGAGAGGCGCGCGATGCTCCCGCTCATAGCGGTGCGCCGCAATCAAGTAGGGACAGTCCGCAGGGCAATCAATGGTGACTTCGCGCTCGCGACCGCAGCAGACTGCGCAGATCTTTTCTCCCTTCGCTGGACAAAAGCGCTCGGGGCGCCGCTTTTCACAGATGGGACAGCTCATCCAGGGTCCTTGTGCTTTGTTTTGATCGTTCAACGAAAAATCAGAGTACGGGAAGACACCGCCGCCAGCAAGCGGTGAGTGTTGCGGATGCATCAGGCTTGCCCACGTTGACTTGCCTCAGGGCGTCGCCTATTATCGCGCAACATGTCGGATGCACAGAGTCTGAACGGCCGCATCATATCCCACTACAAGATCATCGAGAAACTCGGTGGCGGCGGCATGGGAGTGGTGTACGAAGCCGAGGACACGAGCCTCGGCCGCCACGTCGCCCTGAAGTTTCTCCCCGAGGATCTGGCGCGCGATCCTTATGCCCTTGAACGATTTCAGCGAGAGGCCCGCGCTGCTTCCGCGCTGAATCACCCGAATATCTGCACGATTCACGAGATCGGGCAGCAGGACGGCCGATTCTTCATCGTCATGGAGCATCTCGAAGGTCAAACGCTCAAGCACCGTATCAGCGGGAGGCCCATGCCGATGGATTTGCTGCTCGAGCTGGGCGTGGAGGTGGCGGACGCGCTCGATGCGGCCCACGAAAAGGGCATCATCCACCGCGACATCAAGCCGGCGAATATATTCGTCACCCAGCGCGGCCACGCCAAGATTCTTGATTTCGGCTTGGCGAAGCAGGCGCTGCGCGCTCCCGGCCGGTCGGGCGCATTGGTGACAGCGGGCACGGAGGCGACGGTGGACCAAGAGAACCTCACAAGTCCCGGCATAACGCTCGGCACGGTGGCTTACATGTCGCCGGAGCAGGCGCGCGGTGAAGAGCTCGATGCGCGGAGCGACCTTTTCAGCTTTGGAGCCGTGCTCTACGAAATGGCCACCGGCGCTCTGCCCTTTCGTGGCGACACGACGGCGGTCATTTTCAACGCCATTCTTGAAAAGGCGCCAGTGCCTGCAGTGCGCCTCAACCCGGACATTCCGCCGCGCCTGGAGGAAGTGATCTCGAAGGCGCTCGAGAAAGACCGGCGGATGCGGTACCAACACGCCGCGGAGTTGCGCACCGATCTGGCGCGGCTGAGGCGTGACACGGACTCGAGCCGGGTTTCTGCAGCGGTGATGCCCACCTCTTCATCCGGCGCGGTTCGCGAAGCCCTATTTCAACAAGCCCCCTCGAGTGCGCCGGGGGTTGCGGCCACGACGCCTCCGAGCGGGACGAGCGCGGCAGCGAGTCCCGCGAGCGCACAGGCGAGCACGGTTTCTGCGCCCGGACCAACGACTGGTGCGGCGATGCCCAGCCGGCGCTGGCAAAGCGTGGCCGCCGCGATGGTTGTTATCGCCATTTTGGCTGTCGGCGGATATTTCTACATGCATCGCGCGCCGAAACTTACGGGAAAAGGCTCCATCGTGCTCGCCGATTTCACAAACACCACGGGCGACTCGGTCTTCGACGACGCGCTTCGCCAGGGTCTGGCCGCGCAGCTTGCACAGTCGCCCTTTTTGAATATTCTCTCAGACCAGCAAATCCGGCAGCAGCTCCGCTTCATGGGCCAGCCGGCCGCGGCGCGACTGACAAACGATCTGGCAAGGCAAGTGTGCCAGCGGACGCAGAGTGCGGCCGTGCTGGACGGCTCGATCGCGCAAATCGGCAGCACCTACAGCCTGATTCTGAACGCGGTAAATTGCGCGTCGGGCGAGACGCTGGCCACGGCACAAAGCCAAGCGGCAGATAAAAATCAGGTGTTGGGCGCGCTCGGCAAAGTGGCGGAGGACATTCGCGGAAAACTTGGCGAATCGCTGGCTTCGATTCAGAAATACAACACGCCTATCGCGGAGGCAACCACATCTTCTCTGGAAGCGCTGAAGGCGTATAGCCTGGGGACGCAAGCGCGAGGGAACAAAGGCGAAGAGGCCGCGGCGCCATTCTTGAAGCAGGCGGTGACGCTAGACCCGAATTTTGCCATGGCCTACGCCGTCCTGGGACAGGTTGAGACCAACCTCGGGGAACGCGGGCTCGGCACCCAATACACAAAGAAGGCTTACGAGCTGCGTGACCGTGCCAGCGAATTGGAGAAGTTCTATATTGATACGCACTACCACGACAACGTCACCGGCGATCGCCAGCAGGCCAATCAGGTTTACGAGCTTTGGGCGCAGACGTATCCCCGCGACTCGATTCCACACAACAACCTGGCGGTCGGTTATGAGTTCCTGGGACAGTGGGACAAGGCCCTGCCGGAGGCACGCGAAGCTCACCGGCTTTCTCCCGACGAAAGTATCTCCACTTTTGCGCTGGCCACTGTCTATGTGGGAATTGGCCGGTATGATGAAGCCAAAGCAACGATCAATGAGAGGATGGCGAAGAAATTGGATGTTCCGTCCTTTCACCGCGTCCTTTACCAGGTGGCATTTTTGCAGAGCGACCAGTCAGCCGCCGCCCACGAGCTGTCCGTATGGTCCGGGTTCTCACCGGAGATGGCGGCCGACGCTAATTCCATGGCCGCGGGAACGGAAGCCTATTACGGCCATGTTGAGAAAGGCCGGGGATTGAACCAGCGCGCTGTCGCTGCCTTTGAAAGCATGGGCAAGAAAGAATCGGCAGCCAACGCCTTCGCGAATCAGGCTCGTACCGAAGCCGAGTTGAATGATGCGGCTGCGGCCCGGAGAGATGCAGCCGCGGCGCTGGCCCTGGATTCCTCGTACGTGGTAAAGAGCGGAGTCGCTGAGACTTTCGCCCTAGCAGGCGATTCGACTCGAGCCGAATCCCTGGCCGCCGAGCTGATCAAGGAACGCCCCTCCGATACTCTTGCAAAAGTTTACGTGCTTCCCACCATCCGCGCCGCCGTCGAATTGAATCACAACAATCCCGGCAAAGCAGTTGAGATTCTCCAACCTGTCCTGACCTACGATCTGGCAAACTTCAGGCTTCTGAGTGCCTATGAGCGCGGCCAGGGGTACCTGATGCTGAAACAGGGCAACGAAGCCGCTGCGGAGTTCCAGAAGCTGCTGGATCATCCGGGAGTTGTGCTCAATTCGGTTCTCGGCGCGCTGGCGCATTTGCAACTGGGCCGCGCTTACGCGATTGCGGGCGACAACTCGAAGGCCCGCGCCGTGTATCAGGATTTCTTCGCGCTGTGGAAGGACGCCGACCCAGACATTCCCATCCTGAAGCAAGCCAAGGCCGAGTACGCCAAGCTGAAGTGAGCGGGTTATTTTTGCGGCGAGAAGGGTCTGTTACACGTGCACGCCGCGGACGGAGAGGATTCTTTCGAGGGCCGCGACGTGCTGGAGAATCATTTCGACGACGTATTCATCGCCGAATTTTGAATTGATCATGACGTTGTAGAGCCAGCGGGCGGGCCACTGGGCACCAAAATAGTGGTGAATGAACTCGGCTCGCTCCGCATCAATTTCCTCGACCAGCTTCTTTGCTTCTTCTTCGGTCTTCCCGAGCGACATCACGCGGCGAATTTTTTCTTCCACCGGGGCATAGACAAAAGTATGAAAAGCGTCGGAGCGGTTGCGAAGAATGTAGGCTGAGCCGCGGCCGACAATGACGCAATTTCCGCGCGAGGCCACGTCTTCGATTACTTCGTGGAGCACCTCGACCATGCAGTCGGTGTCGAATACGCGCGATTCACCTAGTGCGAGCGACCGTTCATAACTTCCGCGCGCATAAACTTTGAAGAGGCGATACAGAAACGGATCGCGACGCTCGTCGCAGCGCGCTGCCGCCCGGCTATCCACGTTGGCAACGCGCGCGATTTCCGCGGTCAGTTCCTCGTCCCAGATTTTCCAGCCCAGGCGCTCCGCAAGCCGACGTGCGATCATGGCGCCGCCGCTGCCGTACTCGCGCTCAACAGTGATGATCCGGACTGGCATTTTTTCCTCGCGGCGCGTCAATGAACTGCGATCGGGCCGCCGGGCTTTAACCTCTTCATCAAAAAGACAAAAGGAATCATGGTCAGGACCGCCACGCCCAGCATCCAGAAGTTATCTATATATGCCAGCATGGTGGCCTGTTGGTCAACACTGGCCGCAACCAGGCCATAGGCCTGGCGCGCCGCCTGGTGCGAACTCGAGCCGCGGCCAATTAGCATGTGTGTGGCAGCTTCGATCATGGCCTGAAACCTGCCATTCCCCGGGTTGGCGTGTTCGACGAGATTGGTTTGATGGAACTGCGCGCGCCGTGCCAGCATGGTAGTGACGAAGGAAATCCCCACGCTGCCTCCGATGTTTCGCGCAAGATTGATCAGGCCCGAGGCCGCATTGTTCTTGCCCTTGGGGATGAAGCCGTAGGCCGCCGTATTGATAGGGACGAAGAGAAACGCAAGGCCGATGGCTTGAAAGACTCGGGCTGTTGCGATGGTGCGGAAATCGACGGAGGTATCGAAGCGTGTCATGTGGAACAACGCGAAGGAAAGCATCGGGAGCCCGAACAGCAGCAAGCGCCGCGGGTCCGTGCGGCCAAGCAAAAAGCCGACCAGCGGCATCGCAAGCAAAATTGCAAACCCGCCCGGCATTAGCGCCAGCCCCGCTTCCTGCGCCGTATAACCCAATAACGTCTGGCAGAACTGCGGGATCAGCACGGTGCTCGACAAAAGCGCAAAGCCGACCAGGAACATCAGCATATTGCCGATAGCGAAAGACCGCTCGCTGAAAAGGTGAAGATCAATGATGGGGTCTTTGTGATTCCATTCCCAGAAAATGACTGCGATGAGTGACACCACGCAAATCGAGGTCATGGACACGATGAAGTTTGAGCCGAACCAGTCATCGCGCTGGCCCTTGTCGAGCACCACTTGCAAGGTGCCGAGTCCCAAGGCCAGGAGGCCCAGCCCAATGTAATCAATCCTGATGCCGGTGCGCTTCTGTTGCTTCATGTAGGGAGGATCCGAAATCAGGCGGTTTGTCAGCAGCAGGGAAATAATTCCGACGGGTATGTTGATGAAGAAAATCCAGCGCCAGGTGAAATTATCGGTGATCCATCCGCCCAGCGTGGGGCCGATCGCCGGCGCCAGCACAACGGCCATACCATACACTGCAAACGCCATGCCGCGCTTGGCCGGCTCAAACGTGTCGGCCAGAATGGCCTGTTCGCTTGGCTGGAGTCCTCCACCGCCCACACCCTGCAACACGCGAAAAAAAATCAGCAATCCAAGGCTAGGAGCGAAGCCGCAGAGAAATGAGCTGATGGTGAAGAGCGCGACGCACGACATGTAGAATCGCTTTCGGCCGATGAGGTTCGAGAGCCAGCCGCTCAGCGGCAGGATGATGGCGTTGGAAACGAGGTAGGACGTGAGAACCCATGTGCTCTCGTCTTGTCCGGCGGAGAGGCTGCCGGCAATGTGGGGCAGCGCAACATTGGCGACGCTGGTGTCGAGCACTTCCATGAACGTCGCCAGCGTCACTGTCACCGCGATAATCCACGGGTTGACTGGCGGCCGCCAAGCAGTTTGCGCCGGGATGGAGTTGCCGGCGCTCACTTCACCTTGACGTTTGGCGTGACCGACATGCCCAGCCGGAGATAGTGGTCGCTAGTCTGGCCGGGTTCAAAGACGATCTTCACCGGAAGGCGCTGCACAACCTTCACGTAATTTCCCGTCGCATTTTCCGGCGGCAGCAGGCTCGATCGCGCGCCACTTAACCCCGCGATGCTGTCCACATGCCCTTTGTAAGTGCGGCCGTTGGCGTCCACTTTGACTTCAGCCGGCTGTCCGGGACGCATGTATTTCAATTGCGTCTCTTTGAAGTTTGCGGTCACCCAGACGTCGTCGAGTGGCACGATCGAAAACAACTGCTGGCCGGGCTGGACATTCATCCCGACCTCGGCGTTTTTCGTCACCACTCCGTTGACCGGCGCCTTGATTTTGGTGTACAGCAAATTCAATTCCGCCTGCGCAAGGATAGCTTCTTTTTGTTGCACAGCCGCTTCAGCCGAAAGAGCGCGGGCGCGGCTCGAAGCTACCTGCTGGGGACCGGTTAACGAAGATCGCAAGTTAGCCTCAGCTTGTGCGAGACGGGCGTGCGCTTGCGCCACTTGTTGCAGGCCTGCCTCCACGGATGCGCTCGCCGCTGCCACACTGGCGGTGCTCGCTTTGGCGGCCGCTACTGCCTGATCATAAAGCTGGGCGGAGACTTCCTGCTTATCAACGAGCTGTTTGTATCGGACCACGTCGTTTTGCGCCTTCACATCGGTCGCCTGCGCCTGCGCGAGCTGCGCCACAGCTGCGTCATATTGCTTCTGTGCCACGCTGATGCCCGCCCGCGCGTTTTCCACATCTGCTGCAGAAGCGGAGGTCTGGCTCGAGGTGCTCACAGATGTGATGGGCACAGTGATGTTCAGCGATTGCGCGCTGGCTTGCGCAGCGGCCACATCGGCACGGGCATTCTCCACGGCGACCTGAAAATCCTTGGGGTCAATTTCGGCGAGGACGGTGCCGGCTTGTACATATTGGTTGTCATCCACATTGACTCTGATGATGTAGCCGGTGATGCGCGGGCTGAGCGGCATCAGGTGGCCGTCCACCTGCGCGTCGTCGGTAGATTCGTGGCTGGTGATATAGCGCCAGGCAAAGTATCCGCCGACAAGCAACACGAGAATCGCGCCGACCAGATACATCCGCGCGCGCGGCCGCGTGCGCATGAAATTGTCCGCATAAGATGGTGGAGGCGGTGATGCCGAATGAGTTTCCGCGGGAGCCGGCTTCCCCACTGGAGAATTGGGAGTCGCTTCGACGTCGGTGCTCTGTGCCATGGCTTTATTTTCCTTTGAAGTATTCTTTCACGCCCACTTCGGCCAGGCCCAGGGCGCGGGCCAGAGAAATTTTTGCATAATTGTAGCTATACAGACTCGAGATGTAGTTTTCGTGGGCGGTGGCGACCAATTCCTGCGCCTGAACAACCTCCACTGTATCCGTAACGCCAGCAACGAAACGGTCGCGCGACTGCGTGAGGGTTTCCTCCGCCAGGCCGATGTTGCTTTGCGCCACGGCTACCTGCTGGGCGGACGATTCGAGATTGAATAGAGCTGTGCGCACATCGGCGTCAATCTGGCCGCGCAGATTTTCCACACGCTCGCGGCTCTGCGCGAGCTGCGCATCCGCTTTCAGGATGTCGCCTTTTACGATGCCGCCCTGGAAGATGGGAATGGTCAATGTTCCGCGAACATCGAAGACGCCGTGCGCGTTCGTCTCGGGATGTTTTCCAGCTGCTCCGTAATCACCGTCGAAAGAGAGCGTCGGAAAGTAGCCTGCGACGGCTGCCCGGTGCGAAAACTCAGCGGCGCGCTGCTCGGCAAGTGCAGCCTGATAATCCGAGCGCGAGCCGTAAGCGCGCTTCAGCGCTTCGTCCACTGTGATTCCTTCGAACGGCTGGTAGAGCGATTTGTCCGTCAGCTCAAATTGCTGGCCGGGAGCGAGACCGATCACGCGCGCTAGCGTGAGTCTCTGAATCGCAAAATCGTTTCTCGCGGCAATCAACTGTTGCAGGCGCGTCTGCAGCTCCACTCTTGCGCGCAGTGCGTCAATCGCAGGTGAGGTCCCGGCCTTGAATTGGTCCGAAGCCTGGTTGTGGAGCGCCTCCGCCGTTTTCACCTGCGCATCGGCTGTCTCGATGCGCGACTCGCCGGCCACCGCTTGCAGGTACGTGAAACCGACGGCGAGAATCACCAGATCGCGCGCGTCCTTGTACGTGTATTTTCTTGATTCGACACTCTGCGTCGCGGAGCGCGCGTTATTGATGGCCTTCCAGTCGAAAAGCGTCTGCGTCACGTAGGCGCGCGAATCAAAGTAGGAAAAAGGGCCAACAACATTCGGAAAACCTGGGATGCTGATCCCCAGCGTAGCCAGATCGAATTGCGAAGCCACCGCGCTGGATTGCGTGGTCACGTTCGGCAACAATTTGGTCAATTGTGTCCAGCGCTCACCGCGCGCCGAGCGGATATCTTCGTTCGAAAGCAGCAGCCCGAGGTTTTGCTTCAGCCCGCGGTCAATCGCGTCTTGCAATGAAATCTGCAGGACGCCTGGAACCAGTTTGCCCGGCACACTCCCTGAAAAGGGGGTTTGCGATTGCGTGCCGGGGGGAAAGGGGCCGGCGGTGTTCGTGTTTGTGCCGTAAGTTGGAAGACTCGTGGCGGAAGAGCCCGACTGCGCGCGCGCCGGAATCGCAGCCATTGGCAGCGCAATCGCCAGAATGACGGATAAGGTTGCCCATCGGCATATCACGGAATCTCCTCCTGTTTTCTCGTTCCTGTTTGGATGATGTCCTGTGGTCCCAAGACTCAACGCTGATGAGCCGATAGGACTCAGGTCATTCTCTCCGCATCTGGCGCTGCGCATCAGGAACTAGTGTGCCGGCGGCTATGGCGAGCCGTTCGCGTTTTCGAAGTTCTCAAATTCGGCGAGAGCAGCTCCCAGATTTCCTCCGACGTCTTTCGCAAGACAGAATCCGGATTGAGCGACCAGGCGATGGTGACGCCCATGAAAATAATATGCGTCAGCCGCGCGAGTTCGGCGGCAGGGCAATCGCGCCGGACCTCGCCCGTCTCCTGAGCCAGCGCAAAAATTTCGGCCATTAGCCGCCGTCCTCGACGCAGGCGCTGCTGCAGATGCGCGCGGATCGGGGCGCTGGACAAATGCGCCGCAAAAATCGCTCGGAGCAAACCAGGGCTCTCGGAAGACTGGCCGGCGAGATCAGCGATCAAATCCTTGAGGACAGCGAGAACCGGCCGTTTGCCTGACCTTGCTTCGTCGAGCGCGCGCTCCATCGCGGCCACTCGTTCCTCGCCATAAGTCGCGAGCACGTGCTCTTTGGTCGGAAAATAATTGAAGAAAGTGCCTTTGCCTACGTCGGCGGCTTCAGTAATGTCTTCGACGGTCGTTTTCTGGTATCCGCGCTCGGCAAAAAGCTGTAAGGAGGAGCGGAACAGACGCTCACGGATGCTGGCGCTGCGGCGCGCGCGGCGGTTGGGGAGGGGCGCCTCCCGGAGAGCACGTTGGGCAGCGGCAGGTAAGCGGGGCATCTCTACTCCTCCCGATCTAGAAAGTCAGTGACTCTAAGTCAGCTATGAGTGAAAGTCAATAAGTGCCCGCACCGAGACTCG
>Ga0307479_10004054_pt1 | contig 13388 bp, 8 predicted proteins | sample atmos_gasesECM4C_FD_203743 | JGI IMG/M metagenome (GOLD analysis project Ga0307479, IMG submission 203743) | Hardwood forest soil microbial communities from Morgan-Monroe State Forest, Indiana, United States - atmos_gasesECM4C_515 | ecosystem: Environmental > Terrestrial > Soil > Temperate...
AGGGATGATGACACCGTGTCCGAGAACATCGGAGCGCCTGCGAGGGGCGCCGGAGGGAAGGTCGGCGACCGGGATGCGGATAATCTTGATGTCGTGTTCTTCGACGCGCGCCCCGACCTGAAGGTCGTCGGCAGCTACTATGACATCAATGCCCGGATCTGAGGCGACGCCGCTTTTCGATTGCAAGCTCTTATAGACATAAACACTTACAAGGAAGCCCAGCGCTAAGGCCAAAACTCCAATCATCAATAAACGCGTGCGGTTCATACTCTTCCCTTGCCCTACCGAGGTGGTCGGGTTGCACTACTGAATGGAACTCGCGACGTTCGAAAACACGTTATTCGCGTTGGAGCCGATCAAGCGTATGGTTCCAACCACAATCACGAGAATGACCGCCAAAGAATGACCGCCAACATGTCAGCATACTCCGCGATATCTTGCCATTCTTCGCCGCTCCACAGCTGGCGTGCAAGCTCCATGGCATTCCTCTTCCTCATGTTTGTTGGATCGAGTGCAATGGTTTTTCCTCGCGCCCGAGTTGAAGATCTCAACCTTGGGCGCGGGGGCCCCATCGCGGCCATATTTTAAGCTTGGAAAGATTTCGGTCACTCGACAGGGTAATCATACCCTGCAATATGGCCGAAAGGTCGTAATTTCTTGCATACGGGGGACGCAAGGGTTACCCCGGTTGGGAGACCTGACCGTTCCAAGACTGTAACGCCCCGAGCGAGTCCGGCGGGGGTGAGATCGCCGTTGGCGTAGCTGGAGGTTTTCAGCCTCCCGAGAGACCCCCACGCGGCCTGGGAATGCTCAGCCGGCACAGGGTTCCGCCATTTCCGGGGAACATGTCTAGGCAAGGAGACGCTCGCTCACACTCCGCTGAACCACCGCGGCGAGCACCAACCAGGCAAGAGCGGTCCAGGAGTAGTAGAAGGCAGGTCGGTGATCCAGAATGAGCAGGAAAGTCAGGCAGTTAATGGCGAGGTAGGCGATCACTGCTCCAAGCCAGGTCTTGCGTGGGGAGCGCACGAGCAGCGCGGTCGCATAGAACACACTCGGCAGGAGCACAACCTGATCGAAGAACCAGGCATAGAACGTCGCCATGATCGAGACTAACAACAAACTCGGCAGCCGATCCCGCCATTCCCAGGTGGAACGCCAGCGGATCCAATAGAGGACAAACCAGACCGCGGCTCCCGCGAGTGGAACGAACTGCATGGCTGGCAAGCCAGAAATGTGGCGCAGCAGGCCGCCAAGAGTGGGGCTCTCCTGGAGGACAATTCTTTCTTCTCCAAGGTGTCCAACGTACTGTTGGAACGCTTGATGGTCCAAAAGGACTGCCAGGAAACTGGCGCCTGCGAGCACGGCGAGAACAGACGCGAGCGGTTTCCACCGCCGCCGATGGAGGGCACACAGCAACAGCGCGATCCAAAAGAGAAAGACCAGGTGTGGTTTTAGAGCGGTGAGAAACAGGAATGCGCCCGCCACATAGTCGTCGTGACTTGCTTCGAATCGCAGATACCCGGAGAGCCCAAACAGGACCAACGGTCCGATCTGACCGATGGCCAGCACGACCGCCACGGGCAAAAATGTGACCGCGACCATCCAGCCAATCCACCGATTCTCACCCTCTCCGTAAAGATCCCAAAGCCACTGAACCGAGACCAACGTAAGTGCAAGGCCAATCCCAAACCACAACGACTTTCCCGTGGAAAAAGAGAGCAGGCCAAACGGCACTATAACCGGCAACACCCAGGGAGGGTTGAGCATCACCAACGGGCCTTTGCCTGCGAAGGACAACCGGTTCTGGAGGTCTACGGTCTCGCGAGGCGAATAGGGATTACCTCCATCGAGGACGAGCCGGGCCGCCGTCCAATAGAATGCGAAGTCGTTCGCCGTCGCTGCCCGCTCACCCCCAAGCCTTAAGAGCAGCGCCAGCGCGACTACGAGTAAGCAAAGTATCAGCCCGACGCGCCACTTGCGCGCGCCCTGGCCTCCGGAGTTGTGCGAGTCGCCTGGTGTCATTGGGGTGCAGAGTTCGTCGTCTACAAAATGCAGCCTGAAAAATCAAACCGGCGCCAGGTAACCGGTAGTGCTTCTAACCTGCGCTTCGCGCCACGATTTACGTAGCAGCACGACCGCGAGCATCGGCAAATAGATCAAGAGTACGGTCCAGCGCCCGACCTGGGTGAAGCTGTGCGGAATGTGATACCAGCGCCACAGCCCCGCTCCCCAACTGAAGAAGACGGTCCAAATGATCTCGCGCCGCGACTGCGGAATCAGCCACAGTGTGAAGCTGTCGAAGAACCAGCGCTGCGGCATGAGACTGGAAAAAAACAGGAAGAGTGCGTCGCGATTCCGATATCGCAGCAACGCGAGCAGCAGAAGCGGCCCCGGAAAAACCAGAATTGGGATGAAGTGCTGATAGTTGCCCGCCTGCCTCAGCCACAGCAACGGCCATTTCGGCATCACCACCAGGCTCACGATCGCAATGACGACCGAGGCAACCACGCCGCGGCGACTGAGTCGCGCTAGGAAGACCGGCAACCCGATCTGAGGTTTGGCCATGGTCAGGGGCAGCAGCAGCGGGAAGAATGCGCTGGCGGCGATGACCGGGGCCCACTGCACCGTAAGAATTCCTCCCCAATATGGATAGGCGAAGAAGATCAGCAGTTTCGAGTAGCCGCCACGCGTTAGACCGAAAGCCAGCAGGGACGAACTGATCCCCCAGAAGGCGCCGGCGGCGACTTCCGGTTCGAGACGCACGAAGGGAAGAGCGAAAAGCCCCGCCGTCAGCGGATATTGCTCGAACGGCGTATCGTAGGGATTTTGCCCAGCCAGCAAACCATGCGCGAGATGCAGCGCCCAGCGGAAGTCGGCGGCGTCCTGATGGAAATGTTTCATCAGAAACCAGCAGAACCAGCCGGTCGCGAGGCCGATTGCCGCCGAGATTGCGATGCGCCATCGCATGAATGGGTCCGTGACCACACAGTTGTAACATGAGGCGCACGATCTGGATTCGTGGTGTCGCCGGAAAGGAAAGTGGAAAGGAAAGCACTGGAACCATGCTGAAGCGCGCGCCGTTGGTCGTCGGACTCGTCCTGGCTGTCGTCGCCTCGGCGAGCACATGGTTCTACGTCGACCGCATCCTGAAGGCGCAGCAGGTGGCCGATGCGGCAGTGCACAACCGTCCCCGCGGCAATTTGTCGGACCTCTATCCGCGCTGGCTGGGAGCCCGGGAACTGCTGCGGCACGGACGAAATCCCTACAGTGACGAGATCACGCGAGAGATTCAGCAAGGCTACTACGGCAGGCCGCTCGATCCCACCCGCCCTGATGATCCCCAAGACCAGCAGGGATTTGCTTATCCGGTCTACGTCGTGTTCTTGCTGGCGCCGACGGTCGATTTCCCATTCGAGCATGTGCAGATTGGCTTCCGCTGGCTACTGATCGCGCTGGCAGCGGCGAGCGTGCTCTTGTGGCTGAGAGTCTTACGTTGGCAGGTCCCGATTGGAATCGTGCTGATTCTAGTCGCCCTGATGCTGGGCTGGCTGCCGATGGTGCAGGGAATCAAGCTGCAACAACTGAGCCTTGTGGTGGCCGGACTGATGGCGGCGTGCGGTGCCTGCCTGGCCGGTGGATGGTTGCTCCTGGCGGGAGGTTTGCTGGCTCTAGCAACTATCAAGCCGCAACTCACCTGGCCTCTGGTCTTGTGGCTGCTGCTCTGGGCGAGCGGCGAGTGGCGCTCGCGGCGCCGATTTGTGTTTGGGTTTGTGCTGGTCATCCTGTTGCTACTGGGCGGAGCGCAGTTGATTTTACCCGGCTGGCTGTCCATGTTCGTCGCAGCCATTGGGCACTACCACCAGTACACGCAGAACCAGTCGGTGCTGGTCTGGATGTTCGGTTCGATCATCGGCCGAATCCTGGAGGTAATCAGCGTACTGGCCTGCGGCTTCTGCCTGTGGCCTGTACGCCGGGAACCGGCCACCAGCAGAGAGTTCGGTCGAGCCGTGGGCTTGATAATGGCGCTCACGGTCGTCATCGTACCCATGTTCGCTCCCTACAACCAGGTACTGCTTGCGCCCGCGATTCTGGCGCTGGTACGGAGTTTCATTTCGGCCGAGCCTGTCCTGCCGGCGTTTCGGCTGGCTGGCATGGTCGGCGGAGTCATGCTGGTTTGGCCGTGGATCGCCACCCTGGCACTCTCTGCCGCCTTCCTATGGCTGACTCCGGAACTGAGACAGCGCGTCTGGCCAATGCCGTTCTATTCCAACTTCATGATGCCTATCTTCATCTTTGGACTGGCGCTGCTGGATGCGCGGCTGAACCCTGCTCGCGGCTTGCGAGACGCTGCTGCCGCAGAGTAGTCTGATGCTGAAAGACTTACGGCGCTACCTCGGTTTTGGGGCATAGGTGATAATCAGCGAGGCGGCGACTTACCGTCCATAGCCCAGAGCATGGTCCTTAATACAATCAGTCATCACAGCTCCGGCTCCGGAGTTTTTCCCGCCCTCGTGTTCGTGCAGGGTAGCGAGCAGAAAAACATCATCCTCAACCGCACTCCGTTCAGCGTTGGGCGGAAAGTGGACAAGGACCTGGTGATCGCCGATCCACGTGTCTCCCGCGACCATGCCCAGATCATGCAGGAGGGGCAGGACTTTTTTCTCGTCGATCTGGGCAGCAAGCACGGTACCTATGTGAATGGCGAGCGCATCCAGCGCCAGAAACTGGAGCGCGGAGACCGGCTGGAGTTCGGAGCCCGAGATTCCGCTTACATCCTGTTTAATCCAGCGAACCGCACTTCCAACACGGCGCGGGAATTTCTCAGCCAGATTTCGGTCATCGCCATTAAGCCCGAGGCCACTGAACTGGAGAAGCTGACATTGTTTCTCGAAGCCGCCCGCAAGCTCAACACGGCCGGCGTTCTGGACGAAATTCTGATGACCATGCTCGATGTGACCTTGCAGCTCACCTGCGCCGAGCGGGGGTACGTTTTTCTCAAGGACGACGAAGGGAAGCTGCGCTTGATGGCTGGCCGCAATGCCAAGAAGGAGCCGCTGCTCGATGACAAGACGATTTCGCACTCGATTCTCGAGGAATCGATGCGCTCCAACTCTGAGTTCCTGGTGACCGACACCAGCGGTTCCCTCGATCTGGCGGGTCGGCAAAGCATCGTAGCGTACGATCTGCGAACCGTGGTTTGCATTCCACTGCGCAAGATGCAGGTGCAGGCCACGCGCGACGCACAGACTCCGGCACCCTCGGCCAACGCGGCCGAAGCGATGGGAGTGCTGTATGTGGACTCACGCTTTGCCTCGCGCGACATCGGCGGCGTAGACAAGAAGATTCTGCACGTGATCGCAACTGAAGCCGCATCTTTGATCGAGAACGCTCGCCTGGTCCAAGCCGAGGAAGAATCCCGCCGGTACCAGCAGGAGTTGAGCATCGCGGCCAGCATTCAGCAGCGGCTGATGCAGGTGAAGATTCCTGAGGTGCCATTTGCCCGCCTGCGGGGTAAGAACCTGTCTTGTAAAGAAATTGGCGGCGACTTCTTCGACGCTGTGAACACGAAGGAGGGCCTCGCGGTGGTGCTGGCCGACGTCAGCGGCAAAGGAGTTTCCGCCGCCCTGCTGGCGTCCACGCTTCAGGGAATGATCTACTCACACCTAAGTGCAGGCATGCCCTTGTTGGATGTGGTCACGGCCGTAAATCGCTTCTTCACCGACAAACTGGTCGGCGAGAAGTACGCGACCGTGCTGCTCGCGCGTCTGCGCCGCGATGGCGAGCTTGAATACGTCAACTGCGGCCATGTACCTCCGCTGCTGGTTTGCCGCGGAGAAGTCCTACGTCCTCCTCATGGAAATGTTCCGGTTGGGCTGCTTCCCGACGCCACGTTTGAGAGCGCGTCCTGTCAGATGAAATCCGGCGACCGCTTCATTCTTGTGACCGACGGTGTAACGGAAGCGGAAAACGCCATGGGAGATTTTTTTGAGGACTCTCGGCTGGAAGCTGCCGCCGCCAAGTCCCCAACATTGGAGGGGATCTTCTCCGCGGTAACGGAATTCTGCGCCGGCAATCCCCTGAGTGACGACTGTACCGTGGTGGAGTTGTGCTACACCAGCGCCGAAAATTAGCCGGTTTCACAGTCGCTGTAACCGAGAGAGATCTATCATCCCGAACGCAGCGACCGATCTAGATATTTGCTGGCAGCGGCAACACTGATGGTGCGAACAAAAACCTAGATCCCTCGCTTTGCTCGGGATGACAATCTGGTTTGCTTCACGCTAATGCCTGAAAATGAATCGGCCCGCACGCTTCACCCCTGAATCGCAACCGTAAAGTCGGTCCCCTCCCACCGATACTCCGCCGCCCAATAAAAAGTGAACGCCGCTTGCGAGGCCGCCGGCAGCGACGCAGTTGGCAGATCGAGGATGTGAATGCCGACGCCAGTATCGCGCGTCTCGGCGTCCTGCGAAGTCTTCCAACCGTCGATGCTCCAATGCACCAGGGCGGGGGAGAGGAGAATGATCCGCAGAGTTTTGCCCCGCGGAATAGCGCGTGTCTTGTTGTTGAATCTCCAGCCGAAAATCTGGCGCTTGTATTTTTCCACCAAATAGCGCTTGACCGTCTGCGGCGGTTGGTCGAAGACCTTGCCGTCCCGAATCGAACGTCGAAGCTTCACATACTCGGAATGGGCCCAGACGAGTGGGCAAGCGGATCCTGTAGGTTTGCCGCGAAAAAGTTCCAGCGCCGGAATATCTGCCGAGTCCCAGACTTGTTCCGGAAGCAAGCGGCTTTGTCCGGCTGTGGAGTGTTCCATCACGGCGAGCAGGGACTCAGCCTGGTCGACATGCCCGCACGCCAGCGCATAATGCGCGCGCTCCCCGGCTAGCAGCGGCCAGGGGCGGCCAATGCCGGTTCCGTCGAAAGCGGAGCCATCTTTGTGTTCGCCGTAGCCGTCGCCGTTATAGCGGTACCAGCACGGACCCTGGGCCAGTTCCACGCTCAGCAAAGCGTCGATCGCGCGCAGCGTGTTGAGAATGCGCGGATCGTCGGGCGCTCGCAGGCCGAAGCGCACCAGCGCCAGCGCGTCGGGGCTGAGGATGTGGTAAGCCCGGTCCCCATCCTGGCCCGGGGGACGATTTTTGATGGGAACGAAACCTTGCGTGGGCGAAGCGGAACCGTCCACGTCGGGCGGGGCGATGCGCACGTAATATCCCTCAATGCCGAGTTGCTGCGCCAGATCAGTTCCCGTGGCGTAGGTCCAGCGCTCGATGTTGTCGTTCCATGCGTCGGCGCTGTCGCGCATGGTCTGGGCTTGCTCGGAATGCCCGGTCAGGTCCGCAATATCGGCTGCGGCCAAGAGAGCGGAGACTTCCGCCGCGAGCGTAAAGGGAGAATAACCACCGTCTTCCTCCCACCGGTCCTGTTGCGTGACCGGTCCGTTGCGCAGAATGAAACTCGCAGCCTTGCGCACCATCGGCCACCAGCGCTCCAGCATTCCCAGGCAGCCGGGAGCTTCGCGGCGCAGCAAGTCGAGGAGCAGGATGGGGAACGCGGTCTCGTCCATCTGGATGCCGCTCCAGTACGGACGCCCATCCAGCCAGAGATTCTGTGCCCAGTTCCCGGCGGCTTCCTGCGTGACTTCAAGATAGCGCATGACGCGGCACGCGTCGGTAACGGCACCAGCGGCGAGCAGAGCGCCTGCGGTCTCGACCAGATCGCGCGGCCAAACCAGATGATACCCGCCGAGATCTTCGTCGCCTTTGTTGAAGCCCCACGGAATCGAGAGACTGGCGATGATGCCGCCCAGAAAATCCTTCGACTCATGCGTGCGAAGAACGGCGGTTGAAGAGCGGTAAAGATCGATCTGGCGCGGAGGTTGGTCGAGGCTCAGCAGTTGGTTCTGCCAGTTGCTCCATTGCGATGCATAGTGCTCGCGGATTTCGCCATAGTCCTCAAACAACGTGGAGCGTGCCTGCTGACCAGCCTCCGTCCAAATGGCGCCAAAGCCCAGAGCCAGCAAGAACTCGCCGTTCGAGGCAGCCAAGTCGACCTCGCCGGTGAAGGCAATGTTCCCGTTCTCGGCCCGGGTGTACTCCCATTCCATCAGGAAGTGCTGGGACAGATCCTGCCATCCATCGGAGGCGGCGACGTATCCGACCGACATCTTGGTCCATGGTGCCGACGAGGCCAAGCTTAGACTAACGCCGTGGTGCTCGGCAAAGAACATGGGGAAACCCTTGTAGTCGCCGATCCATCCCGTGTTGCCGTACCCGCAGTTGGCCAAGTGGGGCGAGAGCAAGGCATAAAGATGATAGTCAGATAGCTGTCCTTGCAAGGGCTCGAAGCGGACTTTCTGCAGCACCACGTTGCGGTAGGGATCGCTGAGGACCTCTTTGTGGATCCGGTAGTGTCCGCTGATAGCGGTGTTGATAAGTTCAAACGCCGGGATACCGGGGACGACGGGACGGTTCTCAAACCTGCAATGCCGCTTTTCTTCCGAGAAGAAATCGCGTCCATTGGTAACGATAAATCCCATGTCGCGCGTGCAGGCCTGGTCAACGCGGGGGAAATAAACTTCGTTGAGAATGCCGTGACTGAGCGTGAACCAGACTTTGCTGTGCCGGTTGAGCGCTGTTCCGGCGCCGATTTTGGCGCTGGATGTCCAACGGGGCGGAATGCCGGGCCAACCGGGAGCGGAGCGGACTGGCGAATCACTCATAAAACCGTCGATCCTTCCGAGGCCGGGGGAGGACTCACCGGCAAAATTACAGAACTTTGACAAACTGGGTTACGCTTGATGGTGTCATTCGCATCAAAATGTCAGACGCCCGGAAACGGCTTCCGCCGGGCGTAGATCACCGATAATAGACCGCGCGGACAGACCATAGCGAGCATAAGCAATGTTGAATGCCACTCGATCATTGGATGCACGAACGATGGATGCACGAACGATAGTTCGAGCGGCAATTCTGTGTGTCTGTGTCGCAGTATGCTGCGTGGTGCAAGCCGAAGACGCTCCTCCCCTCGTCTCTTCATCGCTGCTCGACCGCGGATTCTCCGGACTCTACAATCTCGACTTTTCCGGAGCGCAAAAGGATTTCGCGACCTGGCAGGAACAGCATCCCGAGGATGCGGTTGGCCCGGTCAGCGAGGCGGCAGGCCTGTTGTTCTCCGAGTTCCAGCGCCTGGGAGTGTTGGAGGCGCAGTTCTACGAAAACAATGCTGCCTTTGCCGCGCGGACGAAGCTGACGCCCGATCCGGCGGTGAGGCAACAATTCCAAAACGCGATCGGACGGGCGGAAAACCTGGCCCATGCACGGCTCGCCCAAGACCCAAAGGACCGCGACGCCCTCTTCGCTCTGACTTTGTCATCGGGATTGCAGGCCGATTATGCGGCTCTGATCGAAAAGCGAAATCTCGCCTCGCTCCACTTCACGAAACAGGCATCCATCGCGGCCGAGCAACTACTCGCCGTTTGTCATGATTGCTATGATGCGCTGCTGGCCACCGGGTTCAGCAAGTACATCATCGGCAGCATGTCGCCGCCGGTGCGCTGGATCCTCCGGATGGGAGGGCTGCCTGCCGACAAAAAGGGTGGGATCACGGACCTCGAGACAACCGCCGAGCGTGGACACTATCTTGCGCCCTTCGCCCGAATTCTCCTGGCCATTGTCTACGTCCGCGAAAAAGACAAGCCCCGCGCCCTGCAGTTGCTCACCGGTCTTCGCAGCGAGTTTCCTGCCAATACGGTCTTTCCCAGGGAGATCGCTCGCTTGCAGACTGCCCCTTAGCGAAACGCGAAGAAGTTTCCATTCGATTCGGTTCGGTTCTGAAAGTTAATCCTCTCTCGAAGTCCATTCATCAGAAATTCACTCGTTTGTAACCGTCCTGTAACACTACGCCGATAGAAGAGAAGCGATACCTATTAGGAGGAGTTCATCTGGTGATGCGCAAAATCGTGCTGCTGTTGGCGTGTGTCCTCCTGGCCCTGCATGCGCTTGGGCAGACCAGGCTGAATGGAGCCGGCGCGACGTTTCCTAATCCCATCTACTCGAAATGGTTCAGCGAGTACCACAAGGTTCATCCCGATGTCGAAGTCAACTACCAGTCCATTGGCAGCGGTGGCGGAATTCGCCAGGTGATCGAAGGCACCGTCGAGTTCGGCGCCAGCGACATGCCTATGACCGACGATCAGCTCAAGGAAGCCCAAACCAAGCTGAAGACCAAGGTTCTCAATATTCCTACCGTGCTGGGAGCCGACGTTCCGGCCTACAACATTCCGGGCGTGACCGGCGAAGTGAAATTTACACCCGATGCCCTGGCGGGAATTTTTCTGGGGACGATTACGAACTGGAACGACAAGGCCATCGCCAGCGTCAATCCCGCTATCAAATTCCCTAATCAAGAGATCATCGTCGTCCACCGGTCCGACGGAAGTGGGACGACGTTCATCTGGACCGACTATCTTTCGAAAATCAGCCCCGAATGGAAAGGCCAGGTGGGGAGCAACACGTCCGTGAAGTGGCCGAAGGGTCTCGGCGGCAAGGGCAACGAGGGCGTGGCTGGATCGATTCGCCAACTGCCGGGGTCTATCGGCTACGTGGAATTGATTTACGCCGTGCAGAATAAGATTGCTTACGGCAGCGTGAGAAATTCCGCTGGCACCTTCGTGACGGCGTCTCTGGAAAGCGTGACGGCAGCGGCCGCTTCGGCTTCGAAGATGCCCGCCGATTTCCGCGTCTCCATCACCAATGCTCCCGGCAAGGACGCTTATCCGATTTCCAGCTTTACCTGGCTATTGATTCCTTCTCAAGGCAAGGATCCGGCGAAAGGCAAGATTCTGGCCGATTTTCTCAGCTGGATGGTGGCCGAGGGCCAAACCATGACGACTGCGTTGGCCTACGCCCCGTTGCCGGAAAACGTCGCCGCCAAGGTCAAGGAAGCCATCAAGCAGGTTAAGTAGCCGCCCCGTTGGGGGTTGGGGTGAGTTTCATCCATAAGCAGTAAAAAGGAGAGGACGATGAAGTCTGCATGGAATTTGTGCGTAATTCTATTTCTGGCGACCGGACTGGTAGCGCAAACCAGTACGCCGCCCAAACCCAAGAAAGCCAAAGCCGCTGCGACCCTCACAGCGGCGGACGTGCAGGCCCTCAAAGACGCGATCGCGGCCCAACAGGCTGCGCTGGCGCAGCAGTCCCAACAGATTCAGGAACTCCGGGATGAACTTCATCGCAAGGATCAGGCCGTACAACAGGTTCAGACCGTAGCGACCGATGCTGCCAGCAAAGCCGACGCAGCTCAGAACACCGCGGCCCAGCAGCAGGAGACCGTGGTTGCGGTCAAGAACGACGTCACCGACCTCAAGACCGGATTGAATAGTGCGGTTTCGACTCTGCAGGAAACGCAGAAAGCCGTCAACGAGCCTCCCACCGCGCTCCACTTCAAAGGAGTCACCATTACACCGGGTGGCTTCCTGGCGGCTGAATTTGTGCGCCGCTCGCGCGCCCTGGCGGCGGATATCAACACGCCCTTCAACAATCTGACCATGCCCGGCGCGTCGCAGAGCAGTATCTCGGAGTTCTTCGGATCAGGCCGTCAGTCCCGCCTCTCGATGCTGGCCGAAGGCCGCCTGAAGAGCGCAAAGCTGTCCGGCTATGTCGAGACCGACTTCCTCTCGGCAGCGACTACCTCGAACAACAACGAAAGCAATAGCTACTCTCTCCGTCAGCGGCAGGCCTGGGGCCAGGCTGCGTTCGATAACGGCTGGAGCCTCACCGGCGGCCAAATGTGGAGCCTGGTGACGGAAACCAAGCACGGCACCGACAACCGCACCGAGGCCCTGCCCATGACGATCGATCCGCAGTACACGGTCGGATTCAGCTGGGCACGCCAGTACGGTCTCCGCCTGTCGAAAAACTTCAGCAATAAGGTGTGGTTTGCGGTGTCGGTGGAAAACCCACAGGCGACGATCTCGACTCACGGCAACGCCTCCAATTTCCTGATCGGTTCGGCCGGAGCTGCCGGCGGCCTTTACAACCCCACGATTACCACTTGCAGCACCAGCCTTAATAGTGCCGGTGCTCCCGTCACCACCTGCACACCCACCACCAGTTACTCGTTCAATCCGGCGCCAGATATCGTCGCCAAGCTCGCCTTTGAACCTGGGTTCGGACACTATGAGATCTTCGGTGTCTACAGCCGCTTCCGCGACCGTATCTTTCCTTGCGCCGAAGCATCCTCCAAGTTCCCCTGTGGTACGATCACAGCGCCCAGCACGGCGGGAGCATTCAACAGTTCCAAGGACGGAGGCGGCGTTGGCGCGAATGCCCGCTGGTCTTTCGCTAATAAACACCTCGACGTCGGGGTGCACGGCTTTGCTGGCGATGGAGAGGGACGATATGGCACGGGTACCCTCGCCGACGCCTCAATTAAGGGCAACGGACAATTTGACCTGATCCGGAGCTACCAAGGATTGGGAACGCTCGAATGGCACGGTCCCAAGCTCGACATTTACCTGAATGGCGGGATTGAATATGCCAGCCGCACCTGGGATTTCGACCCGATCTCGGGCAAGTATGTTGGTTACGGCTCACCTCATTTCAGCAACTCCGGTTGCTTTACCGAGACTCTGCCCGCCAATGGCACCGGCATTCTCCCCGGCGGACTCAGTTCCTGCACGGCAGATACTCGTTCCCTGGTCGAGGGCACAGTGGGATTCTGGGTGCGCTCCTACAACGGGCCGAAGGGCCGGATCCAGTGGGGTCCGCAATTCTCCTACATCAATCGGGATACTTGGTCCGGTACGGGTGGCGAGCCACACGGATTGGACGCCATGGTCTTCACCTCGTTCCGTTATTACCTGCCGTAGATCGGAAGCGCTCGGCTCTCGTCCCCAGGCCGCAGGTGTATAACTCACCGGCATCCAGACAAAGTCTGGGTGCCGGTTTTATTTGCCGAGGATCATGCCCAAGCCGTATAGGAGTTGAGTCCGACCATCGCCCGGTCTCGGGAAATGCTTTATACTTATTCTTCGGCATGCTTCTACGTTCGAGCACTTCCCCTCTGATTGGCAGCGTGAGAGCGCAAGTTCTGCTTGCTTACCGGGCACATTAGGGCGTTCCCGTGGACATTGGCTCCGCGGAAGACAAGGGACGGCGAGACTGTGCAGAATCCTGGACCATCGCCTATACTTGCAAGCGCTCGACGGCAGTGAAATGGGCTATGTAGACGTCAGCCGGAGCAGAAAGCGGCACCGATAACGCACTGATCGCTTAAGTCATGGCTCGTATCGCACTCGATAACCCCCAGTACTACCTCAATCGCGACACCTCGTGGCTCGCCTTCAACCGGCGTGTGCTCGAAGAGGCCGACGACGAAGGGAA
>Ga0307479_10004055_pt1 | contig 13384 bp, 4 predicted proteins | sample atmos_gasesECM4C_FD_203743 | JGI IMG/M metagenome (GOLD analysis project Ga0307479, IMG submission 203743) | Hardwood forest soil microbial communities from Morgan-Monroe State Forest, Indiana, United States - atmos_gasesECM4C_515 | ecosystem: Environmental > Terrestrial > Soil > Temperate...
GCTCCCGCCAGGTCCTCGGCGCTCGGCGGGTCGAGGTTGGCGAGCACCACCAGGGTGTAGCCGGCGCTCCAATCGTCCTCGAGCACGGCGTTGCAGCCCGGGCTGCCGCCGGCGATGCCGACGCCGCCGCGGCGCCGCCACTGGTCCGGTTTGAGCAGGCGGCCCTCGCGCAGCGCCTGGGCGAAGCGCAGCAGGTCGCCGGCGGTCGAGTAGCCGTCGCCCGCCGAGCTGCCGCGCGCGGGAAGGAAGTAGACGTTGCTGCGGAGCGGCGCGGCCGCGGCGCCGCCGGCGGCCGCCGGCGCTCCGGCGGCGCGCTCGCGCGTGTAGCCCACCGCGCGGTCGGGCGTCGCCTCGTCGACCATCGAGAAGTCGCTCTGCGTCATGCCGGCGCGCGCGAAGACGCGCCGCTGCACCGCCTCGTAATAGCTCTCGCCGGTCAACCGTTCGATCACCAGGCCGAGCACGACGTAGCCGGCGTTCGAGTACCGCTGCTCGCTGCCCGGCGGGAAGAGCAGCGGCTGATCGACGAACAGCGGCAGGTAGTCGGCGAGCGTGCGCAGGCGCTCGTTGGGCGTCGCCCGGAAGCGCTCGCCGAAGAAGTCTCCCAGGCCGGAGGCGTGGTCGAGCAGCTGCTGGATCGTCACCTTCTCGGCGACGGCGCGGTTCGGGTAGTCGGGCAGGTAGCGGATGAGCCGCTCCTGCGGATCGAGCTTGCCCTCCTCGGCCAGCTGCAGGATGACGACCTGGGTGAAGAGCTTGTCGATCGACGCCAGGTTGAAGCGGGTGCCGACCTTGACCGGCGCGCCGAAGCTCCGTTCGGCCACGCCCCAGGCGCGGGTGACCAGGGGGCGGCCCTCGCGGGCCACCGCCACCACCCCCGAGAACTCCCCCGCGGCCGCGCGCTTCTCCGCCTCCGCGGCGATCGCCGCCAGCGCCTGGGCCTCGTTCAGCGGCGGTCCCGCCGCGGGGCGCGCGGGCGGCCGGTGCTCGGCGGTGATGCGCATGCCGAGGATGCCGTGCGGCGGCCCGGGCTCGAGCTCGAGCCGCACCGCCAGCCAGAGCGGCTTGTCCGCCGCCTTGAAGACGAGGTCGATGGCGCGCGGTCCCGCCGGCTCGACGCTGATCAGCTCGCCGCGGCCGAGGTCGGCCAGCAGCGGCCGCAGGCTGCGCTCCCGCACCTCCGCCGAGCGCTCGGCCAGGGCCGACGCGGCGAAGTTCTCCGCCACGAAGCGCCGCACCGCCTCCTCGCCGCCGTCGTGCAGCGCCGCCGCGAGCGCCGCGGCCCGCCGTCCTGCCACCGTGTCCGGGAGCCGGCCCGGCGGCGGCGCGCCTGCCGCGCCCTCTCCGCCGGCGGCGCCCTGTCCTGCCGTGGCGGCGCGAGCGGCGGCCTGCCGCCCTCCCGCCACGAGCGCCACGAGCACCAGGATCACGACCACCACCAGCGCTGCGATCACCATGCGCGGCAGCTCGCTCATCCGTTCTTCCTCCTCCATCTTGGTCACGGTCCTCGACTCCGGCCCTGTGCGGGCGGCCCGCGCCGCGGCCGCGCGGCCGCGCGGCCATGGCGCCACCTTTCCGGCAACTGATTCTATGCTGGACGGGTGCCGCCGCCGGGCCGCCGCGGCGCCCTCGTGCGGCGCGGCGCGGAGCGGAGCGGCGTCCGCCGGCTCGCATCCGGCATCGGCGCGCCTGTCACGGCGGCGCCCCCGCCGCGCACAGTGGTAGCGTGGGCCGCCAGCCGAAAGATCCGGGACTCCTGGGCCGCGGGGCGAAGCGCATGGCCGTCCCGCGCCTCGCGGGGATCATGAGCGAGGCCCTGCGGCGGCGCGGGGTGAGCCCCGACCACGCCGGCTACGTCGTCGACGGGCTGCTGCTCGCGTCGCTGCGCGGCATCGACACGCACGGGGTGCGCCTCTTCCCCACCTACCTCGCGGAGCTCGACGGCGGCCGCAGCGTGGCCCGGCCGCGGCTGCGCTGGCGCGGCAGGAAGAGCGCGAGCCGCGTGCTCGACGCGGGGCGCGCGCTCGGCCTGGTGGCCGGCAGGGTGGCGGTCGACGAAGCCGTCAGGCTCGCCAGGGACCATGGGGTCGGCGTGGTGGCCGTCGCCAACTCGAACCACTTCGGCGCCGCGTCCTGCTACACGCTCGAGATGGCGCGCCGCAACATGGTGGGCCTCGCCTTCAGCAACAGCGACGCCCTGGTCGCGCCGCACCATGGGCGCAGGCCGTTCTTCGGCACCAATCCGCTCTCGGTCGCGGTGCGCGGCAAGGGCGACGAGCTGTTCTGCGCCGACCTCGCGACCAGCCAGGTCTCCTACTCCCGGGTCAAGCACCGCCTCCGGCAGAGCCTGCCGCTCGAGCCGGGTTGGGCGGTGGCGCCGGCGGGCGAGGACGCCGCCGAGCTCCCCGCGGGGGCGCCGATCGCCGCGCTCAAGCCGCTCGGCGGCCACAAGGGCCAGTGCCTGGGCATGGCCGTCGAGATCCTCTGCTCGCTGCTCACCGGCATGCCGCTCGACCACGAGCTCGCGCATCTCTTCAGCCCGCCCTTCGACGAGCCGCGGCGCGTCTCCCACCTCTTCATCGCCCTGGAGATCGCTGCCTTCACCGGGCCGGCGGCCTTCAGGTCGCGCCTCTCGCAGTGGCTCGGCGCGGTGCGCCGGCAGCAGGCGCTCGGCGCCGAGCGGGTCCTCGTCCCGGGGGACCTCGAAGCGGCGAGCGCCCGCCGGCGCGCCCGCAGCATCCCGCTCGCCGACGACGACTGGCTGGCCTTGACCGCGATCGAGCGCCGCCTGGGCCGCTGACCCGGCTGGTCAGGATCGGGACAGGGTGCCTACAGCTTCGGGCAGCTGCTGGTGCTGGCGCTCTACCGCCGCTTCCAGGAGCAGGGCGCGGCCTTCATCGACGAGCTGGCGGCGATCCGCATCCAGCCGGCCCGCTAGCGGGAGGCGCCGCCGGCGGCCGCAGGCTCGAGGCGCAGCCGCGACACCGTCGCGCGCTCGATCGCCGTCTCGCTCCAGGCGACCGGATGCAGCGCGCCGCGCAGGAACGGCTCGAGCTCGTCGGCGTAGTGAGGATCGAACGGCGTGCCCGACTCTCCCGCCGGCATCGCGGCGAGCGAACGGTCGGGATCGGCGGTGTCCGAGATCCAGCGCATCGAGGGCCCGAAGGCGACCAGCTGCGCGCCGCCATCCCAGACCCCGCTCCACGCCGCCACCGTGGTGGCGGAGCCGGGGACCGGAAAGGGTCCGCGGTTGAGCAGCCGCCCGATCCAGGGCATCCTCCCCAGCGGGTGGATCAGCACCAGGCGGTGCAGCGCGCCGTAGCTCCACCTCCCCGGCTCGGGTCCCCAGCGCGCGGCGCAGAGCTGCCACGCCCGCGCCAGCGCCGCCGCCACGATCTCGTGACGCTCCGCGTGCCGCCGCGCGACGGCGTCGTCGAACCAGGCCTCGCTCATCTCCCGCCGCAGGAGGCGCAGCAGGCGCGCGCGCGAACCCAGCGGCGCGAGCCCGGCGCGCTTGGCCTCGTCGTCGAAGATCGCCGAGCTCAGCTCGCGCTCGAAGACCGCGAAGAGCGCCGAGGGGCCGCTCGTCCCCATCGTCCCATCCCAGCGCGCCAGCGTCTCGTAGGCGCGCGCCGCCTGGCCCTCGTACCGGTCCGCGATCCGTGCCACCACCTCGCGGGCAAAGAGCGAGACCGTGTCGGTCTGCACCGTGGCCAGCTCGGCCGCGGTCCAGCCGCGCCGCGCCAGCAGCAGCTGGCGGATGCGCTGGGCGCGCGCGGGAAGGTCGAAGTCCGAGCTCCAGGGCCGCGCATACCCTGGCGGACGGTCGTCGTCGTTGGCGTTGACCAGCAGGTCATCCGCCGGCTGCAGCACCGTCGGGTTCTCCGCTCTCGCCAGCAGGCCGTGCCACCGGTACTCCGGGTCCCAGCCGGGCTCCGGCAGCCGTCCGTCGCCGGCACGACGGTCGGGCGCGCGACCGAGCACGGTGAGCAGCAGGCCGCCGTCGCGATCGGCGACGAGCAGGTTCTGCGCCGGCGCGACGTAGCTCTCGATCGCCGCCGGCACCTCGGCGAGGGTGTGGGCGCGCCCCAGTTGGAAGAGGGCCATGACCGGATCGCCCGGCTGGTACAACGTCCACACCAACGTCCGCGCCGGCAGCCCCTTCTCCGGTTCGGCGGCGAGCAGCGGCCCGAGATCGGTCTCGCGCAGGCGCGAGGTCACGCTCGCCGCGCCGCGCACGCGGATCGTGCCGAGGCTCTCGCGGACCGGCAGCCAGCCCGCGGCGCGACGCACCCGCCGGCCGGAAGCGTCGAGCTCCTCGAGGTAGAGGTCGCAGGCGTCCAGCATGGCGTTGGTGAGCCCCCAGGCCAGCCACCTGCTCTGCCCCACGATCACCACCGGCAGGCCGGGCAGGGTCATGCCCGCCACCTCGTAGTCGGGAGCGCGCAGCGTCGCCTCGTACCAGGTGCCCGGCAGCCCCAGCCCGAGATGGGTGTCGTTGGCGACCAGCGGCCTGCCGGAGGCCGTGCGGCTCCTCCCCAGCGCCCACGCGTTGCTGCCGGGAGTGCCGGCCGGGCCCGGCGCCCGCCCGCTCGCCGGACCCGCGCCACCCGGCGCCGGCAACCGGCGGGCGAGGTCCAGGACCTCGGTCGGGATCTCCGCCGCCGGGGGCCCGATGAGGTCGCGCGTGGCCGCCGGCCCCAGGGCGCGCAACCAGGCGAAACGCTGCTCCTCGGCGATGCCGCCGGGGAAGGTCAGGCTGTAGGCCAGCAGCGAAGCGAAGGCAAGGCTGTCGGCCGGCCGCCAGGGCTCGAACGGGTCGCCGAGCAGCTGCAGCAGGCGCAGGTCCGGCGGCAGCGCGCCGCGGTTGCGGTCGAGCCAGGCGTTGACCCCGCCGGCATAGGCGGCGAGCAGCTCTCGCGTCTGTGGCCCGGCGTGCTCGACCCCCTGCTCGGCCACCCGGTACAGGCGCAAGGCGCGGAAGTATTGGTCGCGGGCGACGAAGGCGGGGCCGAACAGCTCCGCCAGCCGGCCGGCCGCCGCCCGCCGGCCAAGCTCCATCTGGGCGAAGCGCTCGCTCGCATGGAGATAGCCGAGCGCGGCCGCGAGATCGCGGCTCGACCCGCCGCTGAGGTGGGGTACGGCCCAGCGATCGAAACGCACCGTGACCGCGGCGCCGAGACCGGCGACGCTGGCGATCCCGGCGCGCTGCGGCCGCCGCCAGAGACCCAGCCAGGTCACGGCGGCCAGCACCCCGACGATGCAGACCAGGACCAGCGCGGCGAGAGACCGGGTCAACCGCCGGCCGGTGGACAGCATAGCGGCGCAAGTATAGGATCTGCTTCGTTTATCAGCAAGGCCGCGGGCCGCAGCGTGCCCGTTGGATTCCTCGCCGCGGCCTGCCACTCTCCTGAACTCAACCCGGGCCGTGGTGAGGAGGTTCGACAGCGATGGGATCCTTGTTCCGCGAGCTTCGCCTGGTGACGCGCGGCCTGCTGCGCACGCCCGGCTTCACCCTCGTCGTGGTGCTCACCCTCGCGCTCGGCATCGGCGCCAACACCGCGATCTACGCCCTGCTCGACGCCATCCTCCTGCACCCCCTCGCGGTGCGGGAGCCGGAGCGGCTCTATGAGGTCTCCCAGGCCTGGTCGCTGCCCGACTTCGTGGATCTCCGCGGGCGCTCGGGAGCCTTCGCCGACCTCGCCGCCTTTGCCAACCGCGACAAGCTGACGCTGTCCGCGGCGGCACGGCCCGAGGTGGTGACGGGCGCCCTCGTCTCGTCGAGCTACTTCCGCCTGCTCGGCGTCGAGCCGTTCCTGGGCCGCGCCTTCCTGCCGGACGAAGAGGGCGCCGGCACCCGTCCGGTGGCGGTGCTGGGCTACGCCCTCTGGCAGCGACGCTTCGGCGGCAGCGCCGCGGTCCTCGGCAGCACCTTCGACCTCGCCGGCCAGGCGGTGACGGTGGTGGGCGTGGCGCCGCGGCGCTTCCGCGGCACCAGCTTGACCAGCAACCCGGAGGTCTGGCTGCCGTTGGGCATGGCTCCCCGCATCGCCACCGGCGCGAGCGCCGCCAAGATGCTCGAGGCGCGCGACTTCACCTGGCTGCGCCTGATCGGCCGCCTGCGCCCGGGCGAGAGCCGAGAGGCCGCCGCGGCGGCCCTCGACCTGCGCAATCGCCAGCTCGCCCAGGAGCTGCCGCAGATCCATCGCCAGGACAGGGTCACGCTGCAGTCGGTGACCAGCACCGCGCTCGGGCTCAAGAACGAGCAGGACCTGGTGCGCTTCCTGGCTGCGCTCTCGGTGATGGTCGGTTTCGTCCTGCTCGTCGCCTGCGCCAACGTCGCCAACGTCATGCTCGCCCGCGCCGTGCGGCGGCGCAAACAGATCGCCCTGCGGCTGGCGCTCGGCTCGCGCCGCGGCCAGCTCGTCGGGCACCTGCTGCTGGAGAGCGCCGTCCTGACCCTGGCAGGCGGACTTGCCGGGCTGCTGGTGGCACTCTGGATCCTGCACCTGCTGGCCGCCTTCGAGCTGCCGGGCCACATCGCCATCGGCGCGCTCGGCCTGACGGTCGATCCGCGCCTGCTTGCCTTCACCCTCGGCGTATCTTTGGCAGTGGCCGTGGCCGTGGGGCTGGCGCCGGCCTTCCGCGCCTCGCGCTCGGACCTGCTTTCGGCGCTGCGCGAAACGGTGCCCGCGGAGAGCCACGCCAGCGGCACGCTGCGCAATGCCTTCGTCGTCCTGCAGCTGGCTCTGTCGCTGGTGCTGCTGATCGGCGGCGGCCTCTTCGTGCGCAGCGTGCGCCATGCCTTCGCCACCGGCACCGGCTTCGACGTCGACCGGGTCGCGATCGCGGCGGTCAACCTCGGGGCCCAGAAGTACGACACCGGGCGCGCCGAGACGTTCTATCGCCAGGCCATCGACCAGATCGCCCGCCTGCCCGGCGTCGAGTCGGCGACCTGGGCGAACCTGCTGCCGCTCAAGCGGGCGCGCGTCGAGGAGCTCGCGGTCGCCGGCTACCAGCCGGCTGCCAACGAGGACAGCTCGATCCTGGTCAATTACGTCTTCCCCGGCTACTTCAGGACCCTCGGCATCGCGCAGCTGCGCGGCCGCGACTTCGCGCCCGCCGACCGCGCCTCCACGCAGCCGGCCGCCATCGTCAACGAGGCCATGGCGCGGCGCTACTGGCCCGGCGGCGACGCTCTCGGCAAGCGGGTCAGCATCACCGGCGGCACCCGGTGGCTCGAGGTCGTGGGCGTGGTCAAGGACAGCAAGTACCGGCAGCTGGGCGAGCCCCCCACACCGTATCTCTACCTGCCGCTGGCGCAGCACCTCGACGAGGCCGGCCTCGACCAGGTCGAGCTGCTGGTACGCACCGGCTCCGCTCCCGCTCCGCTGGTGCCGGCGATCACCCGCGAGCTCGCCACCCTCGATCCCCATCTCCCGGTCCTCGATGCGCGGACCCTGCGCGACCATCTGAGCGACGTCCTCATGCCGCAGCGCATGGGCGCCACCTTGCTCGGCTGCTTCAGCCTGCTCGCGCTCGCCCTGGCCGCGGTCGGGATCTATGGCCTGCTCTCCTACCTGGTGGCGATGCGCACGCACGAGATCGGCGTGCGCATCGCGCTCGGCGCCTCCAAGCCGACGATCGTCGCCCTGATCTTGCAGCGCAGCGTCTTGCCGGTCGGCCTCGGCATCGCGCTCGGCATGCTGGTCGCCTGGTGGACCACCCGCCTCATCGCCACTTTCCTGCTCGGCGTCGGCAGCACCGACCCCGCGACCTTCGTCGCCACCGGCGCGCTCGTCGCCACCGTAGGCCTCGTCGCCTGCTGCGTGCCGGCGTGGAGGGCGAGCACCGTCGACCCGACTACCGCCCTGCGCCAGGCTTGAGGGTGTCTCGCCCGCCGGCGCGCACCGCCTCCGCCAACCGCCTGGCGTTGAGATGCAGTGCCGCCGGCAGGTCGTCGTTGCGATGCATGTAGAAGTCGGGAGCCGGCGGCTCCTCGCCCGTCCAGCGACGTTGCGGGCCATAGACCAGGTAGACGTCCCAGGCGGTTCCCCGGGTCATGCCCAGCGGCTTCTTGAAGGCGTCCCCGACGCTCTTGTCGGTGGTCCAGTACTGCTTCACCCGCGGCTCCGCCAGGTCGGCCGCCGCGCGCCGCGCCGTCGCTTCGGTGTCCTCGTCGCTGATCGGCAGCCACACCACCAGCACCCGCAGCTTCGGGTCGTCGTTGGCCTCGAGCACATAGCGCTTCACCAGGCTCGCCCCGACGCGGCACATCTCGCAGGTGGGCGAGAGCAGCAGCAGCAGGCGCGGATTGCCGTCGTCCCAGCGAAAGGCGTCCCGCAGCTGGGCGAGCCCGCCCAGCGGCGCGACCTCCGGCGGCGGCCCTTCGACCCGCGCCGCGGCGCGATGCAATGAAAAGGGGAAGCGGCCCCGGTCCGCCTGGACGAAGTCGCCCGCGATCTGGTCGCCGCCCGCCGAGAGCTTGCCCTGGAAGCGGCCGCCCGCGGGCCGCACCGCGTGCTCGAAGGAGATCGAGCCGCCCTCGATCACGATCTGCTGCAGCGGCTGGCCCGCCACCGCCGCCGGCCGCGAGCCGAAGGTCCCGCTCCATGCGCCATCGCGGCCTTGGGCGAGATCGACGCTGATGTCGAGCTCGATCTCCTCCGGCACGAACGCCACCCTGCCCTCCCAGTGGCCGCTGAATCCCTGCGCCGGCGCTGGAGCCGGAGCCGTAGCCGGCGCCGGCGCCGGTGCCGGCGCCGCCAGCGAGGCCCAGGCGAGGCAGGCGACCGCGGCGCGTAGCAGCTCATGTCCACACACGTGTCATCTCTCTTTCTCCGCGGCTGCGACGGCCTCGCGCAACGCCGCCGCCAGGGCGGCGACATGAGGCGGGCGGAGCCACGAGTAATGGTCTCCCGGCAGGCTTGCCGCAACGACTTCCCCGGTGAGCCGGCGGCGCCAGGCGCGCCGCCGCGCCGCCACCTTGCGCGCCGGCGCCGCGGGCATCAGGAGCGCCGTCCGGCCGGCATAGGGAGCGGGCCGGTAGGCGGCCAGCGCGCCGGCGTGGCGCTCGAACAGGGCGAAGCGCCGCGCCAGCTCGGCGGCCTCGGCCGCGGGGTCCATGGCGGGCAGCAGCCCTGCTCGCCGCCCCTGCTCGCGCAGCCACCCGAGCGCCTCGGCGGACGAGCGGACGCCGGGCGGCGGCGGCGGCAGGGTCCGTCCGAACGACGCCGCCAGGTCTCGCCCGAAGCGCCACGCGAGCGGCTCGGCCGCCGCCACCGCATCCTCGCCGTCACCGGGCACGGCAGGATCGAGCATCGCCAGCAGGGAGACCGGCTGACCCTGCGCCGCGAGCTCGCGCGCCATCTCGAGCGCCAGCGGTCCTCCCATCGACCAGCCGCCCAGCGCGTAAGGCCCCTCGGGCAGGGCCCGGCGCAGCAGCCCGACGTAGCCGCGGGCGAGCTCCTCGAGCCGCGGCGGCGCCGCACCCGCGGGCTCCACGAGCGCGGCCTCGATGCCCCAGAGCGGCCGCTCCCTGCCCAGCTGCCGCACCAGCTCGCCATAGCAGAGCACCCCGCCGCCCACCGGGTGCACCAGGATCAGCGGCGCGCCCGTGCCGCCGGCCTGCATCTCGATCAGCCCCCCGCTCGCGGCGGCGGCCCGGGCGGCCCCGCCGCGCAGGACGGCGGCGAGCCGCTCCACCGTCCCATGCTGGAAGAGCACCGCCAGCGGCAGGTCGCAGCCCAGCTCGCGGCGGATGCGCGCCATCAGCCGCACGGCGAGCAGCGAGTGACCGCCGAGCTCGAAGAAGTCCTCCTTGACGCCGGCCCGCTCGCGCCCCAGCACCTCCTCCCAGATGCGCAGCAGGCGCAGCTCGAGCAGGTCGCGCGGCGCTCCCACCATCGGCTCCTCCGCGGCGCCGGCGGCGAGCGGGGCGGGCTCGGGCAGCGCCCGCCGGTCGAGCTTGCCGGTCGGAGTGGTGGGCAGCCTGGGCAGCAGCACGACATGCCGGGGAACCATCGCTTCGGGCAGCCGCCGCTGCAGGAAGAGGCGCAGGTCTGTGGCGGTCACCGAGCCCTCCTCCGGCGCCGCCACCGCATAGGCGACCAGCACCGGCTCCGCACCGCCGTCGGACCGCGCCAGCACCGCCGCTCCCGCCACCCCGGGGTGTGCGGCCAGCGCCGCCTCGACCTCGCCCGGCTCGATGCGGACGCCGCGCAGCTTGATCTGGCGGTCCATCCGGCCCAGGTGCTCGAGGTTCCCGTCGGGCAGCAGGCGGACCCGGTCGCCGGTGCGGTAGAGCCGCTCCCCGGGCACCTGGCTCCAACCGTCCGGCACGAAGCGCTCGGCGGTCAGCTCCGGCCTTCCCAGGTAGCCGCGAGCGAGGACGCCGCCGAGGCACAGCTCTCCCGGCACCCCCGCCGGCAGCAGCGCCCCGTCCGGGTCGAGCACGCGCACGCAGCGGGCCGCGAGCGGCCGGCCGATGGGCACGGAGCCGGCCGCGGCCGGCGCGGCGGGGGCCTCCCAGCCGGCGAGGTCGTACAGCGTCGCCGTCACCACCGCCTCGGTCGGCCCGTAGGCGTTGAGCAGGCGCACTCCGCCGAGAGCGCTCCGGCGGAACCTCCGCGCCGCCTCGCCGCCCATCGCCTCGCCGCCCACGATCAGCAGCCGCAGGCCGGGCGCCGCGGGTGGGCCCGTTGCCTCGCGGCGCTCCCCCATCCACTCCTGCCAGTAGGCGGTGGGAAGGTTGGCGACCGTGACGCCGAGCCGGCCGAGACTTGCCAGCAGCTCCGGCGGGGTGGGCAGGCCGGGGGCGCGCAGCACCAACGTCGCGCCGCAGGTCAGCGGCGCGAGGATCTGCTCGACCGCGGCGTCGAAGCCGGGTGAGGCAAACTGCAGCACGCGGTCGGCGGGGCCGAGCCCGTAGCCGCGCCGCACCGCCGCGAGATGGAACGCGGCGGCGCCATGCTCGACCGCCACCGCCTTGGGCTCCCCGGTCGAGCCGGAGGTGTAGATGACGTAGGCCAGGTTGCCCGGCAGCACCGGGGCGCCCGCCGGCGGCTTGCCCGCCGCCGCCGGCGCCGCCGCCGCCGGTTGCAGCGTGCCGGCCGCCGCGGCGGCGGGGTCCGCCACCGCCAGCCCCGCGACCGCCGCTTCCTCGGCGGCCGCGCGGCGGGTGAGCAGCACCCTCGCCCCGGCGCCGCTCAGCATCGCCGCGCGACGCGCCGGCGGCCAGGCCGGGTCGAGCGGCAGGTAGACGCCGCCGGCCGCGAGCACGCCGAGCAGGCTCACGATCAGCTCCGGGCTGCGCTCGAGGCAGACTCCGACCGGCGCTTCCGGGCCGATCCCCATGCCGCGCAGCCGCAGCGCCAGCTCGCCGTAGCGGCGCGCGAGCTCGGCGTAGCTCAGCTGCTCGCCCTCCGCCCAGATCGCCGTCGCCTCCGGCGCCAGCGCCGCGGCGGCCGCCACCAGCTCATGGAGGCAGCCCGGCGCGCCGCCGCCCGCCACCGCCTCGACCTCTTCGGCCCACCCGCCGAGCAGCTGCCGGCGCTCCGCCTCCGCCAGCAGGGGCACCTCGGCAAGGCGGCTTTCCGGCGCGGCGACGGCGCTCTCGAGCAGGCGCTCGAGATGACACCGCGCGCGCTCGACCGTCGCGGCGTCGAAGAGCTCCTGCCGGTAGTCGAAGGCCGTTTCGAGCCCCTCGCCGCGCGGCGCCACCACCAGCGCCAGGTCGAACTTGACCGGCAGGCTGCGCCGCGCCGGCGGCGAGGCCCCCGCCGCCCTCCCCTCGACCCCGCCGGGCACCCCTGCCGCCGCCTCCTCGGTGGCCAGCATCACCCGGAACAGCGGGCTCTGGCCGAGGGTGCGCTCGGGCCGCAGCTCCTCGACCAGCTTCTCGAACGGCAGCTCGTCGTGGGCATGCGCCTCGAGCAGCGCCGCACGCGCCCGCGCCAGGAGCTGCCGCAGCGACATCTCGCCGGCGGCCTGCAGCCGCAGCACCAGGGTATTGACGAAGAACCCGATGAGCGGCTCGAGCTCGAGCCGCTTCCTGCCCGCGGTCGGCGTGCCCAAAACCACGTCCCGTTCGCCGGTGTAGCGGTAGAGCAGCGCGGCCAGGGCGGCAAGCATGATCATCGCGAGCGTCGCGCCTTCCCGGCTGCCCAGCTGGCGCAGGCCGGCGGCGAGCGCGGCCGGCAGCGGCCCGCCGCAGCGGACGCCCCGGCCGCTCGGCGCCGGGGCCCGCGGCCGATCGACGGGCAGGCACAACGCCGCGGGCGCCCCGGCGAGCCGCTCCCGCCAGTAGGCCAGCAGCCGGTCCAAGACCTCGCCGCCGAGCCAGGCCCGCTGCCACACCGCGAAGTCGGCGTACTGGACGGCGAGCTCCGGCAGCGGCGAGCCGAGACCGAGCGCGAAGGCCTCGTACAGGGCCGACAGCTCGCGCTCGAAGACCGCCAGCGACCAGCCGTCGCCGACGATATGATGCATGGTGACGAGCAGCCAGTGCCGGTCGGGCGCAAGACGCGCCAGCCCGGCGCGCAGCAAGGGACCGCGTGCCAGGTCGAACGGGCGCAGCGCCGCGTCGGCGGCGAGCCTGGCGAGCTCGGCGGCCTGCGGCGCCGCGGGCAGCGCGGCGAGATCGATCAACGGTAGCGCCGCCGGCGGCGGCGGATCGACGACCTGCTCCGGCTCGCCATCGCGGACCACGAAGCGGGTGCGCAGCGCCTCGTGCCGGCGCACCACCTCGCGCAGGGCGCGCGCCATCGCCGCCAGGTCCAGCTCGCCGTCGAGCTGCCGCGCCACCGGCAGGTTGTAGGCCGGGCTCGCCGGCTCGAGCTCGGCGAGGAACCAGAGCCGCTGCTGCGCAAACGACAGCGGCAGGGGGCGCCCGCGCGGCACGGCGGTCAGCGGCGGCAGGCGCACCGTGGCGCCGCGCCGCAGCTCGTGCTCCGCGGCTCTCGCCAACGCGGCGACGGTGGGAGACTCGAACAGCACCCGCAACGGCAGCTCGACGGCGAGCGCGGCGCGCAGCCTCGCCATCACTTGCGTGGCGAGCAGCGAGTGTCCGCCGAGGTCGAAGAAGCTCTGCTCCATCCCCACGCGCGGCCACCGCAGCACCTCGCACCAGATCCCGGCCACCACCTCCTCGGCCGGCGTGCGCGGCCCCCGCCCTCCCGCCTCGTCTTCCTCCCGTCCTGCCGCCGGCACCGCGAGCAGCGCGCGGCGGTCGACCTTGCCGCTGGGCAGCAGCGGCAGCGCCGCGAGCTCGACGATGGCCGCCGGCACCATGTGGGCGGCGAGCCGCTCGCGCAGCCAGGCACGCAGCGCCGCCGGCGCGAGCGCCGCGGTTCCTGGCCGCGGCACCACGTAGGCGACCAACCGG
>Ga0307479_10004056_pt1 | contig 13380 bp, 9 predicted proteins | sample atmos_gasesECM4C_FD_203743 | JGI IMG/M metagenome (GOLD analysis project Ga0307479, IMG submission 203743) | Hardwood forest soil microbial communities from Morgan-Monroe State Forest, Indiana, United States - atmos_gasesECM4C_515 | ecosystem: Environmental > Terrestrial > Soil > Temperate...
GCGTCGACGGGTTCGGACCGACCAGGTCGCCGCTCACCGCGAAGTCGATCTCGTTGTCGTAGCCGAGCTCGGCGCGCACCTGGTTGATGTCGGCGAGCTCGCTGAGCGACGGCGCCAGCAGCTGCTCGACGCCCGTCTCGATGGGCACGCGCGGCATCAACGCCCAGCCGAGCAAACCCAACACCACTGCGGGGATCAGCACCGCGCGCCACTGTGTGGCCAGAGCTCCGGTGCGCACCGCGGGCTGCGGCTCCTCTTCCTCGATGACCGCCGCAGCAGGGGCGATCCGCCCCGCGCGCTCCAGGCGCCGCTCTCGCCACGCGGCTGCGGGCAACGCGAGGAACACCGAGGCGAGCCATGACACGACGACGCCAACGCACAACACCAACGCGAACTCAGCCACCAGCGGCACCGCCGCCAGGGGGCCGAGGTCGAGGCCGGTGATCAGCGCCAGCGCCGCGACACCGGCGAGAGTCGCCGTCCCGGCCACGAGAGTCGCAGGTCCGGTGTTGGTGAGGGTCACGCGCAGCGCGGCCTCGAGCCCGAGTCCGCGATTGCGCTCCTCGTTGAAGCGCGCCAGCAGCTGCACGGCGTAGTCGACGCCGAGGCCGACCAGCACCGGCACACCGGCGAGCACCGCGGGACTGACCGGCAGCCCGATCAGCAGCGCGCCGCCCACGGTGATCAGCGTCGCGCCACCCGCGGCGACCAGCGGCCACATCCGCCCGCGCGCCCGGAAGCTGCCCAGCAGCAGCAACAGCATCACCAGGAACGCGATCGGGAAGAGCGCGAGCAGCAGGTGCGTCATGGTTGTGGCCACACCCTGCACCAACAGCGGCGCGCCGGCGACGGTGTAGGTGAGCGGCGCGTCGTGGTAGCGCTGGTCGCAGGTGCTGGGCTGCCCACTGCCGGCCGGCGGCGAGCCGCACTCCGTGGGCACGAAGGGGCCGAGGCTCTTGACCACCGCGCTGGGGTCCTTGGGACGCCCGTGCTGCAGCTCGTCGCGGATCATCGCCAGCAGGCCGTTGACCTGGTCGGCGTGACCGACCACCTCGGGCTTCAACCGGATGGTGACCACCACGTACGACGGGCCGCCCGCGGCCGGCTTGGGAAGCACCGCCGCCCACTGCGACTTGGGGGTGCAGAACTTGTGGCTGGTGGCGGGCGGGCAGTTGGGCAGGTCGAGGAGCAGCCGCTCCAGGAACACCTGGCAGGTGGCGTTGATCTGCAGCACCTGGGCGATCTGGTCGCTGCAGTCGCCGAACCCCGCGCTGAGACGGGTGAAGAGCTGCTGCGCCGCGGCGTCGTCCGGCTTGCCGGTCGGGCCGGCGAGGTACTGCGAGAACAACGGCGGCGGCGCGGTCTTCGCCGCCGCCGCCTCGGCGGCCTGCTCGCGGCCGCGCAGCACCGGGTCGCCCTGGTGCTGGTCGATGTGCTGGGTGTAGTCGTTGCGCGCCGCGTCCGCGTCCTGGGTCGCCTTGACCACGTCGGCGGCCATGGCCACCTGCGCAGCCTGGAAGGCGTTGGACTCGATGGTGCTCAGCGTGTTGGGATCGCGCTGCCCGTTCTGCACCGCGCTGGCCAGCGCCGTCTCGGCGACGAAGTACGGGTACTCGTCGCGCACGCGCGTGATCTCTCCGGCGGCGGCGTGCTGTGCGGAGCCGGCGATCGTCCCCGGGCCGAGGACGGTGGCGACGCGCGGGTCCCTGACCAGGTCGGACTCCAGCGCCCCCAGCCGGAGCAGGTTCTTCTCCAGGTACGGCGCCGTCGGGTTCTGCGCCGACATGACGATGACGATGGGGTCGGCGCCGAAGTCGGCGGCGAAGCGGTCGTAGGTCTGCTTGGCCTGCGACGACTGACCGACCAGGAGGTCAGGACCGGCGTCGGTGGCGAAGCGCGCGAACCCCGCGCCGGCCACCGCGCAGACCAGCGCTGCGACGATGGCGATGCGTCCCGGCTGTCGCGCCATGGGTCGGGCGAGCCGGACGAGATTGAGCCGCCGCAGGCGACTCGGCACGGCAGGTACCTCCGTTGCGTCCTACCCCGGTATGCCGTGAGGTGGACGGCCGGTGAGCGTCAGAAGCCTATCAGAGCTCCGAAGGAAAGAAGGTCGTTGGCGTTTGCTGACACGTCCGTCAGCGCGGCGATGCTCGCGCCCGGTGCGACCGGAGGCAGTGACAGCGCTGCCGGCGACGGCGCGTTGTTGCCGCCGAAGTTCTGCACTTTGAAGTAGTGGTAGTGGCCGTCGAGCGAGCAGAACCCGGCGTTGCCGTTGGAGGAGCTGAACCCTCCCGGAGTGCAGTTGCCGTCGTAGCTGCTCAACGCCGACCGCGGGTTCTCGATCGCGGCGGCCAGGTTGAGCCTGGTCGCAGGGTTGTTCGGATCGAAGTTGACGAGAAGGTTCTTGGTGGTCACGTCGGGATCGCTTCCGCTCAGCGCCCCGGAGAAGCGCGCCAGCAGGCCGTTGAACTGGCTGAACTGGTCGATGACGCCGGGCGCCTGCTCGAGGAAGGAGCGGATGTGGCCCGCCTCACCGCTCAGCGCCGCGTCGAGGTTGGTCAGCGTCGAGTCGGCGTGCACCAGCAGGTCGCCGAGCTGCGCCGAGGTGTCGGCGAACGCCTTGAGGCTGACGTTGGAGGCCTCGACCAGCTTGTCCAGCGGGGTCTGCGCGAACGAGGCGTTGAAGGCCTCGTCCTGGACGAACATGTCGCTCAGGTTGCTGGTCACGCTGTCGAGCTGCTTGACCGGCGAGTCGAGCACCGAGCTCAGCGTGTTGCCCGCGGCGACGAGCTGGTTGAAGTCGCTGCCGCGACCGGCCGACGCCTTGCCGAACTCGACGATGGCGGTGGTCAGCTGGTGCTGCTCGTTGGCCTGCAGCTCCTGGAGGATCTGGTCGAGGTCGACGGGCAGCACCGCCTGGGTCCCGGGGATGGTGTCGCCGTCGTGCAGCAGGGGCGCACCGTCGGTGCCCGGGGTCAGCTCGATGTACTTGGGACCGAAGAGTCCGTGGGGGCGGAGCTGGACGCGGGCGTCGCTGTGCAGGTCCTGGTACTGGGGATAGATGTCCAGCGTGGCGATGGCCTGGGCGCCCTGCAGCTCGACCGAGTGCACCTCGCCGATCTTGACGCCGGCGATCTGCACGCCCGCCTTGGGCGCCAGCGAGTCGGCGTCGGGCAGCTGCGCCTTGACGCTGAAGCTGCTGCTCCAGGGCAGGCCGACCTTGGGACCGCCGGGGATGCCGTTGACCATGATGCCTGCGATGATCAGCAGCATCGCCACCGACACGGCGATGCCGGTGTGGACGGGGTTGAAGCGTGGCTTCTGGTGCATCACGCAGCACCCCAGGCGCCGTAGTCGGCGAGCCACTGGTCGTCGTAGAGCAGCAGGGTCGCGGACGGGTTGAGCAGTCCGGGAGGCGGCGTCGGCAGGATGCCACCACCGTTGCCGCTGGAGCCGTTGCTGCCGCCGATGCCGGGCAGTCCGGGAGGAGTGGGCAGAGGCAGGGGGAGCGGCGGCAGTGGCAGCGGGTTCTTGCCGCCACCGCTGGAGCCGGGCGACTTCTGCGTCCCCGACGCGCCGGTGCCGGTCGCGCTGCCCAGTGCCGGCGGCACCAGGCCGGTGTAGTCGATGCTGGTGACGTTCTGGCGCAGCCACTGGCCGTAGGCGTCGCCCTGCGACGCCGCGTCGCCGATCTCGTAGATCAGGTCGATGGCGGAGGTCAGCGGGGTCTTGCCGCCGAAGATCACCGTGTTGGTGAAGGCGCGCGACTGCGGGATCAGCACCGAGAAGGTGGTGTTGACGTGGTTGGCCAGCGAGTCGAGCCGGGCCAGGCCGGCGTTGAACTGCTGCGCGCCGCCGTTGCCCAGCACCGCGTCGGTGGTCTGGTTCCAGGTGTCGGCGTTGCGGATGAAGCCGCGCAGCGAGTCGGTGTTGGCGGCGAGAGCGCCGGTCACCGAGTTGAGGTTGTCGATCACCCCGGCGAGGTCGTTGCGGCTCTGGTTGAGCTGGTCGGCGGTGGTGCCCAGGTTGACGAGGATGCCGTTGAGCTCGGAGTCGCGCGTCACCAGCTCGCCGGTCGGCGTGACGCTGTGCTTGGACAGGTCGTTGAGCGACGGCAGCAGCTGCTGCAGCGTGCCCTCCTGGCCCTTCACCGCGCCGCCCACCGTCTTGACGATGTCGGTGAGCGCGGTGCGCGTCGGGGTGTCGAAGGTGTTCAGGATCTGGTCGAAGTCGACCACCGGCTTGGTGCGGGGCAGGTCGATGGTCGAGTTGTCGGCGAGGTGGTCCTTCTTGTCGCTGCCCGGCTGCAGCTCCACGTACTTCTGGCCGAGGAGGGTGGCCAGGCGGATCGACGCCGTGGTGTCGGCGGGCAGCGGCCATTCGCTGTCGTCGACGTGGAACACGACCGTCGCGTACTGGCCGTTGGAGTTCACCGCGGTGACCTGGCCGACCAGGCGACCGGCGATGCGCACGTCGCTGCTCACCGAGATGCCGTCGGCGTCGGAGACGCGCATGCTCACCGTGTGCGTCGACGTCCACGGCGCGGCGAAGTCGATGTTGATCTTGGCCATGATGCCGACGATCACGGCGATGACCGCACCGGCGATGAGGCCGGCGACGATCGGGCTGATGCGGCGTCCGCGGTCGCTCACTGGAACAGCCCTCCGAAGAGCTGGACCACCGAGCTCGTCGGCGTCGCGCTCGCGGCGCCGGACGAATTGCCCGTCGCCGAGCTGCTTCCGCTCGCGCTCGACGAGCTCACCCCGGGGGACCCGTCAGGTGAGGCCAGCGCCTTGGCGTTGCTGCAGTTGCCCGCGTTGTTGGGGCCACCGCTGCCGACCTTCCACTGCTGGCCACCGCAGGGGATGGCATTGCGACTGTTGCCGAAGTAGAGAGTGGCGTCGACGCGGCTGTTGAGCACCGGCACGCTGCCACCCGGCTGCGTCGTCGTCTGCCATCCGGTCGCGCTCAGGAAGTAGTTGAGCAGCACGTCGAGGCTGTGGATGTGCGGGTTGATGTACGACAGCACCGGGTTGGTCATGTCGGCGAGGTTGGCCGACGAGTCGAGGCTGGACGGGCCCTTGCGGAAGATCGCCGCCAGGTTGCCCTCCTCACCGGAGAGGGCCTGGTCGAGCGAGCTCAGCGCGCCCGCGGCGTGCACCAGCGTGCCCTGCGTCGCCTGCGCGTTGGCCGCGATCGCGTGCAGGAAGGTGTTGCCGTTCTCGATGACGCCGCGCAGGTTGGCGTCCTCGCCGGCCAGCTCCGCGGTGATGGTGTCGAACTCGCCGTTGAGCCTGTCGAGCTCCGGGGAGCGCTGGGCCAGCACCGCGGTGACCGGGCTGAGGTCGGCGGTCAGCGGATTGAGGTTCTGCAGCAGCCCGTTGGTGTTGGCGGCGCCGCTGCCGCCGAAGGCGACCACGCCCTCCTGGATCTGGGTGCGGATCGACTCGCGGACGTCCTGGGTGAACAGGTTGGAGAAGGCGTCGAGCTGGATGGGGCTCGAGGTCTCCTTGGTGCTGAACACGTGCGCGGCGTCGATCGCCGGCGCGCTCGACGAGCCCGGCGCCAGGGCCACGTACACGTTGCTCAGCACGCCCTTGGGACGCACCGCGAAGGTGGTGCCCTGGTGCAGCGGCCAGTGGGCGTCGTCGATGTTCAACACCGCGACGGCCACCTGCTGTCCGTCCTGCACCTTGATCTGCACCGAGTCGACCGTGCCGCCCGTCTGGATTCCCGCGACCCGGATCTCGTTGCCCGAGACGAGACCGTCGGCATCGACGAACTGCGCGGTGACCTGGTGGCTGGTGCCCGTGCCGAGGAATGCCACGCCGGCGGCGGCGGCCGCGCCGAGGGCGAGCACCATCAGCGTCTTCGAGGAGAGCAGCACCGCGGAGATCCGTCCGGAGTTGCTCATGTCGTGTACTCCGCGAGCCACGCCGTCTCCGTCGCCGAAGGGCCGGTGAGCGTGGGCAATGATGCGGGCTTGTTGGTGTTGGCGGCGCCGGTGTGCGCGGCCTGGGACGGGCTGCACTGCTGGTTGACCGTCTGCACGACCTGGTTGATCTGGCCCTGCACGATCGGAGTGATCGGGCCGGCGTTGGCGAAGATCTGTTGCAGCACGCCGCCGACCATGCTGATCGCCTCGTCACAGTGGAAGGAGAGCACGACGTTCTGCGCCGCGTGCGAGCAGCTCGGCGGGCTGGTGTTGAAGCTGTGCCCGTCGCTGCAGCTCGTATCGGTGAAGCGCGACGCCGGGTTGCTGAACATCGAGTCCCAGTACGTCGTCACCGAGGGGCCGACCAGCACCGCGTTCTTGCCGGGCTTGTCGGTGACGGTCAGCTGGTCGTTGGGGTAGTTGATGTTGCCCAGCAGCGTTCCGGTGAACACCTCGTCGACGCCGCAGGGCTTGTTGCCGCAGGCGGCCTGCGGGTCGCTGACCAGCGAGAACATCTGGTTCAGCTTGTCGAAGGTCGGCGCCAGCTTGCTCAGCGCGCTGCGCTGCGCGTCGACCGTCGGCGCCATCGCCGTGTTGAACTCGTTGGCGACATCGGAGTAGCCCTTCAGCGTGCCGATCAGCGCGTCGTCGCGCGCCGCGATGGCGCCCAGCGCGGTGTTGCCGTTGGCGAGGAACCCGGCCAGCTGCGTGTGCTCGTCGGCGAGGGTGCGCATCAGCGTGTTGAAGTTGACGAAGATGTTGTCGACCTGCGGGTTGTCCTTCTCGTAGACCTTGGCCAGCGGGCTCAGGTCCTGGACGATCTGGTCGAGCTGGGGCAGGATCGCCTGGACGTCGCCGGCGCGGCCCTGCGTCGCCTTGTCCAGCTCCTGCAGCACCACCTTCTGCTGGTCGCGGGTCTTGGCGTCGAAGGCGTTGAAGATCTCGTCGTTGCTGACGTCCTTGGAGGTGTGGTCCTGGGGCAGGTAGCCGTCGGCCGGGATCGCCTGGCCGGAGTCGCGGCTGCCAACGGTGAGGTCGATGTACTTCTCACCGAGCAGCGTCTTGGGCCGCACCTTGGCGAAGCCGTTGCTGTACACCGGAACCGAGTTGGGGTTGGAGATCTGCAGGGTGACCACGGAGAAGCCGGGGTTGCCGGGGTCGTGCGACACCGCGGTCACCTTGCCCACCTGCACGCCGGCGACGCGGACGTCGGCCGCGGTGGGCACGCCGTCGGCGTCGGTGAACACCGCGTGCACCTGGTAGTCGGCGCTGAGCGGGTTGGGCTGGCCGATGTTGACGGCCAGGAACTCCATGCCGATGATGCAGACCACCGCGAAGAGGGCGACGACGATGGCGTTGCGCAGGACGCGGCCGGTGTTCATCCCGCGCCTCCGCCGAGCACGGCCTGCCAGGTGCTGTTGGGCGCCGTCACGTTGCCGCTGGAGGTCTTGGCGCCGGTGCAGTCCATCTGGCACTGCACGCCGTAGACCGACCACAGGTGCTGCGGCTGGCCCCGGTCGTCGATCGCCGTCTGGTCCTGGTCGGCGAACGACGTGCCCAGGTTCATGAAGATGGCGTCGATCGCCTTGAGCGTCACCGCGCTGGTCAGGCCCTTGCCGTTGTTGGTGGCGGGGCTGAGAATCTGGTTGGTCTGGCCCAGGAACGAGCTCAACGCCGTCAGCGTCCCCGGCAGGTCGTCGAAGAGCGCCCGGATGTTGGGCACCTCGCCGCTCACCAGCGTGTCGAGGTGTTGCAGCAGCGTGTCAGCCTGGGTGATCGTGCCCTTGATGGCCTGCTCCTGCGCCGCCTCCTGGGCCATCACCTGGGCCCAGGTGCCGAACTCCTGCCGCACCGTGTCCCGTTGCTTGGCGAGCATGTCGTAGAACCGCTGCAGCTCCAGCACGATGTCCTCGAGCTGTCCCTGCCGGACCTTGAGCTCCGCCGCCGGACCGTTGAGCGAGGTGACCAGCTGGTTGACGATGTGCGCCTGGTCGTTGAGGTTGCTGCCCCGGCCGGCCAGCGCGTCGCCGGCGCCGTCGATGAGCAGCTGCAGGCGCTGGCGGCTCTGCGGGTCGAGCACCGCGAGCACCTCGTCGATCTGCACCGGCGTCAGCGTGTGACTGGGGGGAATGCTGCCGCCTGTCGGCATGTCACCGCTTCCCGACGACCCGCGGTTGATCTCCACGTAGGTCTCACCGAGCAGGTTCTTGATGCGCACCATCGCCGAGGCGTCGTTGTGGATCGGCAGCGCGTACTGGCTCTCGATGACCATGTCGACCTTGGCCTGGCCGTTGACCGCCGACACCTGGTCGATGCGGCCGATCTTGGTGCCGTTCATGAAGACTTCGTTGTTGGCCAGGACGCCGGCTGCGTCGCGGAACGTCGCGGTCAGCCGGTAGGGGTGCGACCAGGGCAGGGTGATGCCCATCTGCAGCACGATGAAGCCGAGCGCCGTGATGCAGAGCGCCACGTAGGCCACGTAGATCGGCAGGTTCCAGCGGCTGCGCATGCCCTAGACCCCGAGGAACCCGGCCAGCATGGCCATGTCGTTGGCGCCGCCGCCGCTGTAGGGCACCGCCAGTGACGCCGCCGTGTTGGTCGCCGAGCCGCTGCAGGTCTTCTGCTGCGACGGTGGTGGCCCGGGGTTGAAGCCCGCGGGCAGGCCCAGGCAGACGCGGAAGATGGGCAGCACGTCGTTGTTGGCGTCGGTCCGCCACTCCTGCGCACCGCCCGTGGTGTAGGGGCCGGCGAGGATGCCGTGGGCCAGCATGTCGACCTGGCAGCCCTGGTAGCCGCAGGTCAGCGAGGTCGAGCCCGGTGCGTGGGGGGCCAGCGTCGCCGCGGCCGCGTCGCTGAGCAGCAGCGCCTCGTCGTGGACGTTGGCGAGCAGCTGCGGCGCGATGTCGAGGGTGCCGCGCAGGTTGCTGATCACCGAGTCGAACGACACGTTGGCCTCGGCCAGCGCCCGCTCCGCGTCGCTGAAGGACCGGCTGAAGGCCGCCTGCTCCGCCTCCACGGCGTCGAGGGTCTTCTTGCCGTTGTCGATCAGCTGGCTCATCTGGTTGAGCTGGTCGTCCTGGGTCAGCTTCTGGAAGAGTCCGTCGAGCCCGACCAGGATGTGGTCGAGATCCGGGTCACGGTTGTCGAGCGTCTGTCCCGTCACCGCGAGATGGGCGAGATCGTCGCGGCCGGTCTGGATGGCCTGGTTGAGGTCGGCGCCGTGGCCGGCGATGCCGGCCCCGAGGTCGTTGAGCAGCACGCGCAGCGCCGAGCGGGTGTCGGTGTCGAGCGAGTTGATGAACTGGTCGAGCTCGACGGGAACGCTGTCGCCGGCGGCGTCGAGCGTCTTGCTGACGTCGTACTCGTGGTTGGTGGCGGGGCCGTCGTGGAGGTCGACGTACTTCTCGCCGAGCAGCGACTTGGGCCGGATGTCGGCGAGCAGGCCCTGGTGCAGCGGCCAGTGGTCGGAGTCGATGCTGACGGTGACGCTGGCCCGGTCGTTCTGCAGCGGGTTGATGTCGGAGATGACCCCAACCTTGGAGCCGGCTTCGAGCACGTCGCTGCCGGAGACCAGGCCGTCGGCGGTGGGGAAGGTGATGGTGAAGGTGTGCTGCGAGCCTGCCGTGGCGCCGGGGGACGCCAGAGCCACGCCGGTCCCTGCTGCGAGCAGGACGGCGACGGCGGAGCCGACGGCAAGCGAGCGGTTCATCGCGTCCTCAGTCCATCCCCAGCGGGCCTTCCGAGGCCGCGTTGAAGAACTGCTTGACGAACTCGTCGGGCGACTCCTCGATCTCGGCCTTGGTGCCGAAGTGGCGCATCTTGCCCTTGTAGAGGATGCCGATGTTGTCGGCGAAGCGGCGCACCGCGCCGACGTCGTGGGAGACCACGATCGAGGTCGCCTTGTACTTGTCGTTGATCTCGCGGATCAGGTCGCAGAGCAGCGTGGTGCGCACCGGGTCGAGGCCGGAGTCGGGCTCGTCGAAGAGCAGGATCTTCGGCTCCATGACCAGCGCCCGGGCGAAGCCGGCGCGCTTGCGCATGCCGCCGGAGAGCTCGTTGGGCATGCGCTTCTCGGCGCCGGCGAGGCCGACCTCGTTGAGCCGCTGCATGACGACCTCGCGGACCTTGGTCTCGGGGAGCCGGGTGTGCTGGCGCAGCGGGAAGGCGACGTTGTCGTAGAGGTTCATCGAGGAGAAGAGCGCGCCGTCCTGGAAGAGCATGCCGATCGAGCGGCGCAGCTCCAGCAGCTGCTTCTCGTTGAGCTGGGGGACGTGCTTGCCCTCGACGACGATGTCGCCCTTGTCGGGCGAGAGCAGGCCGACGACGTGGCGCAGGGTGACCGACTTGCCGGTGCCCGACGGGCCCATGAGGACGGTGATCTCGCCCTTGGGGATGCGGCAGGTCACGCCGTCGAGGACCTTGAAGCTGCCGAAGGCCTTGCTGACGTCCTGCAGCTCGATGACGGCTTCCTTCTGCCAGGTGGACAACGACTGGTTGGTGCCGGCCTGGTTTTCTCGGCCCTGGCCGTTCATTGTTGACGTCGGGGCGGAGACGGTCAATTCGGGGTCTTCGAGGCCGAGGCCTTCGGTTCCTGTGGCGGGGTACATTTCGCTCATCGCGAGTCCCTCGGGGCGTTCCCCCCCGAGCCCCCCCTCATTTTCATTTCATGCATGGTTTTCATACCTGGATGGGCAGGTTGGGGTTGTTGCCCCAGAAGATCTGCGTGAGGAGGGCGTTGACGACGACGGTCAGGACCAGCGCCGTGGCCATGGTCTTGGCCACCGCCCTGCCGATCCCGACTGCTCCCCCCGTCACGTTGTAGCCGTAGTAGACCGCCACGCACACGATGAGCACGGCGAAGGTGACCGCCTTGATCATCGAGAAGATGAGGTCCTGGACGTTGATGAACCTGTAGAAGTAGTCGGCGTAGATGCCGGTGCTGATCTGGCCGATCTGGTAGCGCTGCACCACGTAGGAGCCGAGGTAGCTGATGGCCAGGGCCAGGATGTACATGAAGGGCAGCACGATGAACGAGGCGAAGAGCCGCGTGCTCACCAGGTAGACGCGCGTCGGCATGCCCATCACCTGCAGGGCGTCGATCTCCTCGTTGACCCGCATCGTCCCCAATTCGGCGACGAGGCCGCAGCCCACCTTTGCGCCGACTGCAAATCCGAAGAACAATGGCGTGATCTCGCGTGTGTCGCAGATGGCATTGAAGACGCCCGCCAGTGACTGGGCACCGATCTGCGACAGCGAGTAGTAGGCCTCGACACTGCATTCGCTGCCGGTGAAGTAGGTGAGCGTCAGCGCGATAGGCGTCGAGCCGATGGCCAGGAACGCCGCGTACCACCAGACCTCGCGCATGAAGCGCGTCGACTGGGGGATCTGCACGATCCCCTTGGTGGCGAAGGCGACGATCTCGCCGAGGGTGCGGAGGCGGGTCTGAACGCCCGCGGCCATGCTCGCCATCAGCTCATCTCAGCACGTTGTTCGAGTGGAACAACGCCAGTATCGTGGGCGTGTAGAGATACTCGAAGATCTGGATGGAGACGAAGCAGGCCACCACCGCCTGGTGGACGGCGCGGGCCACCCCCTCGGCCCCACCTTTGGCGGTGATTCCCTTGTAGCAACAGATGGTTGCCACAAGCATTCCGAAGATGATGCACTTGACCTCGCCGCCGTAGAGGTCCTGCAGGGTGCCCTGGGTGTAGAAGGTGGAGATGAAGGCGCCGCTGTTGACGCCGACCAGGGCCACGCTGGCCAGGTACCCGCTCAGGCAGGTGAAGGCGATCATCGGGATGTTGTAGAGCGCGGTCATCACCGCCATGGCGGCGAAGCGCGGCACCACGATGAAGAGGATGTTGCTGATGCCCATGACGCTCAGGGCTTCCAGCTCGTCGCGCACCTTGCGGGCGCCGAGGTCGGCGGTGACCGCGGTGCCGGCCACGGCGGCGACCATCAGGCCGGTGGCCACCGGGGCGAACTCACGGACGTTGGCCAGCACCATGAAGCCGCCGATGCGCCACTCCGCCGAGGCCAGCTTGAAGAAGTTGCCCGCCTCCAGGGCGACGATGGTCCCCCAGCCGAGGCCGGTGAGCAGGAGGGGGACGAAGCAGGCGGTCATGATGAACCGGCACTGCTCGAGGAACTCGGCGAGGTAGAAGGGCCGGGAGAAGACGCCGCGGGCGGCCGCGACGAAGAGGATCGACTGGTCGCCCAGCGTGGTGAGGCTCCGTCTTGCACGGGCTACCACTGGTCCGCTCTCTCCTCCAAACCGCCCATCCAACCGGGGTGGGCCGAACTGACGATCGGCGCGCTTGTGAACTGTGCTCAGGGGGCCCGGTGCGAGGGGTATGGGAGGGACACCCCGCTCCGCCCCTTCTCACCCGTAAGACGACCGGATCTCGCCGAATCTTGCAGCGTCCCTGCCGGGAGCCCAGGACCCCGGGAGCCCCGGAGTATAAGCCCGACCGGCAGAGAACGTTATACCGCCGCTCGGGCCTGCTCCCCGCCTGGCGTGACATGGTCGTCAACAGGGAGGCACGGCCCCGGGTCGGACCGCCTCGGGGACTGCCCGTATCCTTCGCCACATGCCCGATGCCGTGCTCCTGAGCGTCGTCGTGCCCACGCGCAACGAGGCGGGCAACGTCGGTCCCCTGGTCGACCGGCTGCTCGGGGTGCTCGACGGGGTGGACGCCGAGATCTGCTTCGTCGACGACAGCGACGACGAGACCCCCGCGCTGCTCGAGCGCCTCGTGGCCTCGCGCCCCGGGACGGTGCGCTGCACCTTCCGCCAGGGTGAGGAGCGCGCCGGCGGGCTGAGCACGGCCGTGGTCGCCGGGCTGCGCATGGCCGCGGGACGCTACGTCTGCGTGATGGACGCCGACCTCCAGCACCCCCCGGAGACCATCCGCGACATGCTCGCCGAGGCCCAGCGCGGCGCCGACCTGGTGGTCGCCTCGCGCTACGTGGCGGGCGGCTCGACCGGCGGGCTCGACGGAGCCGCACGGCGCCTGGTCTCGCGCGGCGCGACCCGCGTGGCGCGACTCCTCTTCAGTGAGGCCAGGCGGACGGCCGACCCGCTGTCCGGCTTCTTCCTCTGCCGCCGGGCGCTGCTCGACGGCATCGAGTTCCGGCCGGTGGGCTTCAAGATCCTGCTGGAGCTGCTGGTCTGCGTGCCCGGGATCGAGGTCCGCGACGTGCCGCTGCGCTTCCAGCCGCGCTCGGCCGGGGCCAGCAAGGCCTCGATGCGCCAGGGACTCCTCTATCTGCGCCACCTCCGCTCGCTGTTCTTCGAGGTGCGCGGCTCGGCGCGGCTGTGGAAGTTCGCCCTGGTCGGGCTCTCGGGGCTGGCGGTGTTCCTGCCGCTGCTGTGGCTGCTCTCAACGGTCGCCGGGGTGCGACCGCTGGTCGCCTTCATCCCCGCCTTCGTGCTCTCGGTCGCC
>Ga0307479_10004057_pt1 | contig 13377 bp, 9 predicted proteins | sample atmos_gasesECM4C_FD_203743 | JGI IMG/M metagenome (GOLD analysis project Ga0307479, IMG submission 203743) | Hardwood forest soil microbial communities from Morgan-Monroe State Forest, Indiana, United States - atmos_gasesECM4C_515 | ecosystem: Environmental > Terrestrial > Soil > Temperate...
AAGCCGCCGGCAGCGGCGGAGAACCTAAATTGGTACCGCAGAATTGGCAGAATTGGGAATCTTCCTGAATTGTCTCGGCACAGTAAGGACAAGTCTTCATAATCACCTTCACACCTGGGCCTGACGCTTAACGACTCTTCAAATGGCGGTTACGATTTCCCTAAATTTATTGGTCCGGGAACATAGCACGTGCGGCCTCGCCGAACTGAGGCCATTTTCCCATGCCCTTGAGCAGCGCAAAAATAGTTTTCTGTTAGGTAAGTCTATGTACAACGAAAATGGAATGCGCAGAAAAAGCCCCACCCCTGCAAAAACCGCAAGAGTGGGCCACCCCACTTTGATTGCAAAGGCCCAGAGGCAGTGGCGAAAAGTAACGAACTTGACCGGGAATGGTTCCGGCAGCCTCAACGGTTGACGGCTTTAGGGCTAAAGCATGGCGTTCGGCCCGGCTTCGACCTGGCCATGGGCATCCTGTTAGAATGATTGCTGGAGCGGTTCTTCGAAGCAGGTGAGGGAGCGAAAGCTGTTTGAACCAATGACGAATCTCTGAGGCGCTGCGGACAGACAGCCTGTGTGCACGGCCTGTCCCGCTGGCTGGTCAACCCGTCAATGCTGATGACGACCGGCGAGCGGGGCAGGAAAGCCTAACGGTTGGCTCGTGGTGCCCACCTAATTCAGAGGTTCACGGCCTAGCTCCCCACGGCCTAGCAGTCCGCTCTATTTTTTTGTCCGGCGTGACGTCCGGCTCGGCTCCGTCATTCTCGCTACAGAAACTTCACTAGCGCGTCCGTCGTTTCCTTCACTCGCTCTTCTAAGATCCAATGGCCGGTATCCGGCAGCACGATCACCGTCACGTTCGTAGACACCAGTTTCATTTGCTGACCCAATTCTTTCCCCAGCGACTTCTCTCCACCGATTGACAGCACCGGCATGGTTAGCTTGGTGCGCGACAATTCCGCGAAATCCTTGGCGGTCTGCGGCCACGACACAAAATACTGCCACGCGGCTCTCATTCTCCCTGGCCGTGAATAGGCATCGAGGTACGCTTTCCGGTCGGCCGCCGGGAGTGAACGGTTCTTGTCCGCGGCTAGATCGTCCCAAAAAAACGAAAAGTAGATTGGCTCCCGTCCGGCGACCAGCGCTTCCGGTTTCGGCCCGTTGAATCGAAAATGCCAGATCGCTGGGTTGTTATAGATAGGTTCCCACCCTTCAACCCCCGGCAGAAATGCATCCATCACTGCAAGTTTCTCCACTTCCGCTGGGAACAGCGCGGCATACGCGTATGCCACCATGAGTCCAATGTCGTGGCCCACGACGCGGGCTTTCTGCACGCCCAGGGAGCGCACCAGCGAGTGAATGCAGATCGAGGCGTCCTTCATGTTGATCCCATTCGCGGGGATCGAAGATTCCCCGATGCCCGGTAAGTCTGGTGCGATCACCGTGAATTTCTCGGCGAGAACCGGCAATATCGGCGTCCACATTCTCGAAGTCTCCGCAAAACCGTGCAGCAAGACCACTACTGGACCATGTCCACCCAGGGTGTAGTGCAATTTAAGCCCTTCAACATCCGCATCCTTCGCGGCGAAGCCTGCTGGCAGTCTCGCTTCGTTTTGCGCAAGCACTGGAAAAGACGCGATGAATAGGATGAATAGAGTTCCTACAGCGAACTTAAGTCTCATGGGAGCTCCTTAGAGTCAGCACTCGAGTGCTGCCCAATATAGCAGCAGGCGGTTATCTCCTATCTCTGCAATTCCGTTCCGTTCTCCGCGCCTGAAAAGGTCCTCAAATCCTCTCTGGAAATTAACGGGGTCGCCCATACGTCAGGATAAGCAAAATATCGTGTCGTTGATGCGCGCGTGGATGTGTACTACGATTTGGTCCCTACATGACGAAAGCAGTGCAATCTCCGCCACAAATAGCCAGCTCTCCGCTTCGCGAAGTTCTGCCCAGCCAGGACGTGGGATTTCTGTGGGATTTCTGGTATCCGGCGCTACGCAGCTCAGAAATAAAAGGTCATAAACTCGCCAAAGCCTTGCTGTTGGAAGTGCCTATAGTGCTGGGACGCACTTCGGATGGAAAGGCTTTCGCCATACGGGACACTTGTCCGCATCGCGGAATCCCGTTGTCGTACGGCAGATTTGACGGTCAGGCCGTCGAATGCAGTTACCATGGCTGGAAATTTGACGCTTGCACTGCGCGATGCCTGGAAATCCCGTCGCTTGCAAGCCAGGACAAATTACGGGTCGAGCGAATTTTTGCGGGGCATTATCCGTGCGCGGAACACGATGGATACGTGTGGGTATATATGACTGCGCCAGGCTCACGGACGCCTGAAAATGTACCGGAAGCGCCCCGGCTACCGGTGTTCAGCGAAAAATACAAGATCACCCGGCTGTCTTGCGAGCTTCCCTCGCACGTGGACCAGGGAATCATCGGGCTGATGGACCCCGCCCACGGCCCCTTCGTGCACCAATCGTGGTATTGGCGAAGCCGGCGAAGCATCCATGAAAAAGAAAAACGCTTCGAGCCTATTCTCAATGGGTTTCGTATGAGCAGGCACGTGCCATCGTCCAACAGTGCGCCGTATAAATTGTTGCGATATTTTTCCGGCCAAGCCACGACGACGATGATCGATTTTGTTTTACCCAACATGCGACTGGAAGAAATACGCAGCGGCCACCTATGGTTTTCCAGTCGCGCCACGGTGACCCCGGTGCGACGCGACTTATGCCGCATCGATTTTGTAGCTGCTTGGAATCTGGTGAGGTGGATGCCGTTGGTCGTTCCGATATTCCGCGCGTTTGCGAAAAAATTCTTGCGACAGGATCAGGAGACCATGATCAAGCAGGCGGAAGGCTTGAAATACAATCCTCATTTAATGTTGATAGATGATGCGGATCGCCCGGCGAAATGGTATTTCGCGCTGAAAGCGAATTTGCTGGAGTCGCGCGCTACCGGTGTACCCATGGTGCATCCCATGGCGGGCCCGGTAACGCTGCATTGGCGCAGTTAACACTTCATATCGGTCGGGCGATGTTGGGAAAGTCCAGCCAGACTTTTATCCCGCAAAAATGCGCGCCCTCGGTGCAGATGGGCGTGGTCACGCCCGCTCGAACATAGCAGGGCGGCCCAACATACCGCGCTAATTCGGGATGAACTTCTCGCAATTGATCTAGCTCGTCCATGGAACACTGATAAATTTCTTCCTGGGCATTAAAACAAGTGCGCATCGTCCATTTATGCAGTAGATGCAGCAGCGATCCAGTTTCGACTACGCGAATTGATTTTGCATTGGGCAAAAGATATAGCGCGAGTTCAAGAGGCACGCCACGATCGAGTAATTGATTCTTGGCCTCCCAGGCGTCCCGCATGGCTCGCTCATAAACCTCCAGCGCTGGCGGATTCTGCGCCAGCAATTTTGGCGTGATGAAGTCGGGTGTGCGAGTGTCTGTCAGGGTGAGCAGCGGCCGCGAGCCGGGCACCATTCTGTGGCGTTGATCCTGACTGTCGGCGGTATGGCTGATTTTCTTCGCAAATGTGTAGTTGACGTGTTGCAGCGCACGCATCATCGGCGCGTGAACGCCGACATTTAATGTTTCGAGGCGATATAAATTTCGGGCCGGGTTGAGCAGCTGATCGATAGCCTGGGGGTCGGAACATTGCGCTTCGGTAAGCCCCACGACCGCCCGATAGGCTTTGGCAATCACGCGCGGCGCATTGACGGAATAATCGATCAGCTTGGAAGTTTTGCCGCCAAGATTGAAATCGAACTCGCGTTCAAAGTCGGCGTTCGCGGTTCCATTGCTCGGAGTTGTTGCGCCATGGACGCCGCTATTTGCGCGATCGCTCCATTCCGGAACTTCTTCAAGCGGCTCCGTGGCAAAGCGATCGAAAAATTGCGAGTCTACTTCTCGCACGTGAGCGACCATGGCCCCGATCACCGCGCGGGCTTCGTTGGGCGTGTCGCAGGCGGTAGTCATCCGCCACAGGCGATGCAGAACGATGCCAGAGATGGTGTGCACCATGGTGGTAAAGGCCGCCACCGGGAGCACATAGCGGGCGACTTCTATGGCGCGTTTTTCGGCGGACCGCTCAATTTTGTGAGCACGCTTGGGATGCGACATCGGTCCGATGTGCCAAATATCAGACAAAATGGAGCGCGCATCTCCGACCAGCAACGCAGACAGTTCACGATAGTAATCCCATGCCCGCGCGATGGCCTGCTCGTAAATCTCCTTGCTGACTTCATCAAAAAACAGCGATAGCGGCGGAACATATGCGTGCGCGCGATCCAGACGGACATACCGCTGGCTTTGCTGCTCGGAGTTATAAAAAGGATGGGCGTGAAGGAATGACCAGACAAACTGGCGGCTGACATTTTCAAGCCCAAATTCAAAATGGGCGTGCTGGTAGACGGTGTGATGGCCGCTGTAAAAAGTGCCTGCACCGATATTGAGCCGCTGCTTGTCGGTGACTTCTTCCGGGCCAATTAATTTCGCTGCGTAGCAAGTCCGCGCCGCGGCAATAGCGGAATCGTAAGGATGCGCGAAAGAATTCCGCAGAGTTACGCGCGGCGGCGCGGACTCCAGCAGTTCACCTGAACGCGCGCCTTCGAACATGCGAGATTGATCGGCCACGATGGAAGGTTATTCTACACGCACCGCTAACAGCGCACGAGCACACTTAAGCCGTCATCAAAGACGCGGGCCATTGCAATGCTGGTGGAAAAAAAGGCTACTTCTTTGCGGCTCCGGCCTTGGCAGCGGCGTCGGCGTATTTCTTCGTGAATCGCTCGACGCGCCCGGCGGTATCAATAAGCTTCTGTTTGCCGGTGAAGAAAGGATGACAGCTCGAGCAAATTTCCACCCGCAAGGTGTCGCCCTTGATGGTCGAACGCGTCGGGAAAGTGTGCCCGCAGGCGCAATGCACGGTAACCGCGTGGTAGTCGGGATGAATTCCGGGTTTCATGGGTCTCCAATCCATCGCGTCCGGTCTGCACGGCACTGGCGGATCCTGCCGCGTCGCTAGGTCGCGAGGCAGTAGCCATTATACGCGAGGCGTCAAAGGTACGCCAATCCAGGGGGATTCAGCTGATTTGCAAGAAGAGGTTTAGTTGACGAAGGTGCAACCGACGCGATAGCCCAGATTGGTGCGCTGTGACCAGACCGGTTTCAGATTCACGCGCACGGGGGGAAGAATCGGTACATGCAGAACAGCGAGAATGTTTTCTGTCAAACCTTCTGAAGAATCCAGTTCAAGAGCTACGCCACCGAAGCCGAGATCCAACACCCGAGCGCGACGGGCACCTTGTTCCCCCAGCACTGCGTAGGCATTTGTGCCGGTCATGGAAACGCGTTCCGCTTTGCGGGGTGTAGCAAAAGTGCGCGGAGGCTTGGGAACGGAAGACAATTTTGAGCCTTCCGGTTGACCCTGCGCAGTTGCCGGGGGCGCTGCTTCCTCCTCTTGTTTTTCCGGCGGACGTTTACTCTCAATGGAAATCGGAGGAGGCGCAGGAGTGGATGCTGGGCGCTCTGCCGCAGGCGGGGTTACCGGTGGCTGCGCTGGAGCAGACTCTACGGGGCGCGGCGCGGGACTTTCAGCGGGTCGTCCGCGGTGCGCATGCTTGCGCTGATACAAGCGCTCATCAGCGATGCGCACCAGTTCTTCGGTATTGTCCGCATCCTGAGGATAATTGGCGACGCCGTAATCCATTCCCACGGTGACACTGAGTTGCAGCGATTTCAGGGTGTCCGCGAACACCGTCTCAATGCGGCGGCTGAGCGCCTGTGCCTGCGGCGCGTCTGTTTGTGGCAAGACCAGCGCGAACTCATCACCGCCGATTCGAAAGGCAAAGTCCGATGTGCGCAACGCTTTCTTTAGTGTAGCGGCGGCCATGCGAAGGACTTCATCGCCTCGTGGGTGACCATGTTTGTCGTTTACTTCCTTGAATCGATGCATGTCCATCATGACCAGGCCGAGGGGCTGGTTATAACGTTTTGCGCGGTTTAATTCTCGTTCGAAAAACTCGTTGAAGACCCGACGATTGTAAAGTTCCGTCAGCGAATCCGTAACGGCATTCAAGTGCAGTTTTTTTAACTCGTCATATTCGATGAGCACTGGAACGCGCAACAACCCGGCCGTGGAAAATACATCCATGAGCGCGGTCTTTAGCGAGACGGTGCGGTTTAAGGCCTCGCTCAATTGGCGCCTGCGGGTAATCATCTCTTCCCAAAGTTGTAGGCACTGACTCTCGCGGAGATCGAGATGGGTTACGGCGCGTAGATAGCGTTGGAGGAATTGCCCGCGAGCAGGCGGATCGAGAGTTTCGAGCGTGTCAGTAAGCAACTCGAGATAGGAATCTTCCAACGACGAACGAGGGGGCGCTGGGACGCCGGGGCTGGGCATAGCGGGTCTAACCTAACCTTTGCCTGTCCCCGCGGGGGTGGGGTGAATCACTGGGCTGCTCTTCAAGGGAGCATGCCGGAGTCCAATCGAATCGGGATCAAAGCGAGACGCCCGTGCCACAGAAAGCAGGAAAGTGTTTCGCTATGCTATTACAAAAGCGCGGCATACGGCAAATGCACGTTAAATGTACAAAACGGCTATTCGATTACAGTTGCCGCGATGGTTTTGGATTAGGCTGAAAAGGGCACAAATTTACTCAATTGCTCTGAGAAATTCCAATCCGAACAGGCGCATGTCCCCGATACTTTCTTGCCGTAAAACGCGGGCAACCAGCGGCGGCGTCTCGTTGGGCACAATCCCCGAGGAAGCCGGCGAAGGAGCGGGAATGGTCAAATGAACGACCTGATCCCGGCGGAGCTGATAGGTGGAGGTAATACACGCTCCGGTTGCACTGATGTTTAATGTCTTAGTGAGTTCTATGAATTCCTTCCCGGAGGTGTCCGTAGCGCGCAAAAATACCGGAACCTGCAGGCGAAGACGAGATGACCGTCGGGTCGAAGATGAGTCCAAGCTTTGGGTTTCCTTGATCAGGTCGAATTCCACTTTCTCTCTCGTAGTACTAGGGACCTAGTACGGATACAAGCATCTTTAGTGCCACACAAATGGCCCGGTTGCGTATCGCAACTTATTCACATAAATAGGTTTAATATACATAAAGAAGACCGAACCGCACTCCGGAGGAGTAGTTATCCAGTTGGTTTCCGATAATGTGCAAATGGAACGCTTTTACCATTGACAGCCCCTAACCCCTTTGCCAGTATGAGCCAGCGCCCATAGGAAAACTTTTGCCACTTTACAGTGAGAGCCAGCGGATGGGATTGAAATGTCTGTAGATACGGGTACTTCTTCTATAGCGAATGATCGGTCGGCTTCCCCACGACGGCCGATGTCACCGGAACGCTCTTCGGATACGCTCCCGGTCAGCCTGGTTCATGGTCTGTTAGACGCCGTCAACAGCTCTCTGCTTGTAGCTGATCGTGATGGGCGAGTGCTGTTGCTAAACCAGCGAGCGCGTCAATATCTGCTCTCAAAGGGCCTAGACCATCAGGAGGCCTTGAATCTTTTTAAGGACATTTTGAAGATCGGCGCCGGGCGTATCTTTAAATTGATTGAAAGCGGAGAGCATCGCATGGAGCTCGATGTGGAGCTCGCGGATGTAAAGTCACGGGCGCTGGTCAAATGGATGCCCGATCCGGATTGGCTGGTGGTGCAACTGGAGCTTCCAACCAAGGAACAGAACGCCGCGGCGTCGGAAGCCGCAACCCAACTTACCGTACAAGAATTATTGCAGGAACGCGAGATCACCTACCGCAATTTGCTGGCGGCCTACCTGAAACTTCAAGAGGTGAACCGTCAGAAAACGGTGTTCCTGGCCTCCGCCGCGCATGAATTGAAAACACCGTTGGCGGTGATTAAGGGCTATTACGATTTATTGCTCACCGGTTCGCTGGGACGTCTGACCGACAAACAGCAGGATATTCTCGAAGAGTCGAAAGATAGCTGCGAGCGACTGGTGCGGTTGGTCTCCATGTTTCTTAACTATTCTGCGCTGGAAAGCGGGAAGTTGGTTTTGCAACTTCGCGAGAACGATTTGCGCGATTGCCTTGATGAATTAGCAAAGCGTTGGTCGGAAGCATTCCAGCGCAAAGGGGTGAAACTGGATGCCAGCTTCGACCCATCCATTCCGACTTTTCGATTTGATTACCAGAAGGTGCAGCAAGCCGCGGCTAACCTTCTGGACAATTCGCTGAAACATACCCCTGCGGGGGGAAGCGTTACGCTGCGCGCGGGACCGCATTTTTGGGAGCGCCGTGTTGCCGGTGTGGCGCCCACTCAGGAGCGCAGGCGTTTCCGGCTCCCGCGACCCAATAGCGTGGAAGTCAGCGTAACGGACACCGGGCCAGGGATCGCCGCGGAGCATCACCAGGAAATTTTTGAAGATTTCGTCAGAGTGGATCGCAACACCTCCGGCATGGGCCTGGGCTTGGCCATCGCCAAGCGTCTCATTCAGGCGCATCGCGGCAAAATCTGGGTCGAAAGCGAACATCAAAAAGGCAGCACCTTTACATTTTTATTGCCGATGGACCCGAACTAGCTCAAGAGATTTCTCGCATCAGAAAGGTAAATATGTCCGCAAAAGAAGTTAAAGAAAAAATTCTCGTTATCGACGACGAGCCCAGCATTCGAAAGTATCTGCAGACGCTTCTGGAAGTGGATGGCTTTGATGTGCAAGCGGTCAGCTCCGGAAAAGAAGGCATCGAGAAAATTAACGCTGGAGAAAGGCCCGACTTCATTATTCTCGACGTGCTGATGCCGGAACTCAGCGGCATCGATACGCTCAAAGAACTGATGCAGATCGACCGCGGCCTGAACGTGATCATGCTGTCGTGTTCCAACGAAGTCGGCACGGTTGTGGAAGCCATACGTATCGGTGCGCACGACTATCTGACCAAGCCTTTCGAAAAGACCGAGCTGGATGCCGCGATGCTGAAATCGCGCCAGAAAAAACAATTGGTTACCGAAAATCTTGCGCTTCGCGATTACTGCGAACAGATCACCGAAGACATCAGTTTTCTGGCAGCCAGCCCGCAAATGGTGCGCATCCGTCAACAGATTCTGCAGATCGCTCCCGTGGACGTCCCGGTTTTCATTTGCGGCGAAAGCGGAGTTGGTAAAGAAGTAGTGGCGCGCATGATTCACTTGCGGTCGAAGCGGCGCAGCCAGCCGTTCATAAAAGTAAACTGCGCCGCGTTGCCCGGAGAATTGCTGGAATCCGAACTATTCGGTTTCGAGCAGGGGGCCTTTACCGGCGCGGTGCGCGCCAAGCCCGGCAAGTTCGAAATGGCCAATAAAGGAACCATTTTCCTGGATGAAATCGCGGAAATGACTACGCATTTGCAGGCCAAACTTCTGCATGTGCTGCAAGACCATCAGTATTCTCGCCTCGGCGGACGGCATCTGGTGGAGACCGATGTACGGGTCTTGGCCGCTACTAACGTGGACGTTCAAGAGGCCATGAAGACCGGGCGATTCCGCGAAGATCTCTACTACCGCTTGAACGTGCTATCGATAAATGTGCCTCCCTTGCGCGAGCGCACTTCGGAAATTCCGCTTTTGTTCCGTCATTTTCTTCAAAAGTACAGCGAGAAGTTCGGCAAAACGCCGCAAGGTCCCTCAAAGTATTTGCTGGATGCCGCGGTGAATTATCCGTGGCCAGGCAATTTGCGCGAACTCGAGAATTTCGTCAAGCGTTACGTAATTCTTGAGGATGACGAAGGCAGCCTGCGCGAACTGGTAGAAATGTCTTCCGCAAGGCAGCGAACTTCCCCGCGCGCGGAGCCTGCTGTGCATCGTGAGCCGCAAGGACTGAAGGCCCTGGTGCGTGGCCTGAAGGACGAGGCGGAAATGGAAGCCATCGCCGATGCGCTGGAGAAAACTCGCTGGTGCCGCAAGGACGCCGCCAAAATGCTGGGCATCAGTTACAAGGCGCTGCTGTACAAAATGCGCCAGTTTAATCTGGATACACCACGAACCAGGCGGGCCAGTGTGCCCGCGCCGGCAGCAGCGGCTGAGGAACCTACGACCATCGGAATTGGGGGCCGGAACGAGTAGGCTCGCTTCCCAGTACGAGCCGTTAATCTTTAGAACAACCGTTCCGGCTGTTTGCGGTTACAGCGTGGCGGCGTCGCGTCCTTTACAGTAAGGTCACTCGTAGGGGGAGGCGCCAACCAGGTCACCTTGCCGCCGCGTTTACTGAGGATGCCCGGAATGTCGGAACGTCGTAATGCCCGAAGATACGATTTATCGTTACCGGTAATGATTCGCATTCCCGCTGAAGCCGCTGACGTACGGATGGCTGGCTCGCGGAAAGGTGAAACGCTCGACATCTCCACGCGGGGCATGTACTTCACAGTGGAGCAGGATTTGCAGGCTGGCTCAGAACTGGATATTACCCTGACGCTGCCCTCGGAGGTCACTCATGGCTCGGAAGTATATGTGAAAGCGGCGGGTCGAGTCGTACGCGTTGATCCCCGCTCAGAAGCGCGCCATATGCGACTCGGCGTCGCAGCGGTGATTGAACGCTACGATATTGTTCGCGGTGAAGACTTCCTGAGCAATTAATTAGCCCTGCCGGATTCGAATCAATCCAGCCCCTGCCTGCAAACCCCAAGAGTCATTTCGCAGCGGAGTTTTAGTTTAGGGACAGCCTTGCCGAGTAATCTGCGAGAGCTTGGTGATAGCCTCGCTGTTACCCTTTTTCGCCGCAGCCCTCAGCAATACCCGAGCTTGATCGCAGTTCTTCGGCACTCCTCCACCGATCAAATACAATTTTGCCAAAGTTACTTCGGCTGCGGTATTTCCCTGCCCCACGGCTGACCACAGTGCCCGGACCTCTTCAGCAGGGTCCTGCTTGCGCGTACTCGTGACCACTGGTTCTTCCGAGGAAGGCGCCGGACGTTCATCTCTAAATTGAGTTTCCGCTTTTGCTGGTGGGGAGGCAGCTTTTTCGCGATCTTCTGGGGGCCGGACCGCTTGCGATTGGTCGCCGCCACTCGTCGTCCCTTGCGATTGTGGCGATTTGTCACCGCTGCTAGAGGCAGGGTTGTCGTCCTTGCCTGGATTTGCGGGTGCCGGCTGCTGAACATCTCCCGCGGGCTTGGAAGTATCGGGAACCTGTGCTTGAGAATTTTCCGACGATGAAGATGACGGTGAGGATAATGTCTGCCCCAGAGAAATCAAGGAGCGGCCAATCGTTTCGCGAAAGCTGTACAGCAGGGCAGCCAGCAACAGGAGACATGCCGCCACTGCCGCGATAACAACGCCATTGCCCCGGGAGCGCGGTTCCGGCAAACCGTCGGGATATTCCCATTCCGTCAGAATGTGTGTTGACCTTGGCAACACCGGAGTGCTGGTCTCACTCGCGGAAACCTGAGTCGCGTAGTTTTGCGGGGTTCGACTATTTAACGATTGACCAAAATTAAAGCCAAACTCAGGCTTGGTGGCGGTCTCTGCCATCGGTTCCGGGGTGGAAGTCTTAGGTGATTCCATCTTCAAGTGGTGCTCGGGATCGAAGGCGTTATCAGTTCGCGCTTCAGCAGATGACCCCACCGCGGGCGTACTTATTTCCGCCAACCATTTCCTAAGCGCATTGAGAAATTCTGTCGATATGTCGGTGAACTGCAACCCCGCTACTTTGCCGTCATCTTTTGTCCACTTAATTTCGCCGTACCCTTCTAATTTCTCGTTTCCATGAATGATAAAGGAGAAGGGAATTCGTCCGCTGGGGCGTACAGAAGACACGGCCCGAAACGTGAATCCTTCTTCGGATACCGTCAGCATCATGCCCCCGTTTCGGGCCTCCAGCTCGACATAAACCAGTTGGTCGAGCTTTATGCTTGAGAATTGAGAGGGCACAGATTTATCGATCATTCACTCAGCGCCTACCTATAAGTAGCTGCGGGGACCTCGATGCCGGGGCAAGTAAAAGCTGCTCGACGGTTCGCTCTTAAGGGCACTGCCAGATTCGAGTGCAACGCCAGAGCGACGCCGGCCCAGGCAGGCTCTACAGTGTGCCATATTTGACTCGGGCGCGCGTAGTTCTGATTTAAGACCCCCGGAACAGCGGCTGTCACGGTGGAAAACTGTTCTTTTATGAAGCGAATATTTTCCGTTTGATGCGCTTTCCAAAGGTTCCGTCTAGTCTATGGGTACCAGTACTAACCTACAGGTTTCCCTGTATGCCACAAATTATCAGCCAGTTACAAAACGTTGCCGTGGGTCCAGGTTTCCCGCCTGTTGGCTAACCGGATGCACTCCTAGAGGGTACCAGCCATGAGCAACGCATCGACAACAGGCGCTAATGCCCTCAACTCAACCAACAGTCTTCCTCCGGACTATGTGCTTTTTGGGCGTTCCGCGGCTATGAATGAAGTTCGGCTTCGGGCCGAAAAAATATGCCGTACCAATATACCGGTTCTGCTTTGTGGTGCAGGCGGTACCGGCAAAGAGGCCATGGCCCAGTGGATTCATGCCCGATCGGCGTTTGGCCAAGGCCAATTCATAAAGGTAAATTGCGCCGCGATTCCTGGCAACTTGCTGGAGAGCGAGCTTTTTGGATATGAAAAAGGAGCATTTACCGGTGCCCACGTTTCAAAACCAGGCCGTGTGGAGCTCGCCCACAATGGTACGTTGTTTCTCGATGAAATCGCCGATCTGGAGATGGGCCTCCAAAGCAAGATTCTCCAGTTCCTGCAGGACGGCTGTTTTTCGCGAATTGGTGATCAGACAGAGCGCGTAGTGAATGTACGGGTAATTTGCGCTACTAATAAAGACCTGGAACAGGAAATTGCTGCAGGAAACTTTCGCTCGGACTTGTTTTACAGAATTAACGTGGTTCGCTTTCGTTTACCTCTGCTTTGTGAACGCAAAGAAGACATTCCCGTCTTGGCGGAATATTTCCGCACCTTGCACGAACAGCATTTCGCGATCGAATCGAAGCCGCTGAGCCAGGAAATGGTCGAGTATTTACAGAATGCCGATTGGCCGGGAAATGTGCGAGAACTCTCCAACGGCATGGCTCGACATGTTTTGATCGGGCCGGAGGCCGCAGTGGGCCAAACCGCCCTGCCGGAGCGCGCGTCCATCAAATCGCAAATCAAGGTGGCGGTTGGCGCAGTGCCTCTGAAACGCATTGCCAAGGCGGCAATACAGGAACTTGAGCGTAACGTGATCCTGGATTCCTTGCGTGCTCACCATTGGAACCGCCGCAAAACCGCAGCGGCATTACAAATCAGCTATCGCGCGCTAATCTATAAAATTCGAGATGCCGGGCTGACTTCTAGGCGTCCAGCGCCTGCCGCAGGTCATCTGGAAGAAAACCCTCTCGTATAGCTATAAATCCGCAACATCCCG
>Ga0307479_10004058_pt1 | contig 13376 bp, 14 predicted proteins | sample atmos_gasesECM4C_FD_203743 | JGI IMG/M metagenome (GOLD analysis project Ga0307479, IMG submission 203743) | Hardwood forest soil microbial communities from Morgan-Monroe State Forest, Indiana, United States - atmos_gasesECM4C_515 | ecosystem: Environmental > Terrestrial > Soil > Temperate...
GATGTGAAACACATTCAAGCGAAAGAAAAGATCCTGGCGCATCTGCCCTTGCCCAACCGCGTTCTCCGGATCCTTATTTGTGGCAGCCAGGACCCGCACATCCACCGGAGTCTCACTCTTGCTTCCTAGGCGCCGGACCTTGCGATCTTCTAGTACGCGTAGCAGCTTCGCTTGTGTGGGTGCGGGCATTTCGCCGATTTCATCAAGCAGCAGCGTTCCGCTATCGGCCAGCTCGAAGCAACCGATGCGGCGCTCCGCTGCTCCGGTAAATGCTCCACGTTCATGCCCGAAAATCTCGCTTTCCATCAACGTCTCGGGAATTGCCGAGCAATTGATGGCCACAAACGGCCCCGACGCGCGCGGCGAAAGCTTGTGAATCGTTCGCGCTACGATCTCTTTCCCGGAGCCGGTCTCGCCCGTAATCAATACCGATGCGGAACTGGGCGCGGCCATCTCCACGATGCGCATCACATCCTGCATCGCCTTTGACCCGCCCACCAGATCGCCTAGCCGCCCGGTTTCGCGCAACTGCCTTTGCAGCACCGCTAACTGCCGCGCGTCGCGCGCCTTCCCCAGCGCGCGGTCCAGTAAGGCCCGCAATACCGGCCCCTTCAGCGGTTTTTCGATATACCAAAATGCGCCAGCTTCAATGGCCGCCACCGCGCGCTCTTCGCTTCCTTTGCCAGTGATGATAATCGCCGGCACATCGTGAAGGTCGGAGCCCAACTGCTTCAGCAAATCCAGGCCATTCATGCCCGGCAGCTCGACGTCGGCGATTAGGGTATCCGGCTGATAACTGGCAAACTTCGCCAGCACATCTTCGGCGCTCGCTACGCCCAGAACCTCATAGCCCCATTTTTGCAGCAGTTGCTCGTACCCTCTTCGCGCGTTGTCTTCATCTTCAACAATTAACACGCGGTCCTTACGCTCTCCGGTTTCCACCGCGCGCACTGCCATTTTGGAGTCGTCGCCCATGCGGCTCTGCCTCTCTCTGAGTACACTTGGCGTATTTGGTTTGTGCATAGGCTGGATACTTTGACTGTAACAAGCCACGTAGCCAGTTGCCAAGCAGTGGAAACAAGTAGGGGCGCAGCACGCTGCGCCCCAGCTCGGCACGATCTTTAGTTTTGGCTCTAGCGTCGTCCTAACGTTCCAATCCTGAGCTCGGAAAGGGCCCAGCTTTTCATTCCTTCAACAGGTACAACGCTCGCTCCAACTCCAATTCCAGCTTCGCGCCTTTCGGCAAATCAATTTCGTGGCCGCGGCCCGACTCCATGAGATAGGCCGCCAATGCCGCCGCCGCCGCGCCTTCCACCGCTTCTCTCTTATCTTTGTCCTTCACGCCTCGGACCGCGCCCATCGCCGCACCTGCCGCGGCTGCCTCCGCCGCTGCTTGCTGCGTGCTGGTCCGTCCTTCGATCAGCCCTTCCTTCTGCGCGGTTCCCGTCCTCACACTGTGATCTCCGGGCACGCTCACCACTTCCGCCACAATCGGCAGCGTCGCAAACTTCGTGTGGATGTCATCAAACGTCAGCCAAATCTTAGCGCGCCCGGCAACGCCCGCCGACTCGACGCGACTCACGTGCCCGTGAATTTGCGACCCGGGTGGAAGATAGATTCCACCGCCGGCTTCCAGCGGTTCCAATGTCGTTACTTTGAAGCGTTTCTTCTCGCGGGTTTCCTTGGTGTCCAGTTCATCGTCGAGCCGTACAAGAAATTTCGTGCCGGGAACCACCGCATACGTTTCGACCGGCAGGTCGGCATGACGCCGCCCATCCGCCGGATGCGCGTTCGGCTGCGTCCCTTCTGGTGACACTGGCGCTGCCTCCTGCATCTGATCCCGTGACAGCACGCGTCGCTGTTCCTGCGTCCGATCCTGATTCGCGTCCTGCGTCTGGTCCGGAGTTTTACCCTCCCCTTGATCTGGAGTTTGCTCCTGCGCCGTAGCAATTCCTACCGAACCTACGATCATCAATACCGCCACGCAGGGCACGCCCAGGTGTCTGAAGCCACCGTGCTTCTTGACCGCCATTCTCGCCTCCTGATTACAACTGAAGACCGACTCGCAATTCAACCAAAGCACTTGGCCGGCCAAACCCAAAATGCTATCCGTCGTATCTGTTTGAAATGCTTGGGAATAAGCGGCACTTCAAAACTGCGCTTCAGTACCTGCGCCCCCAATTGTCAGCCCGAGCCACCACCCGCCAGCCGATCCCGACACTCGCGTCGAACCTCAGCGTTTCCGCGAACTCGGCGTTACACCGTCCCGCTTACGCTCACCCGGTTCGAGAAATCGGCGGATCCGTCGCAGCACCGTCGCATACATCCCCGGAGTCAGCAATCCCGTCTGCGTGTTCTGCTGGCTCGGATGGTACACGCCAAACAATCGCAATCCGGCCGTCGGAATATCTACCTCCGCGCCATGCGCGAAGCGATAGCCCCCCCGAGCGGGAATCGCGCCGCGATGTTTCACAATCCCCAGAAACACATCCCACCCGATTTTGCCGAGCGCGAGCACCGCTTTGGGTCGCAAAATATCGATCTCACGCTCAAGGTATTCGCGGCAGTTTGAAAGTTCCAACGGCAGCGGCTTGTTGTCCGGCGGGGTGCAGCGCGCCGCCGCCGCGATGTAGACATTTTTCAGCTGCAAACCATCATCGCAACTAACCGCGCTGGCTTGGTTCGCAAAGCCCGCGTCATACAACGCCTGATACAAGAACACACCGCTGCGATCGCCGGTGAACATCCGGCCGGTACGATTAGACCCGTGCGCACCCGGCGCCAGTCCCACAATCAGCAGCTGCGCCTGCGGATCGCCGAATCCGGGCACCGGCTTACCCCAGTACGTGCAGGAGCGATAAGCCAGTCGCTTCTCGCGGGCAACGCGCTCCCGGTACTCCACCAGCCTCGGGCACTTCCGGCAGCGAATGATTTCCTCGTTCACCTGCTGCAAACGCCAAGAAGTAGCCTGATCGCTCATTTGAAGTTCAGTGGAGGTTTCGCAATACAGTCTCGGAATGCCGCGAACGTTCTCGGCATCTCTGATATTGTCAGGAATGAGCCGTCTCCGCAGAGCGCGACGCGCCTCGCGCCATCAATTCATTGATCTCCGCAAACGGGATCGCTCCCGCAAACAGCGCCGCCGACGTTCCGGTTTCCAGCAGCTCTTTGCCGATGCGCCGCACCAATCCCAAGGTCGCTCGCATCACGCCAGAGCCGATGCTCGCCCGTGCCACGCCTAGCTTCTGCAATTCTGGAATCGGCGGGCATCCCGGTGTCACCAGGATATTCAACGGCGCGCCCACGGCCTTCACCAGTTTTTCGATCAGAGTGCTGTCGCTCACCCCCGGCGCGAAAACGCAATCCGCTCCCGCCGAGCGATACGCTCGCAGCCGTTCGACCGTGCGCTCGAATCGCGTAGCCTCCGGACCGATCGGCATAAGATAAACATCCGTCCGCGCGTTGATCACCAGCGATACGCCCAGCGACGCCGACACCTCGCGGATCGTCCGGATTTTCTCCTGCTGAAGAGCGATGTCCACCTGCGAACTCTCCGTGTCGCCGGTAACGTCTTCCAGGTTCAATCCGACCGCGCCCGCGCGGATGATCGCTTTTGCCGTGTCCGCCATTTCGGCAGGCGTCGTTCCGTAGCCGGACTCCATGTCCGCCGTCACCGGAACGCGCACCGCGCGTGCGATGCGCTCTACGATATCCAGCATTTCATCGCGCGAAATACGCTGCCCGTCCGGATAGCCCAGCGCAAACGCCACCCCGGCGCTCGTAGTCGCAATCGCCGGATATCCCAGTTCCTCCAGCACCCGCGCGCTAGCCGCATCCCAGGCATTAGGCAGCACCAACGTCCGCGGCCCGCCGTGCAGCTTCCTCAACTCCTCCGCTTTTCGCCCCTGCGCCGCCGTATTCATAGGACCTCCCTTGGAGTGCGTCGGTCTAGCCGCCGCTTTCACGGTGTACACCCAAACTGGGCTTGATCTTCATTGCAACAACCGCAACACCTCATCATGAATCTTTCCATTCGTGCTCAAGAAATTCCCCGTATAAATTGTTCGTTCCCCGCGCACATTAGTAGACCTGCCTCCAGCTTCCTCGACAATAATTCCCAATGGCGCCAAGTCCCACGGCTTTGACGTCCAGTCCAGCGCCGCCTCTGTAGCTCCCTCCGCAACTAGCATGTGCTGCCAGAATCCTCCAAGCGCCCGGCCGCTGCGAGCAGAATCAGGCAGGCGCCGAATCTTTTCTTGAGCCAATTTGTCTTTACTCGGTCCCGTGCCGGTGGTGAACACCATGGCCTCGCTCAGCTTCGCGACGTTCGAAACGTGAATCCGCTTTCCATCGCGATAAGCGCCCTCGCCGCGATATGCCCACCACCGGCTAGCGAGTCCTGGTGCGCTGGCCATTCCCGCCACAATCCCACCATCGCGCTCAATCCCCAGCAGCGTGCCAAACGTAGGAATCCCCCGAGAAAATTCCTCGGTGCCATCGATCGGATCGATAATCAATCGGGCCTTCGCAGAATCAGGCACCTTCCCTTGCGTTCCACCCATCTCTTCGCCCAGCACATCCAGAGCCAGCCCGCTGGCCGCCACTCTCGCCCGCGCCATCTCCTCCACCGCGCGATCCGCCTGCGTCACTGCCGTCCCGTCGCCCTTTCTTTCCACCCGCATACCATCCATGCGAAAGTATTTCATCGCAATCGCATCCGCTTCTTTGGCGATTTCCTCCAACAGCGATCCATACTCCGCTCGATAGCTCATCATCTCCCCTGCATTGCTTGCGGCGAACTCTCCTTGACCAAATCCTCTCGCGACCCCTAGCATACAAAGTTACCGTAATGTCTGCTCACGCCAACACCGGAACCGTCCTCGACCGTATTCTCGAGGCTCGCCGCGCCTCGGTAGAACATCGCAAGAAGGTCCTGCCGGAGACCGCTCTGAAGTACGGCGCGAAAGCGGCCACGCCCCTCCGCGACTTCGCTGCCGCCCTCTCTCGCGATGGTCTCAACATTATCGCCGAGCTAAAACCCGCCTCACCCTCCCGCGGCGTCCTGCGTGATCCTTTCGATGCCCCAGCCTTGGCTCGTTCGTTGGAATCCACTGGCGCTGCCGCGCTCTCCATCCTCACCGAAGAAGAATTTTTTCGCGGCTCACTGAGGAATCTCCGCGAAGCTCGCAAGTCCATCGCTCTTCCAGTTCTTCGCAAAGACTTCATTTTCGATCCCTGGCAGGTCTGGGAGACGCGCGCGAACGACGCCGACAGTTTTCTTCTAATCGTTGCAACCCTCGGTGACGCGACCCTCCGCGACCTGATCGCTCTCGGCCGCGAACTCGGCATGGAGCCGCTCGTCGAAGTTCACACCCGCGCTGAGCTCGACCGCGCATTGACCGCGGACGCGCGCATCCTCGGCGTAAACAATCGCGACTTGAAGACACTAAGCGTGCGCGCCGGAACTTCCTTCGAGCTCGTCGATCAAATTCCCGATCATTGTATCGCGGTCAGCGAATCTGGCTTGCGCTCCCACGAGGATCTTCTTCGTTTGCGCGACGCTGGTTTCGATGCTTTCCTCATCGGCGAACATCTCATGCTTGCACCCGATCCGGCCGCCGCGCTCGCCAATCTTCTCGGCCCTGCGCCGCAAGGCCAGGCGTTATGATTCGCGTCAAGATCTGCGGCATCACCAATCTCGCCGACGCCAAGGCCGCCACCGACGCCGGCGCCAATTCTCTGGGCTTCAACTTCTATGAAAAGAGTCTTCGCCGCATCGTCACTGCGGACGCTGCGCAGATTCGCTCCAAGCTGCCGAAGGAAGTCGAAGCCGTCGGAGTCTTCGTGAACGCCAAGCCCGGCGACATCAATTCGCTCCGCGCCTTCGTGCGCTTCGATGCGGCACAGCTCCATGGAGACGAGACTCCCGACATCGTCTCGAGCGTGGCCAGTTCGCTCCCGGTCATCAAAGCATTTCGCGTCGATGCCAAATTCGTGCTTACCACGCTGAATCGCTACTCGGGCGTCTTCGCCTTCCTACTCGATGGTGTACGCGCCGGCCACTATGGTGGCACCGGTCAAACCAGTGACTGGGACTTGGCGCGTTGCGCGGCCACCTCGCACCGGATTATCTTATCCGGCGGCCTTAGGGTTGAGAACGTGGCGGAAGCCATCCGCATTGTTCGCCCGTATGGCGTCGACGTCGCCAGCGGCCTGGAAACCAAGCCTGGAAAAAAAGATCACGCCCGGCTCAAGGAATTCATCGACGAAGTGCGTCGTGCCGAGCAGCAGCTGAACCTGCAACTCGATCACTCGAAAGAGAATCCTATTCAGCCATGAGCTCCATCCTCCAATCACCGACAACCGCGCCGGGCCGCTTCGGCCCCTACGGCGGCCGCTACGTTCCCGAGACGCTGATGATTCCGCTCTTCGAGCTCGAGCGCGCCTACGAAGTTGCCAAGTCCGACGCATCGTTTCAATCCCAACTGCACAACCTGCTCAAGAATTTCGCCGGACGTCCGACGCCGCTGCAATTTGCCGCGCGCCTCACCGAACATCTCAGCGGTCCACGCATATATCTCAAGCGTGAAGATCTCCTCCACACCGGCGCGCACAAAATCAACAACGCCATCGGCCAGGGCCTGCTCGCCCTCAAAATGGGCAAGCCCCGCATCGTGGCGGAAACCGGCGCAGGTCAACATGGCGTCGCCTCCGCCACCATCGCCGCCCATCTCGGCCTTGAATGCGTCGTGTACATGGGCACCGAAGATATGGCGCGACAGGCGCTCAACGTCGCGCGCATGCGCCTTCTCGGCTCGCAAGTTGTCGCCGTCGCCTCCGGCAGCCGCACCCTCAAAGACGCCATCAACGAAGCCATGCGCGATTGGGTCACCAATGTCCGTACCACGCACTATCTCCTAGGCTCCGTCCTCGGCGCGCACCCATACCCGACAATGGTCCGCGATTTTCAGTCCATCATCGGCCGCGAAGCCCGCGAGCAAATCCTCGCCGCCGAGAATCGCTTGCCCACCCATCTCTTCGCCTGTGTCGGCGGCGGCTCCAACGCCATCGGCCTCTTCCACGCTTTTCTGCGCGATCCTGACGTAAAAATGATCGGCATCGAAGCCGGCGGCCGCGGCAACGAACTTGGCGAACACGCCGCGCGCCTGGCCGCAGCGCAAGGCTACGCTGGCGCGCGTCCCGGCGTCCTCCAAGGTACCTACACCTACGTCCTGCAAAATAGCGATGGCCAAATCGCCACTACACATTCCATTTCCGCCGGCCTCGACTATCCCGCCATCGGCCCCGAGCACGCCTGGCTAGCCGACCAGCGCCGCGCCCAATATTCCGCCGTCCCTGACTCCGCTGCGCTCGACGCCGCGCAGCTCCTCGCCCGCATCGAAGGCATAATCCCCGCCCTGGAATCCGCTCATGCCATCGCCGGCCTGATCGAGCGCCGCGCCCAACTCACCCGCGACGACCTCATCATCCTCAATCTCTCCGGCCGCGGCGACAAGGATATGGACACTTACTCCCGCCTGCTCTAGTCTTTATCCTTCGCAAAAATCCATGATCGCAGCGCCTTCCAACTCGACCCGTATCTCCAAGCGCTTCGCCGAACTCCGCGCTTCCGGTGAACTCGGCATCGTCGCCTACATCACCGCGGGCGATCCCTCGCTTGGCGCGACGCTAAGATTTGTTCTGGCGCTCGCCGAAGCCGGGGCCGACGTAATCGAGCTCGGTGTCCCCTTCAGCGATCCCCTCGCCGACGGCCCCACCATCCAGCGCGCCTCCGAACGTGCCCTAAAATCTGGCACCACGCTGGCCGGCGTAATCGATCTCGTCCGTCGCATTCGCCAATCGTCCCAAGTTCCGCTAGTGCTCTTCAGCTACTACAATCCCATCCTGCAAATGGACCTGGAAAAATTCGGGCGTGCCGCCAGCGAAGCCGGCGCCGACGGCGTCCTCGCCACCGACCTGACGCCCGAAGAATCCGCCGACTATCGCCGCATCCTCGCCGCCCATAATCTCGACACGATTTTTTTAGGCGCCCCCACCTCCACCGACGAGCGCCTAACCAAAATCGCCAACGTTTCCTCCGGCTTCCTCTATCTAATCTCCCGCACCGGGGTGACTGGCGCCAAAGACGCCTTGCCCGACGATCTCCCTGCGCTAATCCGCCGCGCCCGCGCAGTAACGCAACTACCCATCGCCGTAGGCTTCGGCATCTCGCTCCCAGGCCATGTTTCCGTACTCGGCGGCTTGGCCGACGCCGCCGTAGTAGGCTCCGCCCTCGTCTCCGAAATCGAAAACGCGAAATCCGTCGAGGCTGCCAGCGCCGCCCTCGCGGCACGCATTCGCTCACTCAAACAAGCCGCCACCCACGGCCTATCCCGCCGCGAGGTAGCCCCATGATCAAATCGCCCCAATTTCCCTTGACGCCATCAAGCGTTGTCATCCCGAGCAAAGCGAGGGACCCGCTTTTTCTCTGCAGCGGCGCAGCCCTGTCCCGAACGAAGGTGACCGGATGCCGCGTTCGTTTTAGCGCCTCCCCCTTTCAAATTTCAACTGTCGACTGTCGACGCGGGGCCCTCCCATGACCCTCTCCGACTGGCGCCGCCAAATCGATGAAATCGATCGCAAACTCGTCGAGCTGCTCAACCAACGCTCGAAGTGCGCCCTCGAAATCGGAAAAATCAAGCAAGCCGAAAATCTTCCGCTCTATCAACCCGAGCGCGAGCGCGAGGTCCTCGAAAACGCCGAGCGCGTCAACCCCGGCCCCCTCACCGACGCCGCCATTCGCCGCCTCTTCGAGCGCATCATCGACGAAGCCCGCAGCGCCGAGCGCCAAGCCATGCATTTACGTGACGTGGTGGACCCGGATGAGAAATCGTAATCGCATCGCGCCATGCCGGCGTCAGCCGTCTCCGTTCAAGGTAGCGCAAGCTTCTGGTCGGCGCGGTTTCGCACGCCGGGCCTCAGTTTCTTGCTGTTGTAGCGCCCGCTTTCCGAAGCGGGCGCTTGGATTTCTCTTTAGGGGGTCGGAGCTTTAGCTCCGACATACCTGAGCAGGCAAAATTTGGCTTTAGCCCCTGAAGCAAGTTTTGAGACGTTGTCGGATCGAAAGGAACCCCGCACCACCATGGTAATCGTAATGCAAGAAGGCGCCACCGACGCCCAAATCCAGCACGTAATCGACCGCCTGATCGCCAGCGGCTTCAACGTTCATCGTTCCACCGGCGAGTCCCACACCGTGCTCGGCGCCGTCGGAGTCCACCGCGATTTCGATCATCGCGATTTCGAACTCCTTGACGGCGTGCGCGAAGTCATGCGCATCACGCAACCGTTCAAGCTAGCCAGCCGCGAGTTCAAGCCCGAGGGCACCATCGTCGATCTAGGCCGCGGCGTAAAAATTGGCGGCAACGAAGTTGTAGTCGCCGCAGGTCCCTGCTCCGTTGAATCCCGCGAGCAAATCCACTCTATCGCCGAATCCGTAGCCAAGGCCGGAGCAAAAATTCTCCGCGCCGGCGCCTTCAAGCCACGCACTTCGCCTTACGCCTTCCAAGGCATGGGTGAAAAGGGCCTGGAGCTAATGTGCGAGGCCGCGAAAAAGTTCAATCTCTTCACTGTCAGCGAAGTAATGGACCCGTCGCAGATCCAAATGATGCTCGACTATGTCGACGTCTTTCAGGTCGGCGCACGTAACATGCAGAACTATTATCTCCTCCGCGCCCTAGGCGAAGTCCGCAAGCCGGTTCTCCTAAAGCGCGGCATGTCCGCGACCATGGAAGAACTCCTCCTGGGCGCCGAGTACATCCTCGCCGGCGGCAACTACAACGTAATCCTCTGCGAGCGCGGCATCCGCACCTTCGAAACCTACACACGCAACACGTTAGACATAGCCGCCATCCCGGTAATCAAAAAGTTGTCGCATCTCCCGATGCTAGCCGACCCGTCGCACGGCACCGGCCGTCGCGACAAAGTTCCCCCAATGGCCCGCGCCGCTGTCGCCGCTGGTGCCGACGGCCTCCTGATCGAAGTCCACAACGACCCCGACCACGCCCTCTCCGACGGCGCCCAATCCCTCGAGCCAGCCGCCTTCACCCAACTAATGGCCGAGCTCCGCATAATCGCCCCCGCCATAGGCCGCCGCATGGCCTAATTTTGGAGTGCGGCTGACTTGCCGCCGCTTTGCAGCGTCAACAGAAGCACCGCAGCTACCCACGAGCAAAACGCCAACCCCGTATTGCCAGTGCGCTTTCCTCTGCGCACCTTTGCGCTCTCTGCGCCTCTGCGTTATCTTTTCTCCGCCTTCATGTCCCCACATTTAATATCCCGCGCCACAATCCTCGGCACCGGCCTGATCGGCGGCTCCTTCGCCCTCGCCCTCCGCAAATACACCACCGACCTGCACATTTCCGGCTGGGATCGTCCCGATATCATCCGTGAAGCCCGCGCCCGCAACGTAGTCGACGAAGCCTTCACCAGCGATCTAGCCCCAGCGCTCCGCGCCGCCGATCTCATCTACATCGCCCTTCCCATCGGTGTCACCATCGATCTCCTCCCCGAAGTCGCTCGCCTTGCCCCCAAGCACGCCCTCGTCACTGACGCCTGCAGCACCAAGCTGCGCATCGCGCAATCCGCCGCAGAAAATTTTTCCGCACCGGCCACCGCTCTCTTCCTCGGCGGTCATCCCATGGCCGGCCGCGAAGTCTCCGGTGTCTCCCAAGCCGACGCCGACCTCTTCCGCAACGCGCCCTACGCGTTAGTCTCCGATTCCTCCGAGCCGCGCGAACCTTCGCCCTCCGAAACGCAGCGCGATCCGCGCGTCTCCGCCTTTCTCAAGCTCCTCGAAAAGATCGGCGCCCGCCCGCTCTGGCTCGGGGCGCAGCAGCACGATTACGCCGTAGGGATGGTCTCCCATCTTCCCCAACTCGCCGCCGTAGCCCTAGGCTCTTTCCTCTACGATCACCTCGACGAAAACGGCCTGCCCATCACCGTAGCCGGCTCCGGCCTGCGCGATTCCCTCCGCCTCGCCGGCAGTCCTTACTCCACCTGGCGCGATATCGTCCTCACCAATCGCGAAGTCCTCTCCGCCGCACTCGACCTCTTCGCCCGCCGCCTCGACGATCTCCGCGAGCGCCTGAACACTCGCGAACTAGAAGCCGACTTCGACGCCGCCAACGAACTCTACAAGCTCCTCCGCTCCCTGTAGTCCGTAGGGGCGCAGCAAGCTGCGCCCCAGGCCCGCAAGATTTTATGGGCAAGCGATCCCCGCCTTTTCTTGGAGTGCAGCGGCTAGACGCCGCTTTTCAGCCGTCAGCCAGGGACGCACTCATCCGGTTTCTTTCTCTGCGTTTCCTCTGCGAACTCTGCGGCTCTGCGTTATCTTTTTCCGTGGTTTCTTTTCGCCGGTTACCCTTTCACCCGCCACCGCGTCCAACCCCTCAATGCCCACGGACACCACAGTCTTAGACCTCTCCGCCTACGTCGGCCTGACCGCCGTAGGCGCCATCACCCTCAACATGCTCCTCGGCACCCTGATGATCTTCCGCTACAGCCCGGTCCGCCAATGGCCGCATCGCCGCTTCAACTATTTCCGCCTGCACAATCTCTCCGGCTACGCAGCGCTCTCCCTCGCCGTCCTCCACCCGGTTATTCTCCTCTTCGACGAATCCGCCAAGTTCCGCCTCCTCGATCTCCTCTACCCGGTCCACTCCCCCAGCCAGCCCCTCGAGAACACCATCGGCGCCATCGCCCTCTACGGCATCGCCATCGTAGTAGTCACGTCCTACCTGCGCATCCGCCTGGGCCGCCGCCTCTGGAAATCCTTCCACTTCTCCATCTACGTCGCCGCCGCCGCCCTCTTCTGGCACAGCCTCTTCACCGACCCCGCTCTAAAAAATTCCCCGCCAGACTACTTCGACGGCGGCAAACTATTCGTAGAATCCTGCATCGCAATCATCGCGATATTAGCCGCCCTGCGTTACCGCCACGCCGCCAAGCGAAGCCAAACGTAGCGGCGGCCTGCCCGCCGCAGGCGGGTCTTCAGATCGGCCGTCCGCGAGCAGGGAGAATCCGTAGCGGCGATCTTCAGATCGGCCGTCCGAGCCCCGCCGCAAGCGGCACAGCGAGTAAGATCTTTACGGACGCAACCGGAAAATAGGTAAGCTCCCTTGTTCTATGAATAGAGGCGCAATGGAGATCTCGTGAGTGACGATTCCCTACCCCTGGCGCTGCCATTCCTGCGCTTTGCGGCAGCCTCCTCGGAGGTTACCGCTCTGTATCGCGAACTGCAAAAACCTTTGCTGCGATACCTGGTCTGTCTCGGACTCTCGAGCGACGAAGCGCAAGATGTCGTGCAAGATTCCTTTGTCAGTCTGCAACACCACTTGGCTGCCGGCGGCACCCAAGACAACATCCGCGGCTGGCTTTTTCGAGTCGCTCACAATCAGGCCAGGAATCGCCAGACCAGCTATCATCGGCGCTTCGGTGAGCCTCTCGCTTCGCAAATGGACTTCGTGGCTTCAGGCGCGACACCCGAGAACGCCGTCCTCGAAAAGGAAAAGTTCCGCCGGTTACGCGCGGCCATCGGTCTACTCGCCGAGTCGGAACGCGAGTGCCTCCTGCTGCGTGCGGAAGGCCTGCGCTACCGCGAAATTGGAGATGTCTTGGGCCTGGCAACATCCACGGTGGCCGACACCGTCGAGCGCGCCATCAAGAAGTTAGCGGAGAAGTGCAATGTGTGACCTTCAACTAAAATTAGTCGCCTGGCTCGATCACGAGCTTCCGCCTGACCAAGCCGCCGAACTCGAGACCCATCTCCGGGCGTGCGTGGCATGCCAGACCGAACGCGACAAGTATGAGCATGTAAGCACAACCTTCCATGCCTACTGCAATGCGGTCCTGACCGCCAGGACGCATCGCAGCGTGCCGCGCTGGGTAACTCCAGTGTCGGGAGCGCTGCTGGCCATCACTGCGACCGTGCTGCTCATGACCTTCCAGCAGCCTCCCATCGAACCGCCGCGCCCAGTCCCTACTCCCGCGGCCACCAGGCCTGCCGCCGCTCCCATCAAGGCTGTTGCATCGGAGTCCGCTGTGCCCAAGACCATCCACCCGCGGCGCGCGCTTCCTCCGCTTCCAGCGCCAGCCACAAAATGGCAGCCGGCGGAGACTGCCGTACAAATTTCCATTCCGGCCGAAACCATATTTGCTCCAGGTGCTATCCCGGAAGGAATGAATTTCATCGCCGAACTCAGTATTGGTCCCGATGGTTCCGTCGAGGGCCTTCGTCTGCGTCCTTGACATGGAGTCTGGACGAAATTTGAATTCAAAAAGGGGTAGTGGGTCAGTTTGAATTTTCTTAATCGTGACAA
>Ga0307479_10004060_pt1 | contig 13374 bp, 7 predicted proteins | sample atmos_gasesECM4C_FD_203743 | JGI IMG/M metagenome (GOLD analysis project Ga0307479, IMG submission 203743) | Hardwood forest soil microbial communities from Morgan-Monroe State Forest, Indiana, United States - atmos_gasesECM4C_515 | ecosystem: Environmental > Terrestrial > Soil > Temperate...
ATCAAGCGCACCAAATCACTGCTGCGCGACATTATTGCTGCTGAGGCGCAAGTGCATTGGGTGGCGCAAATCAGCGCCAACCTGCTGCGCGATGAAGAACTCGTCGACCTGATTGCCGCGGCGGGTGGCAAGTGGATCTTTATCGGCATGGAGTCCATCGATCCTGCCAACCTGAAAGATGTGAACAAAGGCTTCAATAAGCCTGGTGAGTATGCGGCCGTGCTTCAGCGGCTTGCAGACCGCAACGTGTTCGCGATTACCTCTTTTATTTTTGGGATGGATAACGACACGACTGGAGTAGCGGAGCGCACCTTGCAGCAGATCCGTACCTGGCCGCCAGGATTGCCTATATTTGGCTTGCTGACGCCGTTGCCGGCGACGCCGCTATATAAAAGGCTGGAGGCCGCAGGAAGATTGACGCGGCCGAAACATTGGCAGGAATTCATACCATTTGCCATGGCCCACACCCCGCTGAAGATGACCATTGACGAGGCGCACACTGAGGTGAAATACGGCTGGTCGAAATCGTATAGTCCGGAGGCCATCGCGAAGGCTTTGGCTGCGGTGGCTCACAAGCCCTTGGGGTACCGCGTAAATATCCTTATCTCACGGCTCTGTTTTCGCGGGATTTATTTTCCACAGCTCGGGCGCTTCGCCTGGGTCAAAACCATTGCCGAAAACCGGCGAGCCATCTTTAGCCTGATAAGAGAAGGCTTCGGTGCCAGGCGCGCCGCGCGTTCAGGATCGTTGCGCTTGTCTTCCACAGCGCCCCGCTAATCGCCAAGGCAGACCGATAGGCCAGCGCTGCAAATTCCTTGCCAGCACCAGCTCGTTTTGATTGCCGCTACATCCTCCAACGAGTTTTGACCAACCTTTTATGCCTTGCCGACGCTTCTACAGGATGGACCTGATTTCAAGTGTTGAATGGAAGGGGGGATACTTCCAGCAATGCTAAACAAAAAAACTGTCCCTACAAAGACTTCTAAGACTGCCAAGACTAATGGCGGCGAAACGCATCAACAGGCCGCGACGGACGTTCTGCTCACCACCAACCAGGGCTTGCCCATTTCGGACAACCAGAATTCGCTGAAGGGCGGCGGGCGCGGGCCGACACTTCTCGAAGATTTTATTTTGCGTGAAAAAATCACGCACTTTGACCACGAGCGTATTCCGGAACGCATCGTGCACGCGCGGGGCTCGGGTGCGCACGGATACTTTCAGCCGTATAAATCCATGAAGCACGTCACCAGTGCGAATTTTCTCTCCGATCCCAAGGTCAAGACGCCAGTCTTCGTGCGTTTCTCGACGGTCGCGGGAGGCGCCGGCTCAGTGGACCTGCCGCGCGACGTACGCGGCTTCGCGGTGAAGTTTTACACCCAAGAAGGCAACTTCGATCTGGTTGGAAACAACATTCCGGTGTTTTTCATTCAGGATGCGATTAAATTTCCGGACTTGATTCATTCCGTAAAGATGGAAGCTGACCGCGGTTACCCGCAAGCAGGTTCGGCGCATGACACTTTCTGGGATTTCGTTTCGCTGATGCCCGAATCGCTGCACATGATTATGTGGGCCATGTCGGATCGCGCGATTCCGCGATCGTTTCGCATGATGGAAGGTTTTGGAGTGAATACCTTCCGCCTGGTGAATTCCGAAGGCATGTCCAAGTTTGTAAAATTCCACTGGCGGCCGGTCCTCGGCACTGCGGCCGTGTTGTGGGATGAAGCCGTCAAGATCAGCGGCGCCGATCCTGACTACCATCGGCGAGATTTATTCGAGGCAATCGCAAGCGGGAATTTCCCAGAGTTTGAATTCGGACTTCAGATTCTCGACGACAAAACCGCGGACAAACTGCCATTTGACGTTCTGGACGCCACGAAATTAATACCGGAAGAAATCGTGCCTGTCGAGATCGTAGGCAAGATGGTGCTGGATAGAAACCCGGATAATTTCTTTGCCGAGACGGAACAAGTGGCGTTCTGCCCTAGCAACGTGGTGCCAGGGATCGATTTCAGCGAAGATCCATTACTGCAAGGCCGTTTATTTTCTTACCTGGATACGCAGCTCAGCCGCTTAGGCTCTGCGAATTTTCATCAGCTCCCCATCAACGCGCCAAAATGCCCATTTGCCAACATGCAACGCGACGGTCATATGCAAATGATGGTTCATAAGGGGCGAGGGAATTACGAGCCGAACTCGATCGAGCCGAAAGGCGAACGCGAAACGCCAACTGGCTTTCGGACGGCGCCGATTCCGCTTGAAGGGACAAAAGTACGACTGCGCGCGGATTCGTTTGCCGATCATTACTCTCAGGCACGTTTGTGTTACCGCTCAGTGACGCCGCAGGAACAGAAGCACATGGCGATGGCGCTGACGTTTGAATTGAGCAAAGTGGAAATTCCGGAGATCCGAAAAAAGATGCTTGGTCACCTGAACGTGATCGACGAAAAACTTGGCGCCAAAGTTGCCGAAGGTTTGGGAATGACCGGCGAGGCCATCGCCGCGACGCCTGCGGCAAAGCCGATCGATCTTGATCCGAGTCCGGCGTTGCGCCTGTACGGAAAATACAAACCGACGTTGGAAGGCAGAAAAGTTGGCATTCTGCTGGCGGACGGATTCGACGCAAAACTGAAAGATGCGCTCGTTGCAGCAGTCAAGAAAGAAAAAGCGAGGGCAGCTATTATCGCGCTGAAGGTCGGCGGCGTGATGGACTCTACAGGCAAGAAGACTGTGGCTGAGATGGCGCTTTCTGGTTCGCCGTCCATTATGTTTGACGCAGTGGCAGTGCTTGCCGGGCCAGCTGGTGACAAATCACTGAGCGCAGAGCCGGATGCCATCAGCTTTTTGATGGACGCTGACCGGCACCTAAAAGCTATTGCGTTGGCTGGCGTTTCGAATCTCGCGAAGAAAACGCACGTCGAAGGAGTCGTTGGCGTGACGGACCTTCGCGGCAACGGCGACATTTCGAAGTTCATCAATTTCGCGCGGAACGGCAAAGTTTGGGAGCGCGATACGGCGTGACGCCGATCGGCTGCGGCGAATTTTCACCTGGTTCTAGTGAAACGCGGCCGCCAACAGGTCGACCATTAACCGAATCGCGGTTTGCGCGGTGCGCCCGCTCGGATCGCGATACGGATTCACTTCCACAATGTCGAGTCCCACCAGTTTTCCTTTGGTGGGAATTTGCTTCATGAGTTCGTCAATCTCTTGGAAATTCAAGCCGCCCGGTTCAAGCGTGCCGGTTCCGGGCGCTAATGTGGGGTCCATGGAGTCCACGTCGAAAGTGACGTAGATATTTTCGCTTTGGGGAATTTGTTCGATGGCAGCGCTAATTCCGCGGCGGTGAATTTCTTCGGACGTGACGACTTTAGTAGAAATCGCCTTGGCGTTACCGGCAGCTTCCTGATCGTTGGCGATTCCGCGCATGCCAATCTGGGTGATGTGCTTCACGGTGGTCAGTTTTGCAACGCGCAATACCCACGAAGCATGATCCAGATTGCCCTTTGCGCCAGTCCAGGTATCGAGATGCGCGTCGATGTGCACGACAGTTAGCGGGATGTCATAAGCGCGAATGATCGGGAACGTAATGCTGTGATCGCCACCTAAAATAATTGGAAAGGCTTTCTTCGCGAGGATTTTCTTCACGGCTTCGGTGATTTTCGCGTCCGTCTCAATGGGGACTGTCGGATAAATGACGACGTCGCCAACGTCGACCCATTGCTTGCCCTTTAAAACCGTGCGGTCGCCATCAATGTAGTAGAAACCTTCAGTTAAATCGTGCGCGTATTCCTGGGAATTTTCACGCATGTCGCGCGGTCCGTAGCGCTCGCCAGGCTGGCCCCAGGTGCCTTCATCAAAAGGCACGCCCAGCACAGCGAAGTCGGCTCTGAGATGGTCGAGGTCGGGATCGTATCGCGCGCTCAGAAATGTGCGCACGCCTACGAATGTCGGCGCGGTCTGAGCGAGTGCGACGCGCGGAACACCTAGCGTTAAAACCAGAAAATATCCCGCGAGAATCATCTTGTTCATCGATTTTCCTTTATGTGATTTGAATTGCCGGATGCTGCCTGCAAACGCGTTCGCTTAGCTTACCGTAGCGCGCCATGCCCGCAATACTTCCGCGACCGTCCAGGCTTGTGCGATACATCCGCGCGGAGTGAAGGGCGCTTCGCCATCGAAAATTTCGCTGAGCGTGCCCAAGCCGTGGGAATGAATTTGTTTACCCAGCGGCTCGAGAAAACTCATCGCCGCCGCGCGATCCGCGTACACACGTAGGTGCGCCAACACAAATGGGCCGAGCAGCCAACCCCACACGGTACCCTGGTGATACGCGCCGTCACGCTCTCGATTATTGCCGCCATAATGTCCTTGATAGCCGGGCTCTTTTTGCGCGAGGCTGCGCAGTCCGTAAGAAGTGACAAGTCGCCGGGCACAAATATCGACAACCGCTTTTTGCTGGTCCATGGGAAGTGGGCTCTGCGGCAAAGAAACCGTAAAAATTTGGTTTGGCCGAAGAGTGGTGTCATTTCCAATTCCCGGCGCGTCGATGACGTCGTAGCAGTACCCGGCGGAGTTGTTCCAGAATTTGGCGAAACTTTGCTTTACGCGTTCCGCCAATTTTGCGAACGACTCAGCAGATTGTCTCACTACCGGCGCGAGACTAGCCATGGTTTCCAGCGCATTAAACCACAGCGCATTGATCTCCACGGGCTTCCCGATTCGCGGCGTGACTACCCAGTCGCCAATCTTGGCATCCATCCAGGTGAGTTGCACGCCAGATTCGCCGGCGTAAAGCAGGCCATCGGCCTGGTCAACATGAATGTGATAGCGCGTCCCGGCCACGTGAGCATCGATCATTTGCGCCATCATTGGAAGAAGCCGGGTCAGTGTGTCGGTGTCTTGCGTTGCGGCAAAATATTGGCGAACCGCTTCGAAGAACCACAGGGCGGCGTCCACGGTGTTGTACTCGGGCCGTCCGCCTGCGTCGGGAAAATTATTGGGCAGCATGCCACCGTCGATGTATCGCGCGAAAGACAACAGGATTGTTTTGGCAACGTCGGCCCGGCCGGTTGCTAGAGTCAATCCAGGCAGCGCGATCATGGTGTCTCGTCCCCAATCGCCAAACCAGTGATAGCCGGCGATGATCGTCTTGCCATCCGAATCTTCAGGGGTATCCGGGATGTCACGCTTCACGACGAATTGGTCCGCGGCGAGAATGAGTTGCCGAACCCAACCGGGCGCCGGGGATGCTGCCGCCGCATCGACAGATGACCACTGCGCGAGTAGATCCGATTCGCGCTTCACGTTCTGCGCGCGCGCTGCGTCGCCATCGAGCGTTGCGCTCGGATTTGTAGAGAACACGATGGTCACGCTCTGATTCCTTTGTAGTGTGGCGCGAAAGATCGCCGCCAAAAGATAATCTTCGCGATTATCAAGACCTCGATATTTTTCGAGCGGTAGAAAATAATCGCGGGACCACTCATGCCGCGGATCGACCTTGGCATTCGCGCTTAGCAGATAAAAGGGAATGGCGCCTTCGAACGCGGTGACCTGCAAGCCATTCGGTACGGCGTCAATTTTCATGTGCCAATCAACCGCGTGAGTATTGGAATGAAAATCGCGATAGTTGATGAAAGTTCGCAGCTCCAGTGCGATGGATTGGCTGCCACGTAACATCGTGTACTGCACATAGGTGGTGTTCTCGCCGTGACGCATCCAAACGCGTTTCTCGAGCAGCGCATCACCGATGGCAAAACGCCAGACCGGGGTAGTTCCGTCCAGCCGGAAACTTTCGATATGTACGTAGCCCTGCGGTTCAGTTGCTCCGCTGGCCCAGCGATTGGTTCCCAACGCGTAATCCACAGCATCGTAGCTAACGTTTTCGTCGAGCTTGGCTACCAGTTGCATGCGGTCAACTGGCGGCTTCAACGCCGCTACCAGCAAGCCATGATAACGACGGGTAAGATTTCCGCTCACGGTGCCCGAAGCGAATCCCCCAATACCGTTAGTGACCAGCCACTCGCGTTGTTCCGAGACATCGAGCACTCCGCAGATTTCGCGGCCTAATTCCACTACCGTATTTTGCGCAGCGCTCGTCTTTGCTGGCGCGCGCCGCGAACTCGCTCGCGGCTTTCTCGTTGCCATCCGTGATCGACTCCCTATGAGCGCGTTCGTTGCCGAATGTGCGGCTATGTCAAAGGATCGCATTTCATTGGAACGCGAGGCAAAGCGTTTTCAATTGCAGCCAAACTTTTGGCGTCGCGATTTGAGGATCGGGGCGCAGAAATAATTGTTTCTACTTCAGAATTATTGGTTCTGGGGGTTCCCGAAAATGGCGAAGTATCAGGTTGCATATCGCGATAGGCACCATGAAGCCAGCCCCGAGGAGCAGCCGGAACGCTAATTCACGTTCACCATTGCGCCAACAGTCCCGGTAAGCAAACGCGAACGCTCGGCCGCCCAGGCAGGCGTACCGGTTCCAACTTGGTTTGCCAAATTCACCGCGCTTATCTAAACCAATCAGTCGAAGTATGCCGTTTGCTAACGCTTCGAGATTCTTGCTGGTGTTTTCGCCGTGCAGACGGTAGAGCGAGGTGTAAGGTTGATTGATGACCACGAATGGACTGTAGTCCCCGACTTTAAGTTGAATATAGGTGTCGTCGGCATGAAACGTCTGCGGCGTGGTATCCCGTCGTCCACCACCCACTGCGTCGAAAACTGACTTTCGTACGATAGTGCTGTTGGAACTGAGAGACATGGTCTTGGAGGCATAGTTCCTGAACTTAAAAATTTCTATAGTGTTTGGTGGAGCAGGCTGTGGCGGCGAGTGCTCTCGAAAAAATAATATGCTGCCGAGGAGCAGCGGCGGGGAATCTGTGGCACGGATGACTTTATCAAAGGTTTCGAGCGCGAACGGTAGAAAAACGTCGTCGCTATCCAGGTACACGAGATATTCGCCCTGGGCTAAAGCGGCTGCAGTATTGCGAGCGATCTCTGGTCCCTGATTGCGTTGTTGAATAAATTTGAGCTTGTTTCCGTAGGATTTCAGGATTTCGGGCGACCGGTCCGTGGACCCGTCATCAACTGCGAGTAACTCGAAATCGCTAAAAGTCTGGTTTAAAACGGAATCAACGGCCTGCCTTACGTAATTTTCCCTATTGTGAACGGGAAGCAATACGCTAAAGCGGACGCTCATGAAATCTAGTATAGCCTCAGGTGTCTGCTGCTCCGCCGGAAACATCCTACAAAGTCAGCCGGCTGAAGTTGGGACACACTCGCAACGAAGGCCTGGGTTTATTCGAAGCGCTTGAATTCCTGAAGATTGGAATTCATGGAAAGCAAGAACTGTGGCGCGCCTTCGCAGTGGTCGCGCCTGAGAATCCACAGCTGAGCAGAGTGGATTTTTGAACAGCTTGCAAGCCGCGCCGAAAAACAGCGCGAGGAAGTTGAAAGCAGACGCTTACACGTCGCACGTTTTCTATTTGGAGTGGCTAAGTCTCAGCGTGGTATTCGCTCTCGCGACGTTCTTCCGCAGGCGCGCGGAAGCCGTGCACCTCTGGCGCTAGGATTGGCGTTCGCTGTCGCAGCCGCCGTTGCGCTGGGCCCAGACTTGGTGCGCTACATGAAAATACGCGCGATGTGAATTACCTCCGATTATGCCAGCGCGCCGAAACGTGCGTGGGCGTACGAACCCGTCGATCGGTGACTACGTTAAGTCTGCAGGGCTGTAGTCAGTGGAGACGCTGAGATCTTTCCATTCCAGGTCGGACGCTAAAATTCCCAGGGCGTGGTTTTCGGCCGCGTTGTAGGCGTCACTCCCAAGTAAGAGACGCAGCGGTGGTTCGGGGAGCGACGCGATATGCAGCAGCGCCTCTGCCGCTTTTACCGGGTCGCCCGGTTGCTTGCCATCGTAATTGCGCTGAAAGCGAACTGTAGCACCGACGGTCGCATCGTACTCCGGCCGGCCGTCGCGAAGTTCAGTCGAAGAACCCGCAAAATCAGTGCGAAAGCCGCCGGGTTCGACGATGGTGACTTTTATGCCGAGAGGTCCGACCTCCTTGGACAGCGACTCTGAAAAACCCTCGACACCGAACTTCGCCGCTGCATACGCCGAACGCCCTGTCGGACCAACGCGTCCGCCGATCGATGAAATCTGGATGATGTGCCCGGATCCGCGCTCACGGAAATATGGGAGTACAGCTTTCGTCATGATGATGACGCCGAACAGGTTCGTTTCGATCTGTGCGCGGAAGTCCGCGAGTGGCGTGTCTTCGACGGGGCACACGTTGCCGTAACCGGCGTTGTTCACAAGGACGTCGAGGCCGCCAAAGGTTTGAATCGCGGCGGCAACGGCGTATTTGGCCTGCGCTTCTTTGGTGACGTCGAGCGAAACAGTACGCACACTCTCTCCGAACCTGCTCGCGATTTCCCCGAGTTGGTCCGAATTGCGCGCCGTGGCCACGACGCGGTGGCCGGCCTTAAGTACCTCTTCGGTAAAGGCACGGCCAAGGCCGCGGGAAGCTCCGGTAATTAGCCAGACTTTTGACATAGATCTTTCTCCGGTTCAACCAAGTGAATATGCAGTGCGATCGAAGTCACAAAGTTATTCTACCGAGCGTGCGTTGCCGCGTTACGTCAATTTTCGATCATTCGTTGATTGTTGTTCTACGCACCGGCCCCCTTAATGCCTGAAATAAATTAAGGGCACGAGCAAGACCAGGGCCACGAATACGGCTGCCACGAACGCGATACCGGCAAGCCACGTGAACACGAACTTGCGGTCGCTGGTGCCGGGCGGAGGCTCGGAAATGCCGACAATGTAGTGAAGTCCCCGGAATAATTGTGCGAGGAATTTGATCATGCCAGCCTCAGGATAGGTTGAGCGAATCGCTCACGTTAAATTTTTGGCAACGCGACCACGCGTGAAAGTAAGGTCCTGAATCTCACCGGCTCGAAACTCGGCGGATGCCGACTACCTTTCTTTGGCTGCGACGTCCCAGGTAATCCACTTTAGATCCAAAACGAAAATTGAGTAAAACACAGGAACCAGCAGCAGGGTAATAAATGTGGCGACGGCGAGTCCTCCGACCTGTGCATAGCAGAGCGGTTTCCAGAGCGGGCCGCCTTCGAGCGCGAGAGGAAACAAGGCAAGAATCGTTGCGCCTACGGTGATCATCACGGGGCGAATACGTTCGATCCCGGCATCAGGAAGCGCGCGTTCGAGAGGCTCACCCTTTTCGTGCATCTCCTCGATGAAGTCGAAGAGCACAATCACGTGACTGACGATGACTCCGATTAAACTGGCTACTCCTAGAAAAGCCATGAAGCCGAACGGAGTGTGCATGACTGCGAGGGCAATCAAAGCTCCGATCGCACCGTAGGGAGCGGCGGCAAAGACGAGCAGAGGCTTGACGGCATTGTTGAACTGGATGAGAAGTGCCAAATAGATGCCAACGAGCGAAATTAAGAGGACGACAGCCAAATTGAGGAAGCCGTCAACCTGCTTGGCCAGTTCGCCGCCGATTTCGAGTTGGTATCCTGGAGGTAGATTCTTTTTTAAATCATTCACTTTCGATTGCACCGGTCCGAGGACCTCGGATGCGAGTACGCCCGGAGCAGGGAAGCACAGGACTGAGATGGTACGGAAATGTTCGCGGCGGCGAATTCTTCCGGTCTCGAGAATATTTCGCACCGTGGCTACGGAAAGCAGTGGAACTCGCGTGGTTTGCTGCGAAGAGTACACGTAAAGATTCTCGATTTGCCCGAGCTGCGCCCGCTCTTGTCCACGGAGACGAGCCACAATGGGGATGCTTTTGTTGCCTTCCCTCAACAAGCCGACGGAAGCGCCGGTGATCGCTGCTGCAGTGGAGTTCGCAACATCGGCATTCGTTATGCCGACGACATTCGCGCGGTCGGGATCAATTTGAATTCTCACCTGCGGGCTGTCGGGAGACCAATCATCTCGCAGTACAGCGATTCCCGGAGCCTGACTCAAAATATCCATCGTCTGCTCAGCAATTCCCCGCAGCGTTTGAATGTCTGCCGTTTCATCCTTCACGTCCGTATCGGCCTGGCCGGAGATAAGGATTTCTACCGGCGTCTCGACGGGATTCGTTTGGAGTTGCCGCACGGTGATCCAGGCTCCCGGTACTTCACGGCTCAGTGCGGACTGCAATGGACCGATAATTTTCGGCGTGAGCTCTTTGTCGCTGACCTGCACGATGACCTGGGCGTAGTTTGTTTGTGGAGCTTCTGGTGAGATAGAGAACCAGAAGCGAGGCCCGCCCCCTCCGATGAAGCTGGTGATGGAGGTCAGGTCATGCTCATTTTTCCTTTCACGCGAATGCGCTTCTCTGTCCTCCAAGACCTGGCGAACGACCGTTTCGGCTTTCGTGGCGGTATCGTTGGTTGCTGTCAGCGGCACATCGTTCGGCAGCCAGATGTCGAGGTAAAACCAATATTGAACATCTTCGGGGAAAAATTGCTGCTTGAGATGGGAAGCAAAAAAACCACCAACCACCAGAAATACCAAGGAGGCGAGTAGGACAATCCAGCGGTGTGTGATGGCATGCCCGACAAGCCGGTTGTAAAAGCCGTAGAAACCTCGTTCGCGCTTCTCTTCAATGGTGAGTTCTTTCTTTTTGGGGGGTCTTTGGATGTAGTAGCCCAGAAATGGAACGAACGTCATGGAAACCACGAGCGCGCACAGCAGCGAAGCGGTCATCACAATCGGAAGGCTTTTGAGGAATTGACCGGTATTGCCTGTCAACATCAGGAATGGAAGATAGGCGATGACGTTGGTGATGGTGGCAAAGAAGATTGCAGTCGCGAGTTTCGTGGGACCGAGCCATGAAGCCACGCGGCGCGGGAGGCCATCCGCGAGACCGCGCTTGATTCCATCTCCGGAGACCACCGGCACATCGACCAGGAGGCCCAGCGCGATAATTAATGTCGCCACGGAAACTTGCTGGAGATCGATGCCCAGCATGTACACCACACCGAAGGTCATGGCCAGCGTGATGGGGATTGCCAGCGCCATGATGAGCGCGAGTCTCCACTCCCAGAAGCCGAGGAGCGAGACGATGACAACGAGGACGATTGCTTCCTCTAGTGCGCGCAGAAAAAGATGGATATTTTCTTTTACCTGCAGCGGTTGGTCGGAGGTGTGGACGGTGATCAGGTCAGCGGGAAGGATGTGATGCAGTTGTGCAAGCTTCGCGTCGATGGACTCGCCGAAGTTGGCGATCTGTTTTTGATCGCGCATGTAGATGGCGATGGTCACCGCTCGACTGCGGCGCCAGTGTCCGTCGGCGTCCCGCCAGGTGTAGTAGTTGAGGTAATTCGCTGGACTCTGGTATCCGCGACTTATGTCAACGAGGTCGCGCAAGTAAACGGGAGCGCCTGCGGCCGTGGTGGCCACAACGCTGTCCCCGATGGCTTTGGGGTTTTCGAATTGCCCCGAAGGAGTGAGAGTTATTTCGCGTTGACCGGTCTCGAACACGCCGCCTGGCGCGATGATATTGTGGGCTTGGATCAGTTTGCTTAGATCGGCGGGCTGCAGCCCGTAGGCAGCGAGCCGGTCCTGGGAAAATTCCAGGTAAATTGTCTGTTGCTGCACGCCTCGCCGCTCGACCTTCGACGTTTCTGGAGCGCCTTGCACGGTTCGGGCGATGAGATCAGAGAAGTCATCAAGCTCTGCGTAACTGTATTTGTCGCCCGCGATCTCCGACAATTTTGCGCGCGTCTCGACCGGATCGTGAATGATGATGGGACTCCAGGCATCGGGATGCAGCTCTGCGCGCTGCACCTCGCTCGTGAGAAACTGCTGGATAAACGCCTGGATCGCGGCGTCGTCTCGGCTGCTCGTACCGTCAAGGCCAATGAAGCCGGTTCCCTGAATTGGAGTGGTGCTGCTTAAGACGCCGGCCTGAATCGCTTGCCTTTCGAAGAGCGCTGCGGCACTCGCGATGGCCCTTGGTGAAATTGATTCCGGAAAAGGATAGATGACGGTGACTGGTTTTTCCTGCGGCACCGTTTTTTTAGTTGCGCGAGCCGAGCGCACTGCTGCTTGAATGGATTGCGCGCGCAGATCGATCTCTACCGAATCCGCCTTCGGACTTGCAACCGTCAGCATCAACGCTGACGTATCTCCGAAGTCGCTCTGAAAGGTAATCGGCCCCGCTCCTTGAGGAAGTTGTCCGTTCAGTGCGTTGAGTTTCAGGTTGATGTCGCTGAACTGACGCTTCAGGTCATCCACATCGTCGATTAGCTGTATATAGACGTAGGAATAGCCGGGAAGAGAAATTGATCTGACACCGTAATCTGCCGGCGTTCCTGCATGGATGGTTTTATTTTGTGCGACAGTGTCTTCGATCGGCCGGGTGATCAATTGCTCGACTTGTTGAGAGGTCGCGCCGGGCCACGAACAACTGGCAACGCCAACTCTTACCGGGATGTTCGGGTCTTTCCGCTGCGGCATGGAGTTGTAGCCGAACCAGCCCCAGATCAAAACGCCAGCGAGCAGCACCCAGGAAACCTGAGGGTGCTCCACGAAGAATCGCGGAACGTTCTTGGTTTGCTCGATTCTTTCCTGATCGCTCTTATGTGCCATGGTGTGGTGATCCGCCTACGGAATCACGGAAAGAGAATCGCCGTCCTTCAGCAGCTGTGCGCCAATCGCGACGACTTTTTCTCCGGAGTGGACTCCCGTGACAGAGGTCGAGCTGCCGTGAGTCGCGCCAACCGTGACCCGCCGGACATGTGCTTTCCACTGGCCGGATTGCTGCTCGGCAACCATCACCGCGAACTGCCCCGATTCACCCGGATACGGAACGATGGCGCTCAATGGCACCGACAGTTGTGGCGCCTCGCGTTTCCCACCAAGTTCAACGGACGCAATCATGCCCGGCCTTAAAATGTTCTTGTGATTCGGCAGCGTGACTTCGACAGCGAACACGCGGTTTCGCGCATCAGCGTTGGGAGAAATACTTGTTACGCGTCCAGAATACCGTGCAGCGCCATTCTGGAGCTGGAGCGTAAGCGGTTGCCCTTGATGGATAAGCCTCAGCGCATCTTCTGGCACACCGAACGTGGCCTTCACCGCACTGGTATCGGCGATGGTAAAAGCTGTGGAGCCCGGTGATGCCAGCGTGCCCAAGTCGATATTCCTGGCAACGAGGTATCCGGAGAAAGGGGCCGCGAGCTGTGAATCACTTAAGGAGAGCTGCGCCTGACGCTGCGCGGCTTGGGCTTGGTTCACCGCGGCGCGCGTCGAATCAAAACGCGCTTGCGCTTGATCGTATTCGGGCTTGGTCAAACTTTGCGTGGCGTAGAGTGCCTTGGCGCGGTTGAAGTCCTGTTCGGCCTGCGTATGCTGCG